>Ga0213831_1000311_pt1 | contig 40969 bp, 34 predicted proteins | sample SWATP12_FD_163421 | JGI IMG/M metagenome (GOLD analysis project Ga0213831, IMG submission 163421) | Coastal seawater microbial communities from Marineland, Florida, United States - SWA TP1 #2 | ecosystem: Environmental > Aquatic > Marine > Coastal | place: USA: Florida | collected 2016-08-06 | reverse complement strand
ATTGGAAAACATCATGAACGAGTCCGACCGTCAAGACGCATTGCAACAGGCATACAACACTGCTAAGCAACGTTATCCGGCGCCCGGGCGGATAAAACGGGCTGTTGTGAATCAACAGCCTGGCAATCAGCAGCACTTCCTGAAGCGCGCTAAAGCCAGACTGCCCGGCCGGGAGTGGCTGGCTCTGGCTGCTGCAGCAGGTTGCCTGTTACTGCTGGTTAAAGGCGCCCCGCTTATTAACCAGCCACTGCCTGACACTGATCTCATTGCCCTGGAAATGGAATATCATGGCTATCAGGATGACGTGGCGGGCCTGCCTGATTACCGCGAGAAACTCACCTTGTATACCCGTGAATTTACCCGCCAGCTCGATACCCTGAATGTGTTTTATTCACGCCCGGCGATGCTGGCCAGCCATCAGGGAAACTGGCTGTTTACCGATTGTGATGATCAGACCATTACCGTTTCTCATGAGTTAATTGATGATTTGCGGGCACTGCAGCGAGTAGATCCAGCCCTGGTTGAGGGCACTTTTGTCGCTCTGGCCTTTGATAAACAAGGCCGCCTGATTAAAATAGAACAGGCTCCCATCAAGAGCTGCTAGCCTGTACGGGCACTTTAATTTTTACTGGTCAAGCGTCCAACAACATGGTTTCATTACTTTTAATACCATTGGCGATATGCAAGCGGCGCTACCTGCAAGGACTCCCACCGTGAAAAACCTGTTTCAAGCTATTGATAATAAAGATACCCAAACCTTTGCAGGCTTTTTAGCAGAACATGCCACCTTTCGTTTTGGTAATGCGCCGATAGTCACTGGCCGGGCTAATATTGCCAGCGTGGTTGACAACTTTTTCAACAGCGTTAAAGCGCTCTCTCACACGGTGGATGAAACCTGGCGTACCCCAACCGGGGTGATATGTCAGGGAACGGTAACTTATACCCGTTTTGATAACACTACACTGACCATCCCGTTTTGTAATATCTTCAGAGTTAATGAGGATTTAATTGAGGAGTACCTCATTTATGCCGATGTTTCGGCACTCTGACGGCCGACTCCACGCCTTTTAGGCGCCTCTTGTTGCCAGCTGCTAATACGCTGCAAAAAGTGAATGCTTTTTGCCGAATAACTGTGCTATGTTAATTTTCTAGCTATTGTACTTACATAAAAACTAACAATAATGAGTACAGAACAGGAAATAATAAAAAAACACCAGCCTGTGATCCGCGCGTTAATTCCCTACCAGCAGCAAGGTCGTTTGCTAGAGGGACTTAACCGCTTTTCGTCGCGCCTAAATGCCCAGGCCAGGCAAGTCATCAAAGAGGAAGTGATCCGCTTAACGTCGCAAACCGACGCGCCTGCGGATAACTCAGCCTTTGCTCAGTTTCCGGTAAAGCGCTTTTCTCACTTTGGTATTGAAATGACCCTCGATAAAGTGGGCACGGAGATCCTGAAAAAAGAAACAGCCCGCTACATGGAGCAGTATACCGTTGGCGTGTTTGAGTCGATTACCAACTCGGCCCATTACCAGGGCCTGGTGCAGCGCAAGTTACGCGAAAAAATCATTAATGCGTTCACTGTTCAAACCCAGTCTTATCAGGATATTCAGTTTAACAACGACCTCTCGGTTACGCCGAATTTTTCGGTGGCCACACAGGCATATCAGAATGGCAGAACCGTGGCTGTGGTGGCTTTAAGCGCCACGCAACTTACTATTGCCTGTACCCGCTCTCCCAAATTTACCTCGGTTACGGATATTCCGGTTACCTTTCCGCACATTGCCGGTTTGTGTTCTGCTACTGAAGTCATTCATTTCGATTATGTCCGGGTAGAGTTTAATGCTGCCTCGCAGCGTCATCATGCGGTGTTGCAACTGGCGGAACAGGATAAACACTGGCAGGCTGTGTTTCAGCAATACCTCAACCGGGTTATGTTGCGCCTGCCCCTTGAGCGCGACCTCGAAATTGAACGCTCTATGCAGGCTCTCGACCGTGATAGAATTGTGCAAAACTCACCGTGGTTGCCGGTATTGCTGAAGCAGGACGGTGCCATGCTCACTCCCCGAATGGTGCTGCTCACGCCGGTGAATACCCAGCGTAACCCGGCTTACCGTAGTAAACAGCTGCTGCCCGGAAAAACCGCCCTGCAGCGAATATTAAAAGAGCTCAGCGCTTTTAACGAAGCATTTGTACTGCGGCTAACCATCACTCAACGAGGCAGCGCTCCTGTGTCACTGTGCACCACGGTGCGCCAGTTAGAACGGCAAAACCTGTTGGCTAACTTTGTTCAATTGGGACTGGAACATGACAGTTTGGAACTCTGGCAGTATCGCCTGACTAAGGTTAGCCGTGGCAGTCAGGAAACCGGTCGGATCCTGCAGGATATGTCGCATCAGGATCACAATGATATTTTGTCTATGGGGCACATTCTGTATATACGCTCCATCGATGAGGCTATTGGCCCGTTAAAGTTACTCAGCGCACCCAACAAAGCGAAGCTCCCACGACAGTATATTGATAACGATAGCCAGTATCCCCTGCGTTTCGTTATGGATGATGATATTGACCGGCGTAAGCAGCCCCGTTTCAGAATTGAAACTGATGCCGTCATTAGAGTCAGCCTGATGAGCAGTTACACTGGCACGGTCAGGGATTTTTCGCTGGGCGGGGTCCAGCTGCAACTCCATAACTGCGATGAGGCCGTGCTGCCGTCCGAAGTGAAAGTGAGCATTGTTGATTTCAAACTGAAATCACAACGTTATAAAGTGCTCGACTATCAGCCGAAAACGGGGATTTTAAGGCTACTTGCTATCACTACTGACAACACATCCAAGGTACTTAAAAAGATCAGTTCCGCATCGTCACTGCAATCCAGCATTGAAAATATCATGCTGCAACAATTGTTGTATTTCCGCTATATGTGGGAAATGGTGAGCCGCCATTATCCGAATGCCGCGTTACAGGTTGTCACCGGCAGGCAGATGATTCACCGCATGAAAACCTTGTACACTACACAGCATAATAACGACCTGCACCCTTTTGCGGTGTGCGATCACAATGCACCGCTGCATGGATTTTTTGCCGACATGGGTAAATCGCCACCAGATTCTTCGGTACTACGCCGACTGCTGCAGCAAGCCGAAAGATATCACCTGGCCATTCATTGTGAGCGCAAAGCCGACAATAAACTGATTAACCTTACCCAGGTGCAATGCTTTGAGTCGTCACTGCGCTATAAAATTAAACAATCACTGGAAGAAGAAGAAACTCAGCTCTACGTGGCGGGTATTGAGTGCCAGAAAAATGAATCGGTGAGCACGCCGATGTCCAAGCAACGACTGGCTCTGTTGTCACGCATAGATCTGGATGTGTATGAAAAACTCCAGGCCCTGCAACAAAATTACTCCCATGTGATTCATATTATCGATCTGTCGGCGTTGCTTAACTCCTTTATTAAAACCGGCATTGTACCAGACCCGGCAAAGGAGAATGCCGCAGCAGCGGCATCCGCCGACAAGGTTACATAATAAAGTCAACCACCCCACCGTCTACGCGCAGTGCGCTGCCCGTGGTGGCTGACGCCAGCGTAGAGCAGGTGTAAGTGATCATGCTGGCCACTTCCTCAACCGTTGCCATGCGTTGGATCACCGAAGACGGACGATTTTCCATAACAAACTTCACCCCGGCTTCCTCAATAGAAATGCCGTTTTCTTCGGCTGATTGCGCCAGAAATGCCTGCGCGCCCTCACTCAGGGTCGGCCCGGGTAACACTGCATTCACGGTTACACCGGTGCCAGCCAGACGTTTAGCCAGGCCTCTGGATAAACCAAGCAGCGCGGTTTTACTTACGCCATAATGAATCATATCGCCGGGAATATTCAGGGCAGACTCAGATGCTACATACAGGATCCGGCCCCAGCTATTTTCAACCATGGCGGGTGCATAATGACGACTGAGACGAACTGCCGACATCACATTCACGTCGTAATACTGCTGCCAGGTATCATCGTCAGTATCAAAAAAGTCCTGGGTACCGTAGATGCCCAGGTTGTTGACCAGAATATCTGCAGCAGGTACCGCCTCAATAAGCTTATTGCAACCTTCTGCACTGCTTAAATCTGCCGCAACACCTGATACATCAGCGTTGGCTACGGCTTGTTTCACCGCATCCACTGCCTGAGCCACTTTTTGTTCGGTACGCCCGTTAACGATAACTTTTGCGCCGCATTCGGCAAGTTGTTTGGCTGCGCCAAGCCCGATACCTTCTGTTGAACCGGTAATGATTGCCACTTTTTCGTGTAAATCAATTTTCATTTGCTAAACTCCATGTTTGTAGGGTGACTTAGTTATACGCTGAAACTGAGCTTACGTCATAAGTGGTTGTGAAACGTGATATTCGAACAAATAGAATTGTGCCTCCCGCCCTGACAGACTCTGGAAAAAAGCTCATACCAAATAACTATTGCATCGGTTTGTGATATGTTGCTAATGTGAGACTCTGTGGTTAAGAACTGCTTGGTTAACTATTACATGTAGTTCAATGCTTTAGGTTGTTAAAAGCACACAAGAATATGAATAAGTCCAACAAATTACTTAAATTAACGTTGTTTGCTCTCAGCTTAGCCAATAGCGCCCATGCCATTGCAAAAACCGTGACGCTGGTTGATGAAAAGGGCAGGCCTTTTGTCGATGCCGTTATCAGTGTTCAGCCTGTTGAAGGGGTGGCTCCGAACCCGCCTGTAGCGCCTCCTGAGCCAGCAATTATGGATCAGGTTGACCGTCAGTTTGCCCCCACTACGCTGGTTATCGAACAAGGCCGCACGGTGGTATTCCCCAACAGTGACAACATTCGCCATCACGTTTACAGCTTCTCTGAGCCTAAACCTTTCGAAATTAAACTGTATGCCGGAGACTCTGTGCCGCCCGTGCAGTTCGACAAACCGGGTATCGTGGTACTGGGCTGTAATATTCATGACTCCATGCTCGGCTTTATCTACGTAAAAGATAGCAGCCCCTCGTGGCAAACCAATCAAAATGGTCAGGCCGAAATAACCACCGCGCAAAATGAAGTACTGATATGGCATCCGGATTTCTCCGTTAACCACCTTGAGCGATTGCCCTATGTGCTAACCGACGGTGATGACCCGGTCACCATCACTCTGCCACGCATTGCCCAACTGGAATCATCCAAGCGGGTATTCGGCAACAGCAAGTTTAAGCGCCAATGACCGTTACCCTCCGTCAGTCGCTGTTTCAGATACTCTTTATTGGTATTTTTATCACAGCATCAATGATCCTGGGTAACGTCTGGACAGTCACTTCAAAAACAGCCTTAAATCAGGTGACCAAAAATATTGAGGTGGCAAACACTGTGCTGGAGCAATTACTCCAGGATCGTAGCGAACAGCTACTCAACTCTGCCCGGGTGCTCACCGACGACTTTGGCTTTAAGCAGGCGGTGGCTACCGGCGACATACCCACTATCCAAAGCGTATTACAAAACCACGGTCAGCGTATTGAATCAGACTTTATGATGCTGACCGACTTATCCGGTAAAGTACTGGAAAGCCAGCCAGGCTACTTTGCCCGCGGCAGCGAGTTCCCTCATCCCGATATCATCAACACGGTGCTTGAAGAAGGCGGTTCTGAGAATGCCATCATTGTAGACGGCAGCCTTTACCAGATAATTATGTTACCGGTTTATGCCCCTAATCCCATCGCCATTGCCGGCATAGGTTTTATGGACGGCGATGCGTTTTTAAAGCAGGTAAAAAAAATCATCCAGGCTGATATCATCGTTTCTTCGAAACGGTCGGTAAATGGCGCTCATGTTGTATTACACAGCAGTCTGCCCTACATACAGGCTCAGCGAGTAATCAACGCCGATCAACAAACCCTGAACTGGTTCGATGTGACATTTTCACGGGATACCCCTTACCTGACTCGGGACATCAAGTTACCCGACACACTGAGTAATGAAGTATCAATAACTCTTGCCGTAGACGTATCAACACACTTTGACAATTTTACCCAACTGCAATTTAACATCCTCGGCATTTCTCTACTGGCTATCGCCGGGTCCATGTTGCTGTCGATGTTTATGGCCAGCCGGGTCAACAAGCCGGTGGCCAGCTTAGTTACTGCAGCCAATCATCTGGCCGACGGTAATTACGAACAAAGTGTAAAAACCTCCGGGCATTTGCAGGAAATTAACGAACTGTCGGATGCCTTTGTGCGCATGAAAGACAGTATTCAAAACCGTGAGCAGCGCATTCTGATGCAATCGCGGCTGGACATGCTTACCCGTCTGTATAACCGCAGTTATATGGAAGAGCTTATTCAACAGCGCCTGGATGCCGGTGAGTCTCTGCAGGTTATCGGCATTAATATCCGCGATTTCAGAACCATTAATGATCTGTATGGCTATTCCAATGGCGATACCTGCATTATCTCAATTGCTGAGCGTATTAAACGCTGGCGTGGCACGGCGGCCCGCTTATCGGGCGGCGAGCTGGTGTGGTTTGCCAACGAGCCACTCACCGATGAACAGTTGGAAACCTTCCATACGATTCTGGAACAACCGGTTGCCACTCAGCAGTTGGTGATGCCAATTAAACTGGTATTCACCGTGGTGAACTGCCCTGTTGATGCCGATAACGCGCAGGATCTTTTCCGGCGTATGAATATTCTGCTCGATGAAGCAGAAATGGGCTCTAACTGGCTGCTGCAGTTCAGTTCAGAAATAGAGCAGCGTTATCTGCGCCGCCTGAGTATTATCACCGAACTAAAAGAGGTACTACAGAGCGAACAGGATGAACTATCGCTGGTTTATCAGCCTAAGATTAGCCTCGAAACTCGTAAGGTAAACGGCCTTGAAGCGCTTATCCGCTGGAACAGCCAGCGCCTTGGCTTTATTCCGCCGGATGAATTTATCGAGATTGCTGAACAGGCGGGTTTTATTGAACAGGTAACCGACTGGGTACTTAATCGGGTCGTTACCGATATTCTGATACTTCGTGAACATAAGATACATATCAAACCGGCAGTCAACCTGTCGACCCAGGATATTCAAAACCGGCCACTGCTTGAGCGGCTCATCGCCTTGCTCGATGCCAATGAATTAAGCGCCGACGATATCACCCTTGAGATCACCGAAAGCGATCTGGTGGCCGATGCAAAAATTGCTATCGCCAACCTGCAATATTTACAGGACAAGGGCTTCGGTATTGCTATTGATGATTTTGGCACTGGCTATTCATCGCTTGCCTATTTAAAGAATTTACCCGTATCAGCGATTAAAATTGACAAGGCGTTTGTCCTCAACCTCAGCACCGACACAGAAGATCAGCAAATCGTGCATACCGTGCTAAGCCTTTCGAACATATTTGATTTAGAAGTTGTGGCAGAAGGCGTAGAAGATGCCAGTGCCATGGAAATTCTGGCTGAATGGGGTTGCCACACGGCGCAGGGTTATTACATTAGCCGACCGTTACCACTTGACGGACTGATTGACTGGCTGGCTTCATCTGACTATTACCAACATTAGGGAGTTTTGCGTGCGACTAACAAAACTAATAAGCAGTGCCCTTATTTTCTGCACCGGCCTGGCCTTCGCCGGTGACGGCAAACTGATTGGCACTGCAGGCCTCAACCAGCTTGAAGGCACCGGCGGTGGCGGCATTGTGCCCTGGGCCACCTTATCGGGTTACGACACTCAGGATGAGGTTTCAGCCAACGCATTTATCACCCAGGTTAATCTGGAAGACTACCGTCTTAACGTACTTGGAGCCAGCGTGTCTCTGTATGACCGCGCGGAATTCAGCGTTGCGCGTCACGTGTTTGACCTGACTACCCTGGGCGGTGAGATAGCGCAAACGGTTTACGGCGCTAAATTTAAACTCTACGGCGATGTTATTTATTCTGACTGGCCACAAATCAGCGCAGGCTTGCAGTACAAGGATCTGGAAGACACTGCCATAGCCAATCTAGTTGGTAGCGAGGATACCTCAGGTACTGATGTTTATCTCGCTGCCACTAAGGTACATCTGGGCGCTGTTGGTGGCTATAACCTGGTGTGGAACATTACCGGCCGGCTGACCAAAGCTAACCAGCTGGGTCTGCTTGGGTTTGGCGGACCAGAAAATGGCGACTACGAACTAATGCTGGAAGGCAGCCTTGGCGTGTTGTTTTCCCGTCATTTCGCCGCTGGCATAGAGTATCGTCAGAAGCCCGACAATTTGGGACTCGGAGAAGATGACTGGATGGATGTTTTTGTGACTTATATCCCGTCAAAGAAAGTTAATTTTACCCTGGCGTGGGCAGACTTAGGCAGTATTGCCGGCGCTACCGGCCAGAAAGGCTTGTATTTATCTGTGGGAGGTCAGTTATGGTAAAAAAACTGTTGGTCATTGCTACTTGTGTAGCAATCCTGAGCGGCTGTGCCAGTCGCTCTGACACACTGTATGAAGAACTGGGTGGCCAGGCAAAAATTAACGAAATCGTTGAGAACTTTGTTTATGAAATCGAGTATAACAACACTATCCTGCCCTATTTCGCAGACACTGACATCGACCGCTTTATGGAAAAGTTTGCCGAGCAGCTGTGTGTTTTTTCAGGTGGCCCCTGTAGTTACTCAGGCGATACCATGGAGCAGGTACACGGCGGTATGAACATTACAGAGGCTGATTTCAATCTTACGGTAGACTTATTTATTAACGCTATGAATAAAGCCAATGTCCCCCATACAGTGCAGAATAAACTGATTAATCGAATGACTCACACCCGCGAGCAAATGCTTTATCTCTGAGCGTAGATAAGCTAATGCAGTCTATCAGCGACAATTAAACCCATCCCCGCAACCTGGCGGGGATTTTTTTATCTGCCATATAGCCATTCAGGCTTAGGCTTTATCATCTACTTCTTTACACTGCGCAATTTGCGGTATCAGAGCTTTAAAGGAGGTAATCTGGCTTATTGGCTTTCCCGCTGCTACTTGTTCGGCTATTCCTGCAAACTCAGCATCAGACAGTTCGCTTCTTAATACCTTGTCCATACAACTGCAGAAGGCTACCGCATGGTTATCCTGACGCTCAATGCCCCGGGCTATACAACCCTGCTTTATTGAGCTCTTAAACGCTTCCAGCTGTTCTGAAGTGACACTGCCTCTGGCACTGACAGAAAAGGTAACCGAAAGTGCAATGAGCACTGCATATTTCATTGGGATCTCCGGGTTATGTATTTATTCAACAGGATTAGAACTATCCGTTTGCACAACGTTTAAAATTACGTTGCATAATGAAGAAGTAAATAAGTTGCATGACTAAACCAAACCCCATACCAGAGATAAGCCAGGTATTTTCTGGCAGGTCAGTGATGGTATCCACAAAAACAGAGCTAAGCAGAATCCCATACACCAGGCCAAGTAACAATGAAATTAACCAAACCTGTAATCCTACCGGCAAGGATAAAGCTGCCCAACGGAGGAAAAACGCCTGACCATCCCCCTGCTTATTAGTGCGATAAAGTAGCCTCATTCCCCAGAACTGCAGTAGCGCAAAAGCGAAGAAGTTGGCGATTTGATACCAAAAGGCAAATACGTCACTTTGCGTGCAGCTTACCGCCACTGGAAATACCATCGCACTGGCAAACAACATGCTGAATACGAGCAGGTGTTTGAAAGCTAAATCTTCGCTGACTTCTTGTTGATGAAGTTTAGTGGACAACGCCTTAGCGTTGATGAAATAGAGATCTTCAATCATAACGTCCTTATTAAAATAACTACCTGTAATACAAAGCAGATTACTCTAGTGGTTTAAAAAAGGCCAGATGATGCAACTCGGTCGGCATGACAGAGTAATAAGGCTGTCGAGGTCGAACTCTCGCAAGGTAACTGTAATAATAGGTGTATAGCTTTGTGGTGAATAACACGCGGGATAGCCTGTTAGGTAGGGGCTGGAAATCCTGACACCCGCGGAAAGCAAAAAGGCCTGCATTTCTGCAAGCCTTTTTGGGAATGTGGCGCGTGTGGAAGGATTCGAACCTCCGACCGCCTGGTTCGTAGCCAGGTACTCTATCCAGCTGAGCTACACACGCGAAATTTTAATTTAGTGAGTGGCGCGTGCGGAAGGATTCGAACCTCCGACCGCCTGGTTCGTAGCCAGGTACTCTATCCAGCTGAGCTACGCACGCGCTGATACACTAAATTAAAAATGGCGGAGAGGGAGGGATTCGAACCCTCGATACGCGTAATGCGTATGGTTCCTTAGCAGGGAACTGGTTTCAGCCACTCACCCACCTCTCCGTCATGTGGGGCTGCATTTTAATGACATGCGGTGGGAAGTCAATGCTTTTTTAGATAAATACATTTCGTATGCCGGGATTTTAAACAATCACTATATTTTGCCTAAAAAGCACACATTTACTGCCCGAAAAAGCACCGTTTACAGCCGTTTCCACCCATCTGCTACAGGGCGATGAAGCCACATCAGTGACTCAATTTACTCTACACCAATAAAAAAGGCCGGAAAAAACCGGCCTTCATAATGATAATTGACCAAAAAACTGGTCTTACCACTGATTATTTACTTATTACCATCAGGCTGACCGCCTTTTTCAGCCTGGATGCGCATATAAATTTCTTCGCGATGCACCGAGACTTCCTTTGGTGCATTTACACCAATACGTACCTGATTACCCTTAACGCCTAATACGGTTACGGTAACATCGTCACCCACCATCAGCGTTTCACCCACACGACGAGTTAAAATAAGCATTCTTTTGCTCCTGGTTCCTTGATTACATTGCCTCCGTGCGGTCTTCGACGCCTTTCACTCCGTAAAAGCGCTCTCGGTGGGGTTAACGCTGGTGTCACGACAACATTAACCCACCAATACTTGCATTATAGCTTATCTTCTAACCAAACGTTAACAGACTGTAACGCAGCGGCTAAATTTTCTGGCTGACTGCCGCCAGCCTGTGCCATATCAGGGCGACCACCGCCCTTTCCGCCAACTTGTATCGCGATATGGTTAACCAGTTCACCAGCTTTCACTTTGGCGGTTAAGCCTTTGGTCACCCCAACGATAAGGCTAACCTTACCGTCTGCAGGCACACCCAGCACGACGATGCCTTCACCAATACGGTTTTTCAGATCATCGACCATGCCGCGTAATGATTTGGCCTCAACCCCTTCAAGCTCTGCAATTAGGACTTTATTACCCTTTATATCCACGGCATTGCCAAGTAGATCAGCGCCTTGTTGGCTCGCCATCTTTTGTTTAAGTGAAGTAACTGTTTTTTCTAACTCTTTTTGTTGAGATTGCAGTTGGGTTACTTTCTCTGTAATGCCACTGGCATCGGTTTTTAACAATCCACAGGTAGTGTTCAGTACCGCCTGTTGCTGTTGCACATAAGCCAGTGCGCCCATTCCGGTTACCGCATCGATACGACGCACACCGGAAGCAATACCGCCCTCAGTAACAATTTTAAACAAACCGATGTCGCCGGTTTGCTTAACGTGCGTACCACCACAAAGCTCAGTGGATACCGGCCCCATGGAGACTACGCGAACTTTCTCATCGTATTTCTCGCCAAACAGCGCCATCGCACCGGTCTTTTTGGCTTCTTCCAAATCCATCATCTGCGTGGTTAACGGATGGTTATCCTGAATATCCTTGTTAACCCGTACCTCGATTTGTGCCAGTTGCTCGGCAGTCACGCCCTCAAAATGCGAGAAGTCAAAACGCAAACGCTCGGCATTTACCAATGACCCTTTCTGCGTTACATGGTCGCCTAGAATGTCTCTGAGCGCCTGATGCAGCAAGTGTGTTGCACTGTGGTTTTTGCGGATAGCGCTGCGCTTAATATCATCAATTTTAGCAACCGCTTTGTCGCCTTTATTAATGGTACCTTTTACCTTACCGCGGTGGGCAAAAGCATTACCCATTTTCTGGGTATCAGTAACAAAGAACTCGCCATTAGCCACTTTGAGTACACCGGTATCGCCAACCTGGCCACCAGCTTCGGCGTAAAATGGCGTTTGATCCAGCACTACAACCCCTTCCTGACCATCGGTCAGTGCTTCACAAAAGCTGTTGCCACTGATCAACTCCACCACGTTGGCATCGCCCTCTGCATCGGTATAACCGGTAAACGCCGTTTGAGAGTCAACTTTTAAGGTACTGTTGTAATCGGCGCCAAACTGGCTGGCTTCCTGAGCGCGCTGACGCTGCGCCTGCATGGCCGCTTCAAAACCTTCTTCATCGATTTTATAGTCGTGTTCGCGGGCCACGTCGTTGGTTAAGTCTACCGGGAAACCGTAGGTATCATAAAGTTTGAAAACCAGTTCGCCAGGAACGGTATCGCCTTCCAGCTCGTTAAGTGCATCGTTGAGCATATTCATGCCACGAGACAGGGTTTTGCTGAACTGCTCTTCTTCTACGCGTAATACTTTTTCAATAACCGGCTTTTGATCCGCCAGTTCAGGATAGAAACCGCCCATTTCCTGAGTCAGTGCATCCACCAGCTTGTAGAAGAAAATGTCATTGGCGCCCATTTTGTAACCATGGCGAACCGCACGGCGGATAATCCGGCGCAGTACATAACCGCGGCCTTCGTTGCTTGGCATTACGCCATCGCAAATCAAAAACGCACAAGAACGAATGTGATCGGCGATAACCCGCAGTGATTTATTGTCCAGATCGGTCGTGCCAACAATTTTCGCGGCAGCGTTGATCAGATTCACGAACAAATCGATTTCATAGTTGCTATGTACGTTCTGCAAAATGGCAGAGATACGCTCCAGCCCCATACCGGTATCAATCGACGGTTTAGGCAGCGGCTCCATAGTGCCATCAGCCTGTTTATTGAACTGCATGAAAACCAGGTTCCAGATTTCAATAAAGCGGTCGCCGTCTTCCTCTGGAGTGCCCGGAGGACCACCCCAGATGTGCTCACCGTGATCGTAGAAAATTTCCGAGCACGGACCACAAGGACCGGTATCACCCATCGACCAGAAGTTGTCTGAGGTTGAGATGCGGATAATTTTTTCTTTCGGTACACCAATAGTGTTTTCCCAGATATCGAAAGCTTCGTCATCCTCGGAAAACACGGTTACCAGCAGTTTTTCTTTAGGTAAACCTAACTCTTCGGTTAAGAACGTCCAGGCAAACTGAATGGCTTCTTTTTTGAAATAGTCACCAAAGCTGAAATTACCCAGCATTTCGAAAAACGTGTGGTGACGCGCGGTATAACCCACATTTTCAAGGTCGTTATGCTTACCACCGGCGCGAACACAACGCTGTGACGAGACCGCCCGGGTGTAGCTGCGTTTTTCGGAACCCAGGAAAACGTCCTTAAACTGGTTCATACCCGCATTAGTAAACAATAACGTGGGATCATCTGCGGGTACCAGTGAAGAACTGGAAACAGCCTGATGGCCATGCTGGCCAAAATACTCGATAAATTTGCGGCGAATATCAGCAGTTGATAATGTCATTGAAATCCTGAATTCCTTAGTTAACCTGTAGAAGCTTATATGCAGCCTGTTTGCAGTGAATTCAAGTTAACTCAACTCAAGTTAATTCGACTAGTAAGCACATGCCCGGCCACATTATTATGAGGCCGCAACAATACCATGGTTAATGCTGTTTTGTTAAGCAATCCACCGTGAAAACAGGCGAATCGTCAGCATAGAAAATATTGATTAAGGGCAGCAGACAGACTCTGGCTATTCGTGGTCGTCGTCGAAGGCGTGTTGAATATGGTCAGAATAAAAGCCCCGATATTGTAAAAATCGGATTTGTTTAAACTTTTCCTTGTCTGATGCCGGTGGTTTGAGGCCAAATCGCTTGCGTCTTACCTGCCCGGCCAGCAAAAACCAATCGGTGTCATTTTCGCGCATCGCCTGCTCCAGCAGCGATTCGTCAATGGCAAACTGCTGACACTCAGCCTTTATCCTGGCCGGCCCCTGCCCTTTGGCGACTCCCGAGCGCACTTTCATTTCGGCAAAACGGGCATCACTTTGGATCCCGGCTTGTTTAAATTCCTCTACCACAGGGGCACAATCTGCCATTGCAAAACCTTTCTGTGATAATTTTCGTAACAATTCGTGATATGCATGCTCTCGTCGTGAAAGCATGCGGGTAATCGACTCTATAATGATCTTACGTGGGTTATCTGTCATTTTACCGATTGTTTTAAAGAATTTAGCATTTGATATATGCTCGGGAATGCGCCCGCGGTTTATGGTTTATTACGGGCAGGATATTTCATAAGACTATGCAAAAACAAGCTGCGGATACATCGCTTCATTTTCAACTGCATCATAGCATCGATGAATTCGATGAGCCGCAGTGGCAGGCGCTGGCCGAGCAGTCTGGCCCGTTTTTGCAATATCAATGGCTTAAAGCACTTGAAAATACCGGGTGTGTCGATAACCACAGCAATGGGCAAACCGGCTGGCAAACGGCATTCTGGAGCGGCTCGCTCAACGGTGAGCTCAAAATAGTAGTACCGGGCTATTTAAAAACCCACAGTTATGGCGAATACGTATTTGATCATAGCTGGGCCAATGCATACCACCAGCATGGTATGGACTATTATCCTAAATGGATTGCAGCCATTCCCTTTACCCCGGTTACCGGCCCACGCGTACTGACTGCCAGCGACGTTTCTGCCGCACAGTGGCACAGCCTGGTTAATCACATCAATGAATGGGCCAGCGACAATCAGTATTCATCATGCCATTGGTTGTTTAATCCGCTTGATTCCCAAACCGACTTTGCCAAACTGGGCTTTAGCTCGCGTTTCAGTGTGCAGTTTCAATGGATGAATCGCGGCTACGGTAATTTTGATGACTTTATGTCACGACTGACTTCGCGTAAACGTCGCAGCATCAGAAAAACACGCAGGCGCTTTACCGGGCCATCTATTCAAATTGAACGCTTGCAGGGTGAATCATTGAGCGCTGAGGATATGGCGTTTTTTGTCCATTGCTATCAGGATACTTATCTTAAGCGCAGTGGCCACACCGGCTATTTAACCCCGGCCTTTTTCGATGCGCTGTATGCCCATTGTCGGGACAACATTATGCTTGTGAAAGCCACCCATAATGACGAGGAGATTGCTGCAGCCCTGTTTTTATTTGATGAGACAGGGTTGTACGGGCGTTACTGGGGTTGCCTGGAAGATGTTGACGAGCTGCATTTTGAGTGCTGCTACTTTCAGGGCATTGAGTTTGCCATAGAGCAAGGCTTGCCGCTTTTTAATCCCGGTACGCAGGGCGAACACAAAATCCTGCGTGGCTTTGAACCGGTTTACTGTGTATCTCATCATAAAATGCACGATCCGAGGTTTCACCAGGCTGTGGCAGATTTTTTACAGCGGGAAAAACCGGTTATCGAAGACTATTTCAATCAGGCCCGGGATGTATTACCTTTCAACGCGGACTATCTGAACGAATTTGTAACACCAACAAGTACAAACGGGGCGACAATAACGCCTGAAAAATCCTAACACAGAGACAACAATATGAAGTACACATTGCTCGCAGCTACTATTGCTGCATCGCTGGCCCTGACGGCCTGTTCCAAACCAGAAACTACCACGCAAACCGCAGACACCCAAACTGAAGCGCCCGCCGCTAAAGCCGAAATTGGCTCATTTGGTGTAGACCTGAGCGCCCGTGACGAAAGCGTTAAACCGGGTGACGACTTTTTTATGTACGCCAGTGGTACCTGGTATGAAAACTACGAACTGCCCGCAGACAAAACCCGCTTTGGCGCGTTTAATGCCCTGGCCGATCGCAGCGAAGAGCAGGTTAAGCAAATCATTGACGACATTATGGCGTCGGATAACTTAACCGCCGAAGAACAGCTGGTTCACGATTACTACACTGCGTATATGGATACTGAAACCATCAACGCTAAAGGCATTACGCCAATTAATCCTACGCTGACTGACATCGACAACCTGTCGTCGGTTAAAGAGCTTACCGAATTCTTCGGCGAAAGCTGGCTCACCGGTACATCAGCGCCTTTATACGGTGGCCTGTGGTATAACCGCCTGGATCCAAACGAGTACCAGCTGAGCGTGGGTGTTGGCGGTCTGGGCTTACCCGACCGTGATTATTACCTGAATGAATCAGAGCGGTTCAGCAATATCCGCGATGCATACGTAAAACATATCGCTGAAATGCTGACCTTCGCCGAGGTGGAAAGCCCGGAAGAAAAAGCCCAGACCATTCTGGCACTGGAAACCAAAATTGCTGAAATTCAGTGGCCTCGTGAAAAGCGTCGTGACCGCGACCTGACATTAAACCAGGTGGAGCGCAGCGCGCTGGCCGATATGTATCCTGATTTTGACTGGAATGCCTGGTTAGATGCGATGGGCTTTAAAGCGCCTGAGCTGAATATCTCCCAGCCACAACCGGTAAAAGACGTTATCGAAATCATCAACGATACGCCACTGGATGACTGGAAAACGTACCTGACCTACCACACTATCTCGAATAATGCGTCGATGCTGTCGGATGACATCTATATGGCCAACTTCGACTTCTATGGTAAAACCCTGAGCGGTCAGCAAGAGCCTCGTCCACGCTGGAAACGCGCTTTAAGCGCTATGTCCGGCACTACCTCTTTAGGCTTTGCCATTGGTAAGAGCTATGTGGATCGCTTCTTCCCGGAAAGCTCAAAAACGCAAATGGCTGAACTGGTAGAAAACCTGCGTGCCGCACTGGGTGAGCGTATCGACGGCCTGGACTGGATGGGCGAAGAAACCAAAGTAAATGCCAAAGCCAAGCTGGCGGCGTTTAACCCTAAAATCGGTTACCCGGATGAGTGGATTTCTTATGAAGGGCTGGAAATTACCGACCAGGATCTGCTGACCAACGAACGCAATATCAGTAAGTTCTTCCACGCCAAGCAGGTAGAAGATGAACTTGAACCGACGAATCGCGAGCGCTGGGGCATGACGCCACAACGGGTAAATGCTTATTACAACTCATCGTTCAACGAGATTGTATTCCCGGCAGCCATTCTGCAACCTCCCTTCTTTGATCCAAACGCCGATCCGGCCGTTAACTATGGAGCAATTGGTGCGGTAATTGGCCATGAAATGGGTCACGGTTTTGACGATCAGGGCTCTAAGTCAGATGCCAAGGGTATTCAGCAAAACTGGTGGACCGATGAAGATCGCGCCGCGTTTGAAGCCAAAGCTGATATGCTGGCAGACCAGTACAGTGCTTACGAACCTATCGAAGGCAACTTTGTGAATGGCCGTAACAGCCTGGGTGAAAACATTGGTGACGTTGGTGGTCTGTCGATGGCTTACCACGCTTACAAACTGAGCCTGAACGGTAAAGAAGCACCGGTTATCGACGGTCTGACCGGCGATCAGCGTTTCTTCCTGGCCTGGGCTCAGGTATGGAAAGAAAAGCGTACCGAACAAAGCATGCTTAACCAGTTACGTGCCGGTACTCATTCTCCGGGTCGTTACCGTGCACTGGCACCGCGTAACCACGATGCCTGGTACGAAGCCTTTAACGTACAACCAGGCGATGCCCTGTACCTGGCACCAGAAGAACGTGTAAAAATCTGGTAATTACCTGCCAGTAATACAACAATGCTAAAAGCAGCCTCCGGGCTGCTTTTTTATGTTTGCAATACAACCGGCACCTCTACTACTACCGGCTTACGGCAAGCGTCATAGCCACGGCTAAAAACCAAAGAAGTGAAATAACCAACACGGACTTCAGGGTGCCCGATTGTGCTTTCGAGCGATAGAATGAAATAGCAGCATAGGCTGCGGGAATCAACGCCGCGACACCGCCAAACATAAACGCTTTGACGATGCCAACCACGGGAGCCCATGCACTCTGGCTGATAAAAATCTCAAACAGCAATACCACAACACCAAAGCCTACACAGCCAAGCAATAACCAAAACGCCCTGCCCTCAGACAGTTTTAACTCTGCTACCGTCAACGTTAACCTCCATGCATTGAGCTCCTTGTTGTAACACTATCACCCTAGCACAAAATATCACGCCACAAACACCCGCCCTTCTGACAGCCTGTAGCAAAAGCGATCGAGACTGGTTTGCTTAGGTTGTAAAAGTTTGCTAAACAGAGCACTTATCACCTACTCAGATTAAGGCCCCCTAGTGATTGCGAAGTTGATATCGAAGTTCCGCCCGGTTTTTGTTGCCACGCTAACCGTAGTGTTAACCGTTAGCTTTAACGCTCACAGCACCCCCGATAAAACAGCAGGTTCGGCCATGGCGCGGCAACACAACCAGCTTAGCCAGACAGAAAAACAACAGGGCTGGCAACTGCTTTTTGATGGCGAATCACTCAGTGGCTGGCATGTGTTTCAGTACCCGGATACGGTGCCGGCGTGGACGGTAAAAGAAGATATGCTGACCTTCAATCCGGCGGCGCGAGGCCTCCAACATGGGGATTTAGCCACTGATAAGGAGTTTGAAAACTTTGAATTAAAGTTTGAATGGCAATCGCCAGAAAACGGTAACAGCGGAGTGTTTATTAACGTTCAGGAAACGCCCGATAGCTTAACGCCTTGGCAAACCGGGCCGGAATATCAGCTCCTTGGCGTAGCTCATGGCGATAACGCGGATCCCGTGAAGCGCTCTGGCGGGATTTTTGGCTTTGCCTCACCGTTAACCGCCTCAGACTTTCTTGCCAGCACTGGCTGGAATCAGTCTGTTATTAAACAGCAGGATGGCAAGGTTGAGTTTTATCTGAATGGAAAATTAACTGCCCGCGCCGACCTGACCAGCGATCAATGGCAGTCACGGTTAGCCCGTTCAAGATTTAAGGATCAGGCGGGCTTTGGCGCCTATACCAAAGGCCATATCGTGCTGCAGCAGTGGACATCACTGATCTATTTTCGCAACATTAAAATCAAGTCACTCTAAGGGCTGTTGCGGTGGTAAGACATGCCGGGCTTGCCGCGCTTTTGTTTAGGGTCAGTGCCGCTTCAGTAGCTCCTCCAGCCATTCTATAAACATTACGTTGTGCCGGGTAATTAAGCTGTCTTTGTTTTCAATGTAGTAGCACAAAGCAGAGTCAATTGGAGGGTAGCCTGACTCCGTTAGTAATCCTGCCTTAACGTAGTCCCGGGTAAGCGTTGTTGAGCAAAATACGCAGGCGTTTTCCAGCAGAGCCTGCTGAATCCCAAACAACTCCTGATCAAAATAACGTACCTCAAACTGCCTGTGCGATAAATCGTTATGGTTTAACCACGCCTGCAATGGGACTTCGGGTAAAGCGCTGTTTTTCCAGCGGGTGGTGTAAATTGTTACTGGCGAGGTCTGGTACAACTGAGTAGTGAGCCGGGCATGACCATACAAATTAAACCGTTCCCGAATAAGCACGTCACCATCGGTTTGCTCAGCCAAGGCACCAAGTCGCACAGGCAGGCTGAAGTAGTCGGAGTTAATTTCTTCACCACTGGTTATGTTCACTTTACTGTGCGGATATTGGTCATAATAACGCTGTAAAGCAGGTAACAGCACCAGGGCGGCAAAGGATGAAGTGGTCGCTACATTGATTTGTTTATCTTTTCGTGAAATGTCTTCGAGTGCCGCGTTAATGGTTTGAAAGCCCTGACTGGTAGCAACAGCCAACTCTTTACCAGGAGATGTAAGGGTGACTTTTCTGGTCTCCCGCCGAAATAAGCTCACGTTTAAACGCTGCTCAAGATTACTAATGTGGTGAGACACCGCAGTAGGTGAAATCGATAACTCAGCAGCGGCCGCCTTAAAGCTACCCAGCCTGGCTGCAGATTCAAACGCCTTTAACGCTGGCAAAGAAACTTGCATGTTGTGCTCCGGCAGATAAACCACACCAAAATAAATGAGTATTACTCATCTGTAAATGCTTTTTACTCGTTTGTCAGTGGCTTAATAACGCCTGAAAATAACGGTAACAGTTAACCCACAAAGGTAGTTACCATGAGTGTCATTTTACATGTAGATTCGAGTGTCAGGGCTATTTCCAATAACAACCCCGAGCACGACTCCATTTCGAAAAAGCTGGCCAGAGAGTTTATTAACAAGCTCCAGCAAGAGGCCGATACAGATGAGTATATCTATCGTGATATTGGGGTGAATCCACCGCCCTTTATTACTCAGGATTGGATAGGCGCGGTATTTACGCCTGAACAGAAAAGAACCGCCCTACAGCAGCAGTTGCTGGCCCCGTCTGATGAGCTTATCAGCGAAGTTGAAAAAGCCGGAATCATTGTGATTTCATCACCCATGTACAACTACGGTATGCCCGCTCAGCTAAAAGCCTGGTTTGATCAAATTGTGCGCATTAACAAGACCTTTGACTTTGATTTAGCCCGCGGTGATAAACCACTTGCGCCTCTGCTATCGGGAAAAACCCTGGTGATTATTACCTCCAGCGGCGAGTTTGGTTTTGAACGCGGTGGCATCAACGAAGGCGCCAGTCATTTAGTCCCTCACCTGCGTACACTCAGTAAATACCTGGGCGTGACAGACATTTATGAGATCGCTTCTGAGTACCAGGAATTTGCCGATCACAGACATGAGCAGTCACTGCAACGAGCGAGAATGAAAGCCAATGAAATCGCCCAGCTACTGGCAGACAAACAAAATGCTGTTGCTTACTAGTTGCTGAGTATTGCCCTTAATTTGCCGATGGCGCACTGTTGAATAACCATCGGCCAGCCCCCCACAGAGAGTTTAGTAAGCCAAACGTTTGACCCGTTTTCTCTGAATCCTTTACTCAAGCAAACTCGCCCTGTGTACAGTTGTCTCATTACGCCGTTTACTTATGATTTATCCATGAGTATTCAAACTGTCAGCGATAAGGAAATAACATGGAACTGAGTCAGGCTAAAGACGTGATTTATACCCTCTCGCAAGGAATAGATCCGGCATCCGGTGAAGTACTAACCGATAACAGCTGTTTTAATCAACCGGTTATTATCCGGGCACTCTTTATGGCCCACGAAGCACTCGACAGGTCTGTTAAGTACGAGCAGAGAAAATCATCATTGCCGCCCAATGCCGGTAAGCCCTGGCCTAATGAGGAGGACGAGCAGTTAGCCGGCGCGTTTGATTCAGGTAGCAGCATCTCTCAGCTGGCTAAAACCCATCAACGCACGCCGGGTTCGATTAAAGCCCGGCTGGAGAAGCTGGGCAAAATCAGCGGCGCTTAGGTTTTACGGCCAGGCGCCTGTAGCCAATAAGCGCAGCAATGGCTTTTGTCACGAGCTAAAATTCGGCTTCTTCGGCCACTTTTGCCTGCCGGATCAGCTGAGTAAACTCGCCACGGTAACCATAATAATCCTCGCCCTTGTTTGCCAGCGCCAGGTTAAAAGCATCATCCAATGACCATTGGCCGGTATACTTACCGTCTTTCATTAACTGAGCAAAGCCCGCCACTGCTGTGGCAAAGTTTACTTCCTGCATGATAACAGGTGTTACTGTGGCAGCGCTCATAATCGGTTGCTCGAGCAGTTGCGAACTCTCCTCTCTCGGCAACTTATAACGGATTTTTAAATAGCCTAATTCTGCTGAAGCATCACTCACCGTAGTGCCGTCGCTACTGGCATAGCGGGATTTGTTCAGGTAACTGCCCGGCTGGCCGCTGAGGGTAACCTCGTAAATTGCCGTTACCGCGTGGCCAGAACCAATATCACCGGCATCCACTTTATCGTTACTAAAGTCTTCTTCTTTCAGCGCCCGGGTTTCATAACCCAGTAACCGGTATTCATTAACCACCGCAGGATTAAATTCCACCTGGATTTTAAGATCTTTAGCAATGGGGAACAGTGATGATGTAGCCTCCTCGACAAACAGTTTCTGCGCCTCGCCCAGGGTATCAATATAAGCGGCAATCCCGTTGCCGTTTTGCGCCAGCGACTGCATTAGCGCGTCTTTATAATTGCCCTGACCAAAACCAATCACCGATAAATAAATACCGCTCTGGCGTTTACGCTCAACAAAGTCGGTTAACTGTTCAGGGTCTGACAGGCCAACATTAAAGTCACCGTCTGTAGCGAGCATAATGCGGTTAACTGCCTGCTCATCAAAGTTCGACTCAGCAAGTTGATATGCCAGTTGCAGGCCTTCACCGCCAGCTGTAGAGCCACCGGCTTTGAGCTTGTCCAGCGCTTCAGTGATCTTTGCTGCCTGCGCCACTTTTGTCGGCTCGAGCACGGTACCTGCGGCGCCGGCATACACCACAATAGCGATGGTATCGGTTGGCTTGAGTGTTTTAAGCAACAGTTTAATGGATTGCTTCACCAACGGGAGTTTATCCGGTGCGTTCATCGAACCTGACACGTCCAGCAGAAATACCAGGTTGCTATTCGGCTGTTCCTTTTGCGCCAGTTCGTAGCCCTGAATACCAATATGTACCAGCTTTCGATGCTCGGCCCAGGGCGAATCATGTACGACTACGGTGGGCAGAAAAGGCCGGTTTGCACTGGTTGGAAACGGGTAGTTATAATCAAAATAATTAACCATTTCTTCCAGCCGCACAGCGTCTTTCTCGGGAAGGTAACCACGGTTTAATTGTTTACGCACAAAACTGTAGGAGGTGGTATCAACATCGGCAGAAAAGGTGGAAACCGGTTCATCGGCAACCCGCTTTACCGGGTTAGCATCAAACGGCTCAAAGTCATCCTGATGTGTTGGCTGGGCAGGCACAGGCATCGGCGCCATGCGGCTGCCAGTCACGGTAAGCGGCATAACCATTTCAGCCGCCACTCTACGCTCCTGCTTTACTTTCATGTATTCGGCTTTTTCAGCTTCTTTGCTGGCCTGTTGCTGTGCGGCCAGCTCCTGTTCGCTCGGTCCTGAAGTGCAATTCACCAACGTAACTGCCATGGTAACTACCAAAACACTGCGACCCAACCTTGTTGTTGTCATATTCCGCTCCATGAGATCAGATGTCATTGTTAAACCAAAGGTAACACCGGGAAGTTAACTGTAAGCTGAATAGCCGCATAAACAAAAGGCAAGCGAGCACGCTTGCGTTGTTTACCTGCATTTAAGCACGACCGCTAGCGCACTGCAGGTAACCGATGTTTTTCATCCACCAGCCTGGTCAGGCAGTTGATTACCTGTGAACTGTTTTGCTCAGCTAAACTCATATGATGAATAATGCCATCAAACACAGCATCACTGCGCAGCCAGTCCTGGGTGACGTATTCCATTGCTTTATGCACATTCTGATGCACGCCGGCATGATAACTATCCAGCTCCTTGAAAGCATTGAGACCGCTAAACATCTCTTTACCAATCCCTTCGAAGTACCATTTACCTAAACGGCACGACATATGGTCAACTTTTACCGCATCGGCTTCTTTGCCTTCGGCATCATTCTCCATTGCGATGTAACCGTTCTGCATATAAATGATATGGTCGAGTTTCACCAGTGAAGCAAATGAGCTGTCTTTGGTCTGGCCGATCAGCGTAATGGTATCGTCGGCGGCTTTCGCTACCGATTCAAAGTTGGTATGGAAACTGGAGACTTCATCACCGATGTCTTTGGTGCTCTGCGCAACTTCCAGCGTTTGCGACACCATCGTGTCTATCTTGCCGGTCAGGTTAAAAATAATATCACTGATTTCTTCGGTGGATTTACGGGTACGATCGGCCAGATGGCGAACCTCATCTGCCACCACAGCAAAACCCCGTCCCACTTCACCGGCCCGGGCAGCCTCAATGGCGGCGTTGAGGGCCAGTAAATTAGTTTGCTCAGCAATATCGCCTATCAGTTTAACGGTTTCGGCAATGCGGCTACTTTCCTGAGCTAACAGATTGGCCGTCTCTTCCACTGACACCATGCGCTCATTAACCTGTTCGATGGAAAGCTTAAGCTCACCTACCGTTTTAGAACTGCGATCAGCGCCGTGTTTACTCTCACCGGCAATGGAGAGTACATCATCCATTTTCTCCGATAACAATACCATCTGGCTCTGACTGTCTTTGAGATTATCCAACAGGTTGCTGGTATTAAGATGATGCATTTCGCTGAGAAGGCGATTTTGCCGGGCAAAGGTATCAGCTTTTTCCATGGCGCCTATGGCACCGTTAACGTTGTTCATGATCTCTGCAAATTCTCCCGGCAGGCCTTTTACCAGACCTTTGCGGTAAAACTGGCGTTTGCCCGCCCGTTCAAAACTGTTAGACAGCTCTTTAAAATTCGTTTCAACGATATCAAGAAAGTCGTTGAGCTCCCAGGCCACCTTACCCACTTCGCCTAGCCCACGGGTTTGTGTAACCCGCACGTGCGTATTGCCCTGAATCGCTTCTTTAAGGGTTAGATGAATGGCGCTTAGTGCATCAATGGGCCGCTGATGGTCGCGATAAGCGTATATAGCAAACACCACAGCGATTACCGGCGAACTCACGTTTACGAACCCTACGCCGTTAGCAATGATGCTATACACCGCCAGGACAACGGTTAGCACGATAAATACCACACAGTTTATTAAAAACTTCTGCGATAAAAAGGGAATGTTTTTACTGACGTTACTGGTGTTTTCTTTCATGATAGCCATTCCCTTAACAGTGCTCTTCGTAGAGTCCGATGACAAACTCTTCGTAACTCAGGCCGGTTTCGCTTTTAACGTGCTCCTGTAACCAGTTCCAGGAATCGGTTGGCGCTGTTTCTTTGCGACTGCGCTGTTCTATTTCCCGCATCTGACGGTAAACCGGCTCAATAACCGCCAGTGCGGCTCTCGGCGCCTGGCGGCGAACAGAGAAAAAACCTTCTACATTGCCCTTATTAAAGTCAGGTGTGACATTGGCAAATACCCAGTAAAAATTGCCATCGGAGGTCAGGTTTTTAACAAACCCAAAGAATTCGTGTTTGGATTTAAGGGTTTTCCACATCGCGTGATACACGCCTCTGGGCATATCCGGATGACGAATGATATTGTGAGGCTGGCCGAGCAACTCACTTTCAGCAAAGTTAGAAACCCGCATAAAGTGTCGGTTTGCGTAAGTCAGGTTGCCGCGTAAGTCGGTTTTACTCACGATAAGTTCGTCGGCAGAAAAGGTTACTTCACTGGCATTAGCAGAAACTGCAATCACATTCTTCTCACTTCTTTTATCCTTTGGCCGTCATAGCCCACGGCTGACGCCGGCAAGTACCCTAAAGACAACAACGGGCGTGCTGCCTGCATTCTTTACTTAAAAAATTAGTTTAATATCAGGCGTTTCGCAATATTAATTATATCGTCAGCGAAGCCGGAACCTTAAGCACTAATCGGGCATGAGATTAACGTGAGACGCCTGGCAACAATTAGCCCTGTTTGCGCCAGATAAGACAGAGGTTGTTGGCCGGCATGTCAATGATATCAGTTAGTTGCATGGAATTGCCTGCCCAGGACAATAACTCTTCGATGGATTTATAGCCGCCGAGTCCACGCTCCAGCAAACTATAATGAAAGGCTTCATTACTGGCGCTGGAAAAAGCGTTTTTATAAATGAACGGGCCATACTGACAAAATACACCGCCAGCAGGTAATAAGTTAGCAACCCCCGCCATCATCTGTTGAACTTCATGAGCAAACATAATGTGCGCTGTGTTGGCTGAATAAACCCCATCAAAGCCACTTTCGGGAAAGCTATCCTGGCCAATATGAAGCGGGATTGGTGCGGCAAGATTTGGCAAATTTGCTTCGTTAACCCAGGCATTAATCCCCTCATGATGTACTGGCACATCACTGGTTTGCCAGTGCAGATGGGGCAACCCCTCAGCAAAGTGCACCGCGTGTTGCCCGGTACCGCTGCCTATCTCCAGCACTTTACCGGCCTGTTCAAAAGCATCACGAAGCACCGCTAAAATCGGTGCTTTGTTGTTTTCACAGGCCTGACTAAAGGGCTTGGACATAAACGTTAATCGCCGAGGTTAGGCGCCAGCCACTTTTCGGCTGTTTGCAGATCCCAGCCTTTACGCTCGGCATAACTTTCCAGCTGATCCGGCTGAATTTTCGCCACCGCAAAATAGCGGGCTTCGGGGTGAGAAAAATACCAGCCTGAAACGGAAGCACCCGGCCACATAGCGTAGCTCTCGGTGAGTGTCATACCGGTATGTTTTTCGGCGTCGAGTAAATCCCAGATTAACTGCTTTTCGGTGTGTTCCGGGCAGGCCGCATAACCCGGGGCCGGGCGGATACCCTGATATTTTTCGCGGATCAGCGCGTCGTTATCCAGGTTCTCCTGCGGGGCATATCCCCAGAACTCTTTACGTACGCGCTCATGCAGATATTCGGCAAAGGCTTCGGCCAGACGGTCGGCCACGGCCTTAACCATAATAGCGTTGTAATCATCGCCCTGGGCATCATACCGGGCAGCCAGTTCATCTTCGCCAATACCACCGGTTACCGCAAAGGCACCTATATAATCTTTGATACCGGAACCCGCTGGCGCCACAAAATCGCTTAAGCAATAGTTAGCCCCTTTAGGCTTTTGCGTTTGCTGCCGCAGGTGATGGGACATGCCCAGAGTTTCTGTACGTGACTCATCGGTGTAAATCACCACGTCATCATCCTGACGATTGGCCGGAAATAATCCCACAACACCTTTTGCTTCCAGCCCGCCATTGGCAATCAGGTTATCGAGCATTTCGTTGGCATCGTCAAATAACGACTGCGCCTGCTCACCTACCACTTCGTCGGTAAGAATACGCGGGTATTTACCGGCCAGTGACCAGGTGAGGAAAAACGGCGTCCAGTCGATGTACTTACGTAAGGTGGCAATATCCGCTCTAACAGCGGTTACCCCGAGCTTGTTCGGCGTTACCGGCGGCACGCTAAAGTCCGGCACATGCGCGTTAGCACGGGCCTCTTCCAGCGTCACCGGTTTGGAGCGTGGCTTTTTACGCGCATGCTGGTCGCGTACGATGTCGTATTCTTTGGCAAGCTCTTTAGCGTAGATGTCGCGGGATTCTCTGTTTAGCAGTCTCTGACAAACGCCTACCGCACGGCTGGCATTGGGTACGTAAGCCACCGGCGCATGGTAATTCTGCTCAATTTTTACTGCGGTATGAGCTTTGGAGGTGGTCGCACCGCCAATCAGCAGCGGCAGGTCGAACTCCAGTCGCTCCATCTCTTTGGCCACGTGCACCATTTCGTCCAGCGACGGTGTAATCAGCCCCGAAAGGCCAATCATATCAACGTTTTCTTCTTTGGCTTTTTGCAAAATGGCTGCACAGGGCACCATTACGCCCATGTCCACCACTTCAAAATTATTACATTGCAGTACTACCCCTACAATGTTTTTACCAATATCGTGGACATCGCCTTTTACCGTTGCGAGCAGGATCTTTCCGTTACTCCTGGTATCTTCGGACTTCTCGGCTTCGATGTAAGGTTGCAGGTAAGCCACCGCTTTTTTCATTACCCGGGCAGATTTGACCACCTGTGGCAGGAACATTTTACCTTCACCAAACAGGTCGCCTACCACGTTCATGCCGTCCATTAACGGCCCTTCAATAACGTGCAGCGGTTTATCTGCAGCCTGACGGGCGGCTTCAGTATCATCTTCGATAAAATCAGTGATGCCTTTTACCAGCGCATGTTCCAACCGTTTATTAACAGGCAGATCGCGCCAGGCAAGGTCTTCTTTTACCACGGCCTTGCCATCGCCCTGGTATTTAGGCGCCAGCTCAAGCAGCTTATCGGTAGCCTCGCTGTGGCGGTTAAGGATAACGTCCTCTACCGCATCACGCAGTTCGGCTGGAATTTCATCGTACACTTCCAGCTGACCGGCGTTAACAATGGCCATATCCAGGCCGGCGCGGATGGCGTGATATAAAAATACCGAGTGCATGGCTTCACGCACTGGATTATTACCGCGAAACGAAAACGAGATATTCGACAGACCGCCAGATACGTGCACATGGGGGCAGGTTTGGCGAATTACCCGGGTTGCTTCAATAAAGTCCACCGCGTAATTGTCGTGTTCTTCAATCCCGGTGGCCACGGCAAAAATATTCGGATCGAAAATGATGTCTTCCGGCGCAAAACCGACTTTTTCAAGCAACACCTTATAGCTGCGCTGACAAATTTCAATCTTACGCTCTTTGGTATCGGCCTGGCCTTTTTCATCAAACGCCATGACAACCGTTGCCGCGCCATAGCGCTTAATCAGTTTGGCCTGGTGAATAAAGTTCTCTTCACCTTCCTTCAGGCTGATAGAGTTAACAATCGCCTTGCCCTGTACACATTTCAGACCTGCCTCAATGACTTCCCATTTTGACGAGTCAATCATAATTGGCACCCGGCTGATATCGGGCTCTGAGGCAATCAGATTAAGGAAGGTTTGCATGGCCTCTACCGAATCCAACATGGCTTCGTCCATGTTGATGTCGATGATTTGCGCGCCGTTTTCTACCTGCTGGCGGGCAACGTCGAGTGCTGTTTCGTAATCGCCTTCGAGGATAAGACGTTTAAATTTGGCAGAACCGGTAACATTCGTGCGCTCACCGATATTAATAAAACTGGAAAATTCTGCAGACACAACTATTCCTCAATGCACGAAGGGTTCTAAGCCGGAAAGACGCATCTTCGGCTCAAGCTTAACAATTTCACGTGGAGTTACGCCGGCCACCGCATTGGCGATGTCGCGAATATGCTCTGGCGTGCTGCCACAACAACCGCCCACAATATTCACTAACCCGGACTCAGCCCATTCTTTGATGTGCTCAGCCATTTCAGGCCCTTCCATATCGTACTCGCCAAACTCATTGGGCAAACCAGCATTGGGGTGAGCCGATACCAGGCATTCGGCCACATTGCTGATTTCTTCCACATACTGACGCAGCAGATCCGGACCCAAAGCGCAGTTCAGACCAAAGGACACCGGTTTAATATGGCGCATGGAGTAATAAAACGCTTCGGCGGTCTGACCCGACAACGTGCGGCCGGAGGCATCGGTGATGGTGCCGGAAATCATGACGGGCAATCGCAGATTGAGTTTTTCAAAAACGCTTTCAACCGCAAAGGCAGCAGCTTTGGCGTTCAGCGTATCAAAGATCGTTTCAATCAGAATAAGATCAGAACCGCCTTCAATTAGCGCTTCACAACTCTCACTGTAGGCTTCCACCAGCTCATCAAACGTCACATTACGTTTGCCAGGATCGTTTACGTCCGGAGAAATCGAAGCCGTACGGCTGGTCGGCCCGATGGTACCGGCTACCAGACGTGGTTTATCGGGATTCTTCGCGGTGTATTCATCGCACGCTTTGCGGGCCAGCCGTGCAGCGGCCACATTGATCTCTCTGGAAATCGCCTGCATATCGTAGTCAGCCATAGAAATCGTGGTGGCATTAAAGGTGTTGGTTTCGATGATATCCGCACCGGCCTCAAGATACTGACAGTGAATATCGTAAATAATATCCGGCTGGGTGATCACCAACAGATCGTTATTGCCTTTGATATCGCAATGCCAGTCTTTGTATTGTTCACCGCGATAATCCTCTTCTTCCATTTTGTGCTGCTGGATCATGGTACCCATGGCACCATCCAGGATTAGAATACGGTTGGCGGCCAGATCAAATATCTGTTTGTCTGTGTATCGGCTCACGTGCTACCTCTTGCGCTGGTCTTTCTCGACCAGCTGATTTAAATCGTACGGCGTTGTCTGATAAACGTAGTAGTTTATCCAGTTGGTAAATAGCAAACTGCCATGTGCGCGCCATCTTACCACGGGTGGCTTGCCCGGGTCGTCACCCGGATAATAGTTACACGGAATTTTTGGTTCTAAGCCAGCGTTAAGATCTCTAACGTATTCATCGTTGAGTGTTTCCGGATCATATTCCGGATGGCCGGTAATAAATACCATCCGCTTATCATCCGACGCCACTACGTAAGCCCCGGCTTCCGCTGACTCGGCAATCACACTGAGGCCGGGAATACTATTGTAATCGGCCGGATCAATGTAACCATAGCGGGAGTGTGGCGCATAAAACTCAGAGTCGAACCCCCGTAACAGTTCGTTGAGAGGATCGTTCACCCGGTGATGAAATACACCAGACAGTTTTTCTTCGCGCAATTTTCGCTGAATGCCATGAAAGTGATACATTGCGGCATGGGCGGCCCAACATAAATACAAGGTTGACTGCACGTGCCGGTTAGCCCACTCCAGAATGGTTTTCATGGTATCCCAGTAGTTCACATCTTCGTAGTCGAGCAGTGCCAGCGGTGCGCCGGTAACAATCAGACCATCGTAACGTTTTTCGGCTACGTCACTAAAGTCATGATAAAACGCATCCATATGCGACTGAGGCGTATGTTTGGGGGTTAAATCATTGATTCGGATTAAGTCCACATTGATTTGCAGCGGCGTATTGGAAAGCAGCCGTAATAACTGGACTTCGGTCTCAATTTTATTCGGCATTAAATTGAGAATAGCCACTTCCATGGGGCGAATATCCTGACTCGCCGCTCGTTGACTATCCATGGTGAAAATATTCTCACCCAATAACACGTTTTGTGCGGGCAGATTTTCTGGGATCCTGATTGGCATGGCAACTCCGGGCAATGTAGTTATGCAGCTATTGTCGCTAAAGTACGACCAATGTCAACATCTTTACGTCTAGACGTCTAAACGTTTAGTTATATCCAAAGCGGCGCTACCCGAAGTGTAAGTGATTTCTCGCCACCTTGCCGGTGAATATGGCCGGATTTACAGCATTCAATGAAAAGCCCCGACCAACGGGGCTTTAATTTATTGCCTTAAGATAGGGTTAAGGAAAGTCGGCATCAATGCGTTCAATTAGAATTTCGCTGTCCTCATCAGCAACAAAGGCACCATTTACCTGTAAGGCAATGCGTTCGATATTATTAATATTCCCGCTACCGTCATCCTGAGGATAGAAGGTGAACAGGTTGCTACCTGCAGATAAGGGCTCCAGTGAGCCGTAGATGCGCGCATAATTTGGCGCCCCGGTTTGCACATACCCCTGCACACTCAGACCGCTGGCAGCCAGTTCACTGCTGACATTGAGCGTGTAAGTAATCGCTGCCCCAGCGTAATCACGGCTGGGCACGCCCAGTATGTAGTTATGGGTTTCGCTGCTGTTATTCGGCTGCAGGCTGACTGCCTCCAGTGCCGGATGATGGATAACGCTGGCGTTGGTCCCATAATCACCGCGCATGCCTTCACTGTCGCTGATAAAGTCGTACGTTACGGTTTCAGCGCTGGGCAAATCCGTAGGGATTTCCAGTCTGACATAGGTCATTTCAACCACATCATCAGTCCCTTCGGTGAGCGGGCCATTCAGTTGTAGACCGAGTCGCTCGATGATGGCCAGATCGCCGGCACCATTATCCTCTGGCGCAAAGGCGATCACATTCTCACCAACTACTGGCACCACGGCCTGACCATAGATACGCGTGTAGGTAGGCCCACCTGTTTGTACATAAGGCTGGATGGTCATGCCACCATCGACCTGGGCCGGCGTAACATTTACGGTATAGCTAAGATTAGCGCCATTAAGATCGGTCATACTGATCTCTTCGATATACTCCTGTGCATTACGGCCAGCCCAGTCTGGTATTAATAACGCCGCCGGTATACTGCCGTCATAACCCACCGTTGCCGACGTACCGTAGTCACCACGCCAGCCCTGCGAGCCATCACTGAAGTCATACTCAATTACCTCAGGTGGCAAATCATCGCCAGGCACCACTATTTGCACCTGACGGGTAAAGCTGGGGTACTCACCTTCAACCACCTGAATGTAAAAATCATATAAACCGGGACTTAACGGCGCTGCCACGCTGATTTTGCCGCTTTGTGCATCCAGCGTAAACAAGCCTTCTTCATTCCCACTTAACACCGTCCACTGCACCGCTGAAGTCTGATCATGAGGGTTACCCAGATAATCATAAGAGACTAAATCTGCCACCTGCGTGCCCACCTCGGTGGTTTCATCCACGGTGATCAGCGATGGTTGATTAAACTGCGGAGCCAGTTCGCGAACATAACCTTTCAGCCATTTAAGCGCGGCTTTTTCAACACCGGTGTCGTAGGCCAGGATGGCGCCCTGCTCTTCACGCCAGTGGCCGGGCAGGTAACCCCACATAGTTATTCCTTTAATTGCCGGGTGCGTCCAGAATGCCGGGAACAGGCGTTGATACTCCAACAACTGAGTAAGTTCATCAGCGCCGTCAATGTCCAGCTCCGTCAGATAAATATCCAGCCCGGCCTGGCTGTCCATTCGGTCGATATTACTAAGCATGGTTTCTAATGGGCCGCCGGTTGAGAAGGCGTGCCCCTGGAAACCAAGTGCGTCGATAAGGCCCCTCGATTGCAGCAGGTTAGCTAAATCAATCACCTTGTCGGTTCTACCGTCAGAGTTAATGACGCTGTATTCGTTAAACATCAACTGAGTACTGGCCGGGAAAATGTCTCTTGCCATTTGAAAGGCATTCACGATCCAGTCGTAGTCTTGCGCTTTTTGCGCAGCTGTTGTGGCATCATCACCCCGAGCCAGGAAGAACGCTTCTACTTCTGCCGTTACCTCTGGCGCATACAGGCGCAAGCCATCAACGTAATCCGGTCGGCCATTGCTACCATCCGGCGGCGCATTATCGAATTCGTTAACCACCTCAATGAAATCCATCGCCGGGTAGCGTTGGTTGACGGCCTTATACCACTCCAGGATTTCGTCAAGCTGCTCAGCCGGCGACAGGTCATCAATCCAGCCTGGTTGCTGGCTACCCCACACGAGGACATGATGCTTGTAGATAAAACCGTTATCTTTAGCCAGATTATAGGCTTCATCAAGCGGGGCCCAGTTGTACTGGTCGCGCACCGATTCAACAGAGCCCCACTTACCGGCGTTTTCTGCGGTCACCTGATTCCAGTAGGCCTCAAAGTTTGGCCGCTGTGCACCGCAACAAACGCCACCTAAGAACTTAGACTGTCCTTCAGCTAGGGGCGGCCCAGACGGTGTGTAGGTTTCTGGTGGCGTGACGATTTCACCCGGTAAGCCGTTTTCAAGCTGATCGACGGTATAGGTCAGTCCGGCAGGCGCAAACACAAACTTATCTATATCCAGACCGTCCTCACGACTCGCGTAGCGAAACACCTCTGTCGCGTTATTATCGGCAACAGTATATTCGCCCTCTGGAATAGCGACCCACATAAAGGCTTCTAAGTTAGCTTCACCACCGCTATCAACCACGGTATCCGGCTCATAACCGGTTTCGCCTGGCGCAGCATATCCGCTGATCCCGTTAACCAGGATCCATTCATTAGCACTACCCAGTGCAGAGGGGATATACATGCTGTCATCGCTAAACCCTTCCGGCCCCACACGAACCCGGGCATACAGGTGATAAGTACCGGCCTGGTTGAAATTAACCAGTAATTCCCCTACCCGGCTATCATCTTCCGGTGGCGTGGTCGCATTCACCAGTGCGGTCACGTACTCTGGCTCCGCAGTTTCTATAAACAGGTCCATGCCCAGGTAGTTTAATGTGGCATCTGCGCCGCCTTCCGCCTCAGCATAAATACCGATGTTGGGATTGTCCTGCTCCAGTACCGGGGTAAAACTGAGTCGTTTACGCTCCAGGTTAAAGGACACTGGAACCGCCGTGCTCTCACCCGCTGCCAGGCTGTCAGCGTCCACGTCAAAGTATGGGATGCCATCGCGGGTGTATCCAGCCGCGCCGTTAACAGCAATGGAACTATCGGTGATCAGAACCCGAAAAGGCCCGTCAATAATGTCATCAGAGGTATTGGTCAGGGTAACCACCGAACTGTAAACCCGGTTAACCCTGTCTACAGTAACTCGCGACGACGTTGTATCTACGCCGTCATTCAATGGCTGCCAGGCAGCACTGACCGGTGCAACCGCAGCCAGCCCGGCACTGAGCAGTGCGATAGAAAAGGCATTCAGTTTCATTGATCACCTCCCGTGCTACGCTGACGGTTAGCGAAAACCAGCCCGGCCAGTCCCAGGCCAAATAATAACGCCTGAGAAGGTGCACTGACGGCTAAATTGTCGTCACCCACAGCGGTAATCGACACGTTGTCTACTTGCAGAAATGAACCGCCAAAATCACTGCCGAACTCATCAAATCCAATGAGTAATTGAAATTCGAGGCTTAAATTAGTGAAGGCTGAAAGTGTCTCGTCGAGCATGATGTTCAGCGAATAACTGCTATTACCGTCAATATCGGCGCTGAAAACACTGCCCAGCTGGCCATCCGCGCCGTAATAACTGCCGCTGCCATCACCAAATGCCACCACAAAATTGTCGGCAATAAAGCCGTTGTCAGCACTGCGGAACTCAGAACCGGCAGTCAGATCCACATTGAGCCGATACTGCTCGCCGCTATTGAGCGAAATGTTCTGAAATAAAGTGTTAGCAAACCAGGCTTCAGTATTGCCAGCGTCCACCAGCAGTTCAGCGGCGCAATTCGGCCCACTGGTAATAGTAAAGTCGTCCAGAACGCTGATATCACCAGCACCGTCGGTATCTTTTGACCAGCCGTTATAACTGCAATCCGTAAAGCCACCATTGGTAATAACGCTGGCCATTGCCTGAGGCGCTGCACTTAGCAATAACAGCACCCCGCCAATCATGAGTTTGTTCATAGTAGTACCCCTGTAATTTTTCTGTGTGCCCTGCAATTTGCTGATTATGTGCGCAATATTGCCTGAGGAAGGGCATTGTGAACGCCAGCAATTAACATTACTCACACATTTTTTTTACATCAGGGTTATTTTTTTGCACAACCTGGCTGTTCAATAAGTAAACGGCATCATTTACCAGATTGAGTAAAAGGTTTAACAATAAACATTATAAAAACAGTTATTTATAAATAACTTTAGACAAATAAACAAAAAGCTATGCAGGCTTAATCTGGCAGAAAAACCAATCTGCAGTGAAGGTGGATTTAACTATGTTGGTGAATTTTTACTCGTGGGGAGCGCAGGTAAGTCTATTTGGGCTGATGGATATTCATCAGTAGCTGGACTTCCGCTAAGGGCAGATCGCAGTTGTGCATGACTTCTTCGGCGCTGGCTCCCGACTGGATCATTTCAGCGGCACGCTGATACAGACGGCTGTCGGGATCCTGCTCGCCTAAGGCGGTAAATTGCTGTTGTAGAGCAGCCAGCGTTGCTTCGGTTTGTTCGGTATTTTTGGCCACTACCAGACTGCGCGCCTGAATCTCTTCAAGCGTGCTGGCGTTGATATGGAGTTGCTTTTTCAGCGCGCTGAGTTGCTGTTGTTGCTGCGCCAGCGCTTCAGTCAGCCGTGCATTACTGCGACGACTGACAATCCAGAGTACAGTGGTAAAGAGCACCGAAAGGCATAAAGCAGCAACGGCTATCAGTAAAGACAGATTAACTTCCATGTGAAGAAAGAACGGCCGTTTTGATTACAGACTGCTTAACTCGTCCCATTCCTCGTCGCTGAGAAGTTTATTGAGATCAACCAGAATAAGCAGTTCGCCGTCGCGGTTACTGACACCCTGGATAAATTTAGCACTTTCCTCGGTGCCCACATTTGGCGCGCTGTCGATTTCTGACGACTTAAGGTAAACCACTTCAGCAACGCTATCTACCAGAATACCCACCACCTGTTCATCAGACTCAATAATGACCACGCGGGTATTATCGGTGACTTCTTCCGGTGGTAACCCGAAGCGAGCACGGGTATCAATAACAGTTACCACGTTACCGCGCAGGTTAATAATACCCAGTACGTAATCCGGGGCGCCCGGTACCGGAGCGATCTCAGAATAACGTAATACTTCCTGCACCTGCATTACATTAATGCCGTAGGTTTCATCGCCTAACCGATAGGTTACCCATTGCAATACCTGATCGTCGACATTGCCTGCGTTATTATTTCTGTCATCACTCATGCACTTGGCTCCACTTGACTATAGTACCTGGTCTTTACTGCCCAAGCCGTTATTCAGCATTGATATTAGTTCATCAACATCCAACAATGCACACATTTTATCTTTTACCATACCGGCAAGCCAGGGACGCTTTGCATTCGCCTGACGCCATTTTACGTCGTCCTTGTTTAAGGTCACCGTATTCACCAGTTTTTCACTGGCTAATCCCCACGAACTATCACCTAACATAATGAGATACTGATAGTTTAGCTTATCCGCCAGAGTTTGATCGTATTTTTCCGGCATAACCCATTGCGCGGTATCCACAACGCTTAATTTTTCTTCCCGATGCAGCATAACGCCCATAAACCACGCGGGTTTCCCGAATAACGGACCAATCTTGGCCAGGTTATGAATACCGCCCAGAGTGATCAGTGGCACAGCCAGTGTTAAACCGGCCACCTCAAAAAACAGTGCCTGGAAAGCATTATCCAGACGCTCTTCAAGGGGTTTTAAAGGCACTCCCGGTGGCGGTACCGAGGCTTTCTCCTCAACGCTTGCTTTCACTTCAGCGATGACTTCTTCGGCAGCAACCTCCTGTTCGGTTTCAACCGGCTCGCTGACTGGAGGAGATGCCGGTGGAGGTGTCGCTTCCGGTACTTCCGGCGTCAGCTCTACCGTTGCCTTTTCTAACAGCTTGGCGGTACGCGCCGTTACATCTGCCGGATCTTCGACATCGCGTAATAAACTGCTGAGGTATTCTTCCATCACCTCTTCTTTAGCAAACGGTGTATCTTTGCTCATATTAGTCACTATCCAGGACGTTGAGTAATTTCTCGTAAGCGAACACGCCACGAGCTTTGGGATACACTATGGATGCCGGCGCCTGCATCTGGCTGGCATCGCGGAATCGGGTATCCACAGGTATCATACCTTTCCAAATCTGTTCTTTATAGTCCAGTAGCAATTGTTTCTGGGCTGCTATGGCCGCGTTAATACGCCTATCGAACATGGTCGGCACTATGGTTGTGTCAAAATTCCGCGACAGTGTTTTGCCCATAATTTTGAGCGTATGCATCATCCTGTCGAGCCCTTTGAGGGCTAAAAACTCAGTTTGCACCGGCACAATCACTTTCTGACACGCCGCCAGCGCATTCACCATAAGGACACCGAGTACCGGCGGACAATCTATCAGCACGTAATCGAATTGCGACTCAATTTGTTGCAGTGCCTTTTTCAGTACCAGCCCCATACCAATCTGGTTGCCCAGCGACCGATCTAAGGTGGCCAGAGCCATGGTGGACGGCAAAATAAACAGGCTGTCGAGCTTACTGGGACATAAACAGTCAAGTACCTTATCGTCACTTAAGCCGGAAGGATTAGCAAAAATGTCGTACACCGAGCTGGAAAGCTCTTCCGAGTCAATGCCGAAGTAATAGCTGAGCGAGGCATGCGGATCCATATCTACCAGTAAAACGTTATAACCACGCTTTGCCAGTATTCCTCCCAGAGTGACTGTCGTGGTTGTTTTACCGACGCCACCTTTCTGATTGGCTATGGTCCAAATTTTCACGCTTTTCTCCCGCCTGCCAGTAATTATTGATCAGGACATTTCGGTTTTAATGCATTCACCAATGTCATTAATGTCAATATTCACTTCGGCAAGTCTGTCGACCGTTACCGCCTGTGGCATACCATACACCACACTGCTGTCTTTATCCTGCGCCCAGACCTTCGCGCCCAGCGATTTCAGTGTCCGGCACCCTTCCCGGCCATCGGCCCCCATTCCGGTCAGAATGACCGCCAGGGTATCACCACCATAAATTTGTGACAGACTGTTAAAGGTAATATCTACACTGGGCTTGTAACCGATATCCGAAGCGTTTACCTCTTTGATCACAATATAAGCATGACCGGCACGCTTTTCGACTTCCATTTGTTTACCGCCCGGCGCCAGATAGGCACATCCCGCCTGCACTACCTCGCCGTGTTCAGCCTCTTTAACCTGAATCTGACAATGCTGATTCAAACGTTCTGCAAACGCATGGGTGAAGGTACCCGGCATATGCTGAACCAGAAAGATCGGAAAAGGAAACCTTGCAGGTAAATGGGTTAACACTTTTTGCAGTGCAACGGGGCCACCGGTTGAAGCACCAATTGCCAGACACCGATAGCGTTTGCCACTGCGTTGAACCTGCGATACCACAACCGGTTCAGCGGCATCCTGACTACCACTAAGCAGGGTCGAGCTTCTGACAAAGGTCGACTTGGGCGCATTAGACGGCATCGGTCGCGCCGGTTTAGCAGGTGCCGGCGGGGCTTTTTTCAGCAGACTGGCGGGTCGCGGCGAGGGCCGTGGTCGAAGCGATGCAACTGGAGCACGGCGCGCCAGCAAGCGCACTTTAGTTCTTAACAGCGTTGCCGCATCACTGCGATCTTTGGCGATATCCTCAAAACGCTTGGGCAGAAAATCCACCGCGCCGGCTTCCAGTGCGTCCAGCGTGGCTTTAGCACCTTCATGGGTCAGTGAAGAAAACATGATAATCGACACCGGACATTCGGCCATTATCCGCTTGACCGCTTCAATGCCATCCATCAACGGCATCTCTACGTCCATAGTGACCACATCCGGACGCAGCGATTTGACTTTTTCTACGGCTTCGCGCCCGTTGGCGGCTTCACCGACCACTTCCAGTGATCGGTCTTCGTTCAGAATATCTTTGACCCGACGGCGATAAAAGCTGGAATCGTCAACAACCAGGACTTTAAAAGCCATTCAATAACAATCCTCTTCTCTACGCCGTTACTTGATCGCTTTGCGGGCGTATCGCTTAAGCAGGCTCGGAATATCCAAAATCAGTGCAATACCACCGTCTGAGGTAATGGTTGCCCCGGCCATACCAGGCGTACCTTGCAGTAAGGCATCCAGCGGCTTAATCACCACCTCTTCCTGACCGATTAAGGCATCCACTACAAAGCCCACCTGCTTGGTACCCATTTGCACCACAACCACGTGACCTTTGTCGCGCTCAATATTTTTAGGGCCACGGATCAGCCATTCGCCAAGGAAAAACAAAGGTATCGCCTTAGAACGCACTATCATGGTTAACTGACCATCAACGGTGTTGGTCTTTTTAATATCCATGTTAATGATTTCGCTAACCGCGCCCAGCGGTAACGCAAAGGTCTGTTTGCCTACCACGATCATCAGTGTTGGCAGAATCGCCAGCGTCAGCGGAACCTTGATTTCAAGGCGGGTACCACGACCAAGCTGTGAATCAATATTCACGGTACCGTTGAGTTGGTTGATCTTGGTTTTCACCACGTCCATACCAACGCCACGGCCAGAGATGTCACTAATTTCCGTTTTGGTTGAAAACCCTGGCGCAAAGATCAGATTAAACGCTTCAACATCTGACATACGCGCTGCCGCATCAGCATCGAGCACGCCGCGGGAAATAGCAATGTCTTTCAGCTTGTCAGGGTCCATCCCCTTACCGTCGTCTTCGATGACCAGTAATATATGATCCCCTTCCTGAGACGCTGACAACTTAACTTTACCCATGCGGGGTTTGCCGGCTGCCTGACGGTCATCGGGCATTTCGATACCGTGATCCACTGAGTTTCGCACCAGGTGAACCAACGGATCGGCCAGTGCCTCTACCAGGTTTTTATCCAGATCGGTTTCTTCGCCTTCCAGTTCAAGGGTAATTTCTTTCTTCAGGCTACGCGCCAAATCCCTTACCACCCGGGGGAAGCGACCAAATACTTTCTTGATTGGCTGCATGCGCGTTTGCATCACAGCACCCTGCAGGTCGCCGGTCACAACATCCAGATTAGCAATAGCCTTGGACATTGACTCATCGTTAATGCTAATGCCCAGGCTCAGCAGTCGGTTACGCACCAGAACCAGCTCACCAACCATGTTCATAATCTGATCAAGGCGGCGGGTATCTACCCGTACCGTTGTTTCTGGCTGTGGGGCTGCAGGCGCGGCTTTTTTCTCTTCTTTTTTGGCGGCTGGTTCTGCCGCTTTAGCCGGTGTAGCCGGCTTACTTTCCGCTTTGGCTGGTGCAGGCGCTTTAGCGGCAGGTTTTGCCGCAGTCGCTTCTGCCTTAGCCGGTTCTGGTTTGGTGTTTTCGACTTTTACCCGTGGCTTCTCAGCCGGTTTGTCTTCTTTGGGTGCGCCGACACCCGGACCTTTACCCTGACCATGTAATTGATCGAGTAAGGCTTCAAATTCGTCATCGGAGATTTCTTCATCGCCTCCCGACTCTGCAGCCGGAGCCGGACTGGCCGGTGGCGGGGTCGCAGGTGCAGCAGCTTCGCCGCCAAACTGGCCCTTACCGTGCAACTCATCGAGCAGCGCTTCAAACTCATCGTCGGTAATGTCTTCATCGCCACCACTGCTGGCAGTAGGTGCAGGCGTTGGTGTTGGTGCAGGAGCCGGTGCTGGCGCTTTAGCGGCCGATGCGCCCGGCGCACCACCGGTGCCGTGCAGCTCATCCAGCAGCGCTTCAAACTCATCTTCGGTGATGTCTTCAATCAGCTCTGACGGGTTTTCTGTGGCAGTTGTCTCTTCTTCCAGTTCGAAAGTTTCTTCTTCTACCACAGGTTCAGGTTCGGCAACGGGCGCTTCTTCCTGAGTGTCGCCAAAGATATTTTCTCCGGGGGTTTCCGGATTACTCAGTTTATGCAGCGTTTCAACCAGCGTCGCATCAGCCGCTTCCAGCGGTTCGCGCATTTTGACCTTTTCAAACATATCAACCACGACATCGGTGGCCTGCAGGATGGTATCCATTAACTCTGGTGTTAACGAGCGCTGACCATTACGCATGACGTCAAAAACGTTTTCCGCACCGTGGCAAATCTCGACCAGTTCGGTCAGAGACAAAAATCCGGCACCACCTTTTACCGTGTGATAGCCCCGGAATATAGCATTGAGAAGGTCCTTATCCTCTGGATTGTTCTCCAGATCGACTAACTGCTCCTGGAGTTGCTCAAGAATTTCTCCGGCTTCAACCAGAAAATCCTGCAAAATATCTTCATCGACATCAAAAGACATGTATCCGCTCCCCTAAAAACCCAGGCTGGATA
>Ga0213831_1000304_pt1 | contig 42253 bp, 31 predicted proteins | sample SWATP12_FD_163421 | JGI IMG/M metagenome (GOLD analysis project Ga0213831, IMG submission 163421) | Coastal seawater microbial communities from Marineland, Florida, United States - SWA TP1 #2 | ecosystem: Environmental > Aquatic > Marine > Coastal | place: USA: Florida | collected 2016-08-06 | reverse complement strand
CCTGAACATTTGGAACAGTTGTCTAAACGTGAACTTCAGGTGGCGCATAAAATTATCGAAGGCTTACCGAACAAAACCATTGCCTCGCAATTGTTTATCAGTGAGCGAACAGTGAAATTTCATTGCGCGAATATTTATCGCAAGCTTGAAATCCGTAATCGGGCAGCGTTGATGGCCCGCTATTTCAGAACCTTGTACACGCAAATCCCTACGGTGTAAGCGGGAATGTGGCAAGTAAAGCCTGGCCGGTACAGACGTACCGGCCGGTTTGTGTGTTTGGAGTTAGAGGATAAAGCGGCTTAAGTCTTCGTTATCCACCAGGGTTTCAAGGTGCTGATTTACGTAATCGGCATCAATGATGTAGGTTTCGCCCTGTTTTTCAGAAGCATCGTAAGAGATATCTTCCATTAACCGTTCCAGCACAGTGTGCAGTCGGCGGGCACCGATATTTTCGGTTTTCTCATTCACCTGCCAGGCCGCTTCGGCAATACGCTGAATACCACTTTCGGCAAACTCAACAGTTACCCCTTCGGTTTTCATCAGCTCAATGTACTGCTCGGTAAGTGATGCATTGGGCTCGGTAAGAATACGTTTAAAGTCTTCTACTTTCAGTGCCGAGAGTTCAACGCGAATAGGCAGTCGGCCCTGTAATTCAGGGATAAGATCCGACGGCTTGCTCATCTGGAAGGCACCGGATGCCACAAACAGAATATGGTCAGTTTTGATCATACCGTGCTTGGTAGACACCGTAGAACCTTCTACCAGTGGCAGTAAGTCACGTTGTACCCCTTCGCGGGAAACGTCGGCTGAATTAGCGCCTTCACGCTTACAGATCTTATCGATTTCATCCACAAATACTATGCCGTGTTGCTCCACCGCTTCGAGGGCTTTTTCCTTTAGATCTTCTTTGTTAACCAAACGCGCAGCTTCTTCTTCAATCAGCACTTTCATGGCATCTTTGATGCGCATTTTCTTTTTCTTCTTCTGCGAACCAGAAGAAGACAGGTTCTCAAACATGCCCTGCAGCTGATTGGTCATTTCTTCCATGCCCGGTGGTGCCATGATCTCTACGCCAATTTGCTGCTGAGCAACGTCGATTTCGATTTCTTTGTCATCCAAAGTGCCTTCACGCAGTTTTTTGCGGAAAGACTGGCGGGTGCCGCGATCTTCCGAGCGCTCTTTTTCACCCCAGGCATTTTCAGCAGGTGGGATCAGAATATCCAGAATACGCTCTTCGGCGGCTTCCTCAGCGCGATAGCGCACCTTTTCCATTTCCTGCTCTTTGGTCATTTTTACCGCGATGTCAGCCAGGTCGCGAATAATGGTTTCGACTTCTTTACCCACGTAACCTACTTCGGTAAATTTTGTCGCCTCAACCTTAATAAACGGCGCATTTGCGAGCTTGGCCAAACGACGGGCAATTTCGGTTTTACCCACCCCGGTAGGGCCAATCATTAAAATGTTTTTCGGCGTGACTTCCTGGCGCAGTTCTGGCGCTAACTGCATGCGGCGCCAGCGGTTACGCAGTGCAATGGCTACAGCGCGCTTAGCGCTTTGCTGACCAATAATATGGCGGTCCAGCTCGTGGACGATTTCTCTTGGTGTCATTTCAGACATAATTAACCCTTATGTAAAACTGACGGTGGTCAGTAGGGCAGCCGCTTCTTAGCCACTGCCATTACAATTCATTTAGTAGTCGAGTACTTCAACCGTTTGATTATGGTTGGTGAACACACAAATGTCGCCAGCAATAGATAAACTTTGGGTAGCAATTTCGTGTGCCGTTAACTGCGTATTATTCAATAATGCCGTGGCCGCGGCCTGGGCATAGTTACCACCCGAACCGATAGCAATTAAATCCTGCTCTGGCTGCACCACATCACCGTTACCGGTAATAATGAACGAAGCGGTTTCATCGGCCACCGCCAGTAAGGCTTCCAGACGCCGTAACATGCGATCGGTACGCCAGTCTTTAGCCAGCTCAACGGCTGCTTTGGTCAGGTGCCCCTGATGCAGCTCCAGTTTGGCTTCAAAGCGTTCAAACAAGGTAAACGCATCGGCAGTACCACCGGCAAAACCGGCTAATACTTTATTTTGATACAGGCGGCGTACTTTACGGGCATTGCCTTTCATTACGGTATTGCCCAATGACACCTGGCCATCACCGGCCATGACAACCTGATTATCTCGTCTGACTGATACTATTGTAGTCACGTTTACTCCACTGTAGTGGTTTGGCACAGCTTTCCGCAGGGCGGGCTGTGCGTTGACAATGAGTAGTAGGTGGGGGAGCCTGACGATTTTTCAAGACTTAAAAGAGGAATATCCGCTGGCGTTTACAGCGGCCAATAAAAAAGCCGGCAACTGCCGGCTTCCGTTTGATTACAAATTCCAGAACCAAATCTGACAGGTGGTGATATTCACTTTGCGCAGTGCGTGTTTGGCACGCTCAGCGTCGCGCTTGGCGTCAAAGGGGCCAAGGATCACACGGAACCATTCGCCATTGGCGCCATCGCTGTGCCGGATCTGTGCTTCGAGCCCCTGAAACGCAATTTTAGCGCGCATTTCATCGGCCTGGGCACGGGTTCTGAACGACGCGCACTGCATCAGATAACGCTTGTCGGATTTTTCCTGCTCGGCCACTTCGACTTCTACCTCGTAACCCGGCAGGGTTTTAATGTATTCCCATTCTTCCTCGGGCAGTTCCGGCAACTCATCTTCGATAGGCGCAGGCTCTACTGTCAGCGGCTGCGCGGTATCCGGATCGGCATTATCTTTAATTGACCACAAGAACCAGGCAAAGCCCAATAACAAAGCAACTACTACAGCAACCGTTACCCATGGCACGGTTACCTGAGGTTCCTGCTGATTGCGGCCTCGTTTAGCGGTCGTTTTGCTTTTTGTTCTCTTGTTATTTTTCTTTTGTGGCGCACGTCCACGAGAAACGTAATCGCGTTGAGACATAATGCTGTGTCGATTTCCCTGTGTGGATGATTATTATTATCTGCAGGCAGTGTACCTGCTCTTTGGCAAAAATGCTGCCTTAAAGTGTGGTTAACGTTGAAAGTTTACCAGCAACCACACTTAACTCAGATCGACCGGGTCAATATCCAGGCTCCAGCGTACCTTGTTTGCCAGCGGCAACGCTTCTACCTCCTGCAAGTGGTGTTTTAGCCAGCTATGAAGCGCACCGCGCTGCTGACTCTGCAATACCAGCATATAGCGAAAACGCCCCTGGCGTTTCTCTATCAAACAGGGCAACGGCCCGATAAACTGCCCTTTGGCGGCATTCACACTGGGCCGGTAGCAATCCCGTATCTGCTGTAACAGGTTAGCGGCGAGTCCGGCTTCGCGAGCTTCGGCGCGGAAAATGGCCTGACTGCTATACGGCGGCAGAGCCCCCAGCTTACGCTCCTGCAATGCCTGACGCGCAAAATGTGCAAAGCCGTTATTAATGAGATCCTGCAAAAGTGGGTGGCCGGGGTTATCAGTTTGCAGCCACATTTCGCCCGGTTTACTCGCACGCCCGGCGCGACCGGCCAGTTGCGTAATCAACTGCGCGAGCTTTTCCGCTGCCCGAAAGTCAGCCGAGAATAACGCGCCGTCACAGTCGAGCACAACGACTAAAGTTACATGAGGAAAATGATGCCCCTTCGACAAAATTTGCGTGCCCACCAGCAACTGATACTTGCGCGCATTAATTTCATCGAGTCGGGTGATGAGCTTGTCTTTGCCTTTTACCGCATCACTGTCAATTCTGACCTGCTTTACATCGGGAAATAACTGGCCCAGCCCCTGTTCGAGCTGTTCGGTACCAATGCCGGAGGTTTGCAGGTCGTGGCTATTACACTCACTGCACTGCTGCGGCATTCGCCGACTCGCGCCACAATGATGGCACTGCAGCCGGCCCTGGGATTTATGAAACGTAAATGGTCGCTCACAACTCTTACAATCAACCGTTTGGCCACAATGATGACACAGTACGGCGGGCGCAAAGCCGCGGCGATTTAAAAACACTAATACCTGATTACCCTGCTGCAGATGACTGCGCATAATGCTTATCAGGCCCTGAGCTATTCCGGCATGGAGCGGCTGATCACGTGAATCGAGTACCTTTAACTGGGTGTGACTGGCTCCGCCGGCCCGCTGACTTAACGTTAAATGGGTGTAGCGTTTATTCAGCGCGTTATTCAGGCTTTCAAGCGACGGTGTAGCACTGCCCAGAATCAAGGGTACGTTTTCGGTATGGGCACGCTTTACCGCGAGATCCCGGGCATGGTAACGCAAGCCATCCTGCTGCTTAAAAGACTCATCGTGCTCTTCATCCACAATGATCATGCCTGGTCTTTTAAGTGGCGTAAAAATGGCTGAGCGGGTACCAATGATAATCCCCAGTTCTCCGCGCCGCGCCTGTTGCCAAACCTTCAGCCGCGCCAGGTCGGTCATTTGTGAGTGCAACACGCCAACATTAATGCCGAAGCGACGCTCAAAGCGCCCTACTGTTTGCGGTGTCAGGCCTATTTCCGGCACCAGAATCAACACCTGTCTGCCTTGTTTGAGTACCGGCTCAATTACCTGCAAATACACTTCGGTTTTACCGCTACCGGTTACACCGTCGAGTAAAAACGGTACAAAATGGTTGGCCTGCTGATTGATAGCCGCAATGGCCACGCCCTGCTCGGTAGAGGCAACAGGCGGTGTTTGCTGCAGACTAAATGACGCCCAGTCCTGCTTTTCAGTCAGGCGGATACTGGTTTGAGTGGTCAGCGCTTTCTCTTCCAGCGCCTTTAACACCACATTAGAAAATTTGGTTTTGATTTCTTCACTGGCCAACGGCCCTTTGGCCAGCAATGCTATACACTCGAGCTGTTTTTTGCCCCGTAAAGTAGGCGTTTGCGCTTCGGCTTGCCCGGCTTCGGTTAGGGTTAATGCCGGAACGCTGTCACTCAACGCCCCGCCTTTGCGCAACCGGGTGGGCATAACCGTCGCCCAGACTTCACCAATCGGATGATGATAATAAGTAGCCAGCCACTGAGTTAACGCTTGCAATGTGGAATCAAACAGCGGCTGCTCATCGAGAACTTCGGTTACCGCTTTAAGTTTAACTTCAGACTCCGTCTCGCCCGCCGGGTCGTTATAACTTGCTGTTACTACCCCGATTAGCTGACGGCGACCAAAGGGCACGCTTACCCGTACACCCGGCTCCAGCTTTTGCTCGCTGGTGTAACTAAAGGTTTGTCGCAGTGGTACCGGAACGGCTACATCAATGATTGGCATAGTGAATTTTGAACAACGCACATTATCAGGCTGAATTTAAGTAGCGGTTATCCTAACATGCGGATAGCAAAGTATTGCACGAAAATACTTGATTGATTATTCGGCATCCATTAATATGCGCCGCTCTAAAAAGCAGGCGGTATGTCGCTTGTAGTGAAAATTAGTCACGTATGGTGGCCAACTTCGGGTTGGTTAGCGATGCGGCCTTATTTTGAGGTAATCCCATGAAACAAGATATCCACCCTAAATACGAAGAAATTACTGCTAGCTGTTCTTGCGGTAACGAAATCAAAGTTCGTTCAACAATGGGCAAAGACATCAGCCTGGACGTATGTTCAGCTTGTCACCCTTTCTACACTGGTAAGCAACGTAACGTTGACACCGGTGGTCGTGTTGACCGCTTCAAGAAGCGTTTTGGCGCACTGGGCAAAAAATAAGCCCCGTCCTGAAGAAAAAGTTTCGAAGAAAAAGCGCCTTTACGGCGCTTTTTTTATACCTGTTTTTTACTATTATGTTAATTGATTGGGGTAATGGTAAAACCATTTTCCATAAGTAAAACAAATTACGATTATTTCTTCGGCAACGTGGCGTTCAGGGCCTGTTCGCGTTATGTTAGTTAGCATTAACAAGTTTGTAAGGTACTATCGATTTTACAATTGATAGATACCATGCCATATGACATGCGCTGTGATACAGTTCGCCTATAATAACAATAACCTAGCGACTGGCTTACAAGATAAAAATTACAGGACTTACAAAAATGTCAGATTTTCGCCAACGTGCCCTCGACTACCACGCAAAACCTACGCCGGGCAAGATCCGCGTAGAGCTCTCCAAACCGGCAGAAAGTGTTGATGATCTCGCCCTTGCTTACAGCCCCGGCGTAGCGGAACCCTGCCGCGAAATAGCTGAAGATCCAAACGCTGCTTATACCTACACTGGTAAAGGTAATATGGTTGCCGTTATCAGTAACGGTACCGCAATTCTCGGCCTCGGAAACCTCGGTCCACTGGCCTCCAAACCGGTAATGGAAGGTAAAGCGCTATTATTCAAACGCTTCGCCGGCCTTGATTCGATTGATATTGAAGTTAAACACCGCACAACCGAAGAGTTTATCAATACGGTAGCCAATATCGCCGACACCTTTGGTGGCATCAACCTGGAAGATATTAAAGCGCCGGAATGCTTTGAGATTGAACAGGAGCTGATCAAGCGCTGTAAGATCCCGGTTTTCCATGATGACCAACACGGCACCGCAATTGTAACGGCTGCTGGTATGCTTAACGCACTGGAAATTCAGGGCAAAGAAATTGGCGATGCTAAAATTGTTTGTATGGGTGCCGGCGCCGCTGCCGTTGCCTGTATGGAATTACTAATCAAATGTGGTGCCCAGCGTGAGCGTATTTACATGCTCGACCGTAAAGGGGTTATTCATACTCGCCGTGACGATCTCACGCCGCACAAGATGCTGTTTGCCAACAACACCGACAAACGCACTTTGGAAGACGTAATGGACGGTGCGGATATTTTTGTGGGTGTATCCGGCCCGGATTTGCTACCGCCTGAAGCGCTTGAGCTGATGGCACCAAACCCGGTGGTATTTGCCTGCTCTAACCCAGATCCGGAAATAAAACCGGAAGTAGCCCTGGCAACCCGTTCAGATCTAATTATGGCGACCGGTCGCTCTGACTACCCTAACCAGGTTAATAATGTATTGTGTTTCCCGTTTATTTTCCGCGGCGCACTGGATGTGAGAGCAACGGCAATCAACGATGAAATGAAAGTCGCTGCGGTTGAAGCACTGCGTTCGGTATCCAAAGAACCGGTACCTGAATCCGTATTAAAAGCCAGTAACGTGGATAGCCTGACCTTTGGTAAGGATTACATTATTCCTAAACCCATGGATCCTCGCCTGTGTAGCCGAATTGCCAGAGCCGTTGCTCAGGCCGCGATCGACTCAGGCGTAGCGCGCCTTGAAGTGATGCCGGATTACAAGTAATTACTGATAATGCGAATAAACCAGCCACCCTGTCGGGTGGCTTTTTGGTTTATACAGGACGATTGCAATAGTTAAATCAACAGACTATTTGCCGTTAAAAGCCGCCAATATAAGCGAAACTTCGTTAATCCTGCGAACAAAACTGGCCTTACTTGCTCTTTCGTGCACGGTATGGTCGCCGTCGCCATAGGGGCCAAAACCATCCAGGGTGGGCACACCTGCTGCCGACGCCACATTGGCATCACTCACACCACCACGGTGTTCTAAATTAAGCGACTCACCCAGTAATCCCTCAATTTCGTGAATCAGCGCTTGTTGAGCGGCTGACGGCTGCATTACATCTCGTTGTAAGCCGCCAGTCACATTCACCACAATGCCTTCTACTGCTGGATTGTTGACGATTTCTGCAAAGCCAGCCAGTAAACGTTCCCGTTCATCGGCCTGGGTAAACCGGGCTTCAACAGTCAGAGTGGCGCTCGGGGAAATCGTGTTAGCACCAATACCGCCGTGCATTTTACCCGCATTAACCGTAGAGCCTTTTGCCAGGTTAGTCAGCGAAGTAAGCGCAATGAGCATATGCGCAGCAGCCAGGTTAGCATTGATACCGTCGGCATAATGGTTTCCGGCATGCGCGCCTTTGCCGGTTAACTCGATATGGAAGGTCGCGATACCTTTACGCGCGATCACCACATTATTGTCTGGCCCTGCGGCTTCAAATACTAAACAGGCGTCATAGTGTTTAACCAGTTCTGCCGTTAATGCCTTGCTGTCATCACTGCCGGTTTCTTCATCGCTCACCAGGAGCATATCAATATTGCGAATGTCGCCCTGACTCGCTTTGACATTTCTGAGCGCTTGCAAAGCAACATAGTTACCGCCCTTCATATCACACACACCAGGCCCATAAACCCACTCATCATCTTCGCTGAAAGCCGTAAAGGTATTGGGCGGGAAAACAGTATCCAAATGCCCCAGCAACAGCACTTTTCGACCGTCTGATTTCGCCGAAATATAGTGGACGTGATTACCAATATGCTCGCGTCTGTGCGTTTCTATCTGATACCCAAGCTCACTCATCCACTGGTTGAAGACTGCTGCATTTTCATCCACTCCAGCTTTATTACGGGTGTGGGAATTCATGTTTATAATTTGAGCTAATTCAGCGTAATTCATCGTCATGTAATAAAATCATCCTAAAGTATAAAAAATGTCCTTACTACGCTGCACCCGCCGAAATACAAGGGCTCTGCAAAGGAGCGGCGACGTTTTTAAACCTTTTATGTGACAATTTCAAGACAATTTACCTCTGATTAAAAAATAGTCTTGAAATTGTCATATTAAAACCGTCTAATATGCGCCGCTTTCGATGAGGCGGTTAAAAAAACGCCTGTTGTCTCGCAAGTATTAAATTGGAAGTAATACTGGAATTGTGATGCTTTTTCCCTGTTCGTTTGTACATCACGATGCCATTGAAAGTAAATTGTCAGGTTGTGTTGCCAGGTGGGGCCAGCAATAGCAATCTGCTTAAAATTAGGTATAGAGCTGTGACTGAATATACAGTTGGAATGTGGATGTACAGCAATGGTGGTGGCGAAGCGATCCAAAACAAAATCGTTAGCCAGTTGCGCGATCGTGGCATCAATACCATCACAAATCTTAATCTGGCAAATGCCACAGCCCAGGATGGTGTCATCACCTGCGGAAATGTGGTGATGGAAGAGCTGGACGCGTTTTTCTCGTATAACGCTGGTCAGCAAACCCCTTATCAGGTTTATCTTTATCAGGTTCTCAATGAATCCGTCCCTTGTCTGAATAATTACAACGCATTCGCGTTGTCTGAAGACAAACTGAAAACCGCACACAAACTGGCCAGAGCCGGTGTTCGCACTACCGATTACAGTTTGTGTAATCGCACCAACAAACAATCCCTGAAGCAGACCATTCGTGAATGGGGTGGTCGCCTCGTGTACAAGCCCACTGACGGATGGGGCGGTATGGGTATTGTGAAAGTGGAAGATGAACGCTCACTGGATATGCTGATCCCCTTTTTAGATCAAACCAATATCCCTCATCTTTATGCAGAGCGCTTCGTGAATTACGACATGACCGATTATCGGATCGATATCGTTGATGGCCATTATGTTGGCTGTTATGGCCGCAAAGCCCCTGCCGATGACTGGAAAACTAATATCACCAGTGGTGGCAGCATTATGATGCGTGAACCCAATGACGAACTCATTGCTATCGCCAAACAAGCCGCAGCAATCACCGGCCTGGAAATCGCTGGCGTGGATATCATTTATGACCTTGAGCGCGAAGAATATGTGGTGCTTGAAGTGAATGGTATCCCTGCGTTTGCCACACCGGAACAGGAAGCGATGGGCTTGAATTTTAACAATGCCAAAATTGCCCGCATTGTTGACCTTATCGAACGCAAAGCCATTGAACAGCGAGCCGTTAAGCAAAACGTGCACACCTTAGAACCAATGCTGAGTAAGCAATATGCCTGATAACCAATTACCAAAGCTGGGTTTTCTTTACCTGGACCATGTACTTCGCTTCTTTGATAAATCGAACTTCAAGGGCTGGCCGGATAAAATCGAAACAGTGACCTATCACTGGGGTAACGATAAAGCGCGTTTTATCAACGAAGTGAAACGCAAAAAAATCGATGTGCTGGTAGGCAATATTCCTGCTACCGCCTATGAAACGTTCCGCGACATTTCGCGAGCATTACCCGATGTGCGCTTTATTCCTTCACTGGATACCCAGTTTGCCAACAAATCCAAAGAAAATGTTACCCATTTTTGCACCAAACATGATTTGCCAATTCCGAAAACTGAGATCTTTTATGAAAAAGATGAGGCCATGGCATTTCTCGAAAGCTGTGAATATCCACGGATTATTAAAAAATCCTACGGCCCCTCTAACTACGGTGGCTATTTTGTTCATAAAGTGGATAACCTGGAAGAAGCCAAAACGCTACTGGAAAAGAAAAAATACTATCCGGTGTATGTACAGCAATTTGTGCCCATGGCCGCCGATATCCGCGTAATGCTGGTCGGACACAAACCTATTTGCGCCTTCTGGCGTCGCCCTCCTGAAGGAGAATGGCTGACAAACACCAGTCAGGGTGGCTCGATGGACTATCAGAATGTGCCTAAAGAGGCGCTGGACATTGCGGTTCGCGCGTCTAAAGCGGCGCATGCCGAATACTGGGCATGTGACATCGCACTGGGCACCGACGGCAAGTTCCGCATTCTGGAGTGCGCCACCGCCTTTGCCGCCTTCCCGTATATTCGTGACTGGATTGGCCAGTACATCATGTGGACCCTCGACAATAATCGGTTCCGCAAACCGTATATTCCGCTCTATAACTGGGAAGAATTAGGGAAGATTCGCTCGTCTTTGTTACGCACAATGCGTCATATTACCTTTGGTGAGTATACGCCAAGTTATGACTCTGCCGATGCTCTGGAAGCGATGAGTAAAGAGTTATACCCCTTGTTACCGGTAGAGCTGCAACTCGGTGAAGAATGGCCCAGTGAACGATGGAATTTCCAGGACAATTATGTCCCTCTTTCGCAACTGCAACGGTTTGAAGATTTGCACCTGGAAAATCAGGACGTTGGCCTTGAAGATGTGGCAGACGAATCTGCAGATGATACCGATGTTATTGAGCAGGTGCAGGTATTATCCCATGCCCAACTCAGCGCTTTTTTTGCGGGTGTAAAAGGCATTGGCCCGAAACTGACAGACGTCATTATTGAAACGCTCGGCGTAGAAGGCACATCTAACGCCTTGCATGATGATGTTGAACAATTGCTAACGGTTAAAAATATCCAGCGCAAAAAGCTGACAGCCATTAGTGAACACTGGGATTGGTTTAAAACCACGTTGTAATACCATAGGCCTGTAAAACAGCATGAAAAAACAATATACGTCTTACGCGCAAACCATTGCGTTTTTAGAACAAATGGCCGCGGAACACCCGGGGATTGTCCGACTCGAAAGTATCGGTACCACCTGGGAAGGCAGACCAATAATGCTGGCCGCATTGTCACTGGATGTGGCACAGGCTGACGATAAACCGGCATTACTTTACACCGGTACCATTCATGCCAGGGAGTGGATCGGCAACGAGCTGGCGATCAAATTTATTGAGCATGTGCTGACAAATTACCAACAGGACCCGAGAATTCGAGAAATCATCAGCAGAAGTACGCTGTACATGGTGCCATGCCTTAACCCGGATGGGTTTGAGTATTCGAGGACCCACTTTTCGTTCTGGCGTAAAAATCGCAGAAATAATGGTGATGGCACCTTCGGTGTCGATTTGAACCGTAACTTTGGGGTGCGCTTTAAGAAAGGTAACGATACTTCGCTAAACACCTATTCCGGTCCGGAAGCTTTTTCTGAGCCAGAGACCCAGGCCATTAGAGACTTCGTACTCAACCATACCAATATAACGGTTGCACTGGATTATCACTCGCAGGGCAATGTGTTTTTCCCGGCGCATAAGTTTAATCACGAATCCGAAATTGAAGGCACCGACCTCAACATTCTGTGTGCCAATATGAATCAGGAAATCCACAAGGTGACCGGTCGTCGTTACGGAATCCACCGGGGTAAGCCACCTGCCAACCTTATCCATGGAAGTGGCCGTGAATATTATTATTCATTGGGGATCATTGCCGCGGTCGTTGAGGTAGGTACCCGGAATATTCCTGATTACCTGGTGAACATGTCTCAAAGTGTCGATGAAAACGTGCCGGCCTTACTGCACGCCTGGTCCGAAGCCGTAAATTACTCAGCATTCGCGCCACCAAGAGTCGAAAACTTTACTATCGCTGAGGTAGATATTTACTCGGCAACGCTTTGCTGGGATTATCCCAATCAACCCACAGACGTGTATTTTGAACTGTACCGATCCGACACCGTTAAAAGCCCCTGCCATGAGGAAAGTCTGGTCGCTACAACGCGTAATTGCAGCTTTACTGATGTGCAGTTAAAGAGTGGTCATAAGTACTTTTATAACATCCGTGCGGTGAATGAAACGTCCGGTATTAAGTCTCCGTTTAGTCCGGAAGTGAAGCTCAAAACCGAATTGTCACGGGATGAATACTTCCGCGGTTTGTTCCCCGCCAAAAAGGAAATTGGCTATGTGGGTCAGTACACCTTAGAAAAAAATCGCGACCATTTTGGCTATAACTCCTTGTTTGTGGGCGTGAATAAACGCCGGGGCATTTGTTACGGCGTGATTGCCTTCAACATGGAAAATCTGCCAGAAAAAGCCCGCATCAAAAGCGCTCGCTTCTCCCTTTACCCAATGAATCGCGTAAACGCCAAGGTTGAGAATTTTGGCGAATGGACAGTCTCAATCCTCGATCCGAATGATGTCTCTGACATTACAGACTTTAATCAGATCCACCAGGCCACCCCGATTCAGACCCTTGGCGAGGAAATTGGCTCCGATAAACTCACCCAGGGAATATGGTCTCACTGGGATCTGAATGTGGCTGAACGTCGGATAATCCGCAAATCCATTAAAGGTGGCAGATTATTACTGCGGGTGGAGGGGCCACGTAAGCTGCCTTTAGGCGCCGATTCACAAATGATGCAGTTCGACATTGGTTACGGTCGTTTTGGCTCAGGCATTCATTACCGGCCAAATCTTGAGGTGATTTATACCTTGCCAAGTGAACAGGTTGAACTGACTCCAAGAATGATCAATACCATCTTTAAGGATGAAATTATTGAAAGTCAGCTTAAAGCCGGATTCGATCAGCATGGCGAAATTGTGTATGGGCAGATGGCGTTTATGCCAGAACGCTTACCGGATCCGGACAGGACGGTGATTACCGATGCGTACCTGGTGCTACAAAATAAAAACGCACTGAATACGCAGCAGGACATTCGCTTTACTATCGAATTGGCTGACTTGCAGGATGTGGATTACCAGAGTGTTAAGCAGCGTGAAAAAATAGAGTTTATTGGCTACGAAGTCAGCAATGCACAGCTTAAAGAGCGCTCTGTGCACCACTTTATTTTTGATAGCTTTGGCAAGCAACACCTCGAGCAGTTACACGCAACTAATCAGCCATTTTATTTTATTGTGCGCGCAACCTCGGCGTTTCAACAACAAAATGCACTGGTTGACTGGCATCATGAAGATAGCGCTCAGGCCTGCCGGTTAATTATCAAATATATTGAGCGACGTAAATCTTCACTGCCCGCGCCAACCGATCTGAATGTGGCGCTGGAAAACAATAAAGTGAAGCTGACCTGGCAAAATCCTCAGCACCGCGACCTTGTTGGTGCGTTTGTGGTACGTAATTGCTTTCATCCACCTAAATCGCCATTAGATGGTGTTAAGCTCTACGCCGGACCAGATGAATATACCTACGACAATTTTGCCAATCCAAACGTCGCGAAGTATTACTCGGTATTTACTTACGATGATGTACCCAATTACTCATTGCCTGTTAGTGTTTTCTATTCCACTCAGGAAGTCATTCCGGTTGAGGAAGAAGAGTACGAATTGCAGGACGAAGAAGAGCCGATTACCCAACAACAGTAATCCAGCGGCGGGGCATATGTGCCCCGCCTTTTACTTACCGCTTATACTTCACGCAGTTGACTGGGCGTTTGCCCGGTCCAGCGCTTCACCGCACGACGGAAATTAGTAATATCCGTAAAGGCCATTTTCAACGCGCTTTGCTCATTGTTGAGTTTCTGCACCTGCAAATAGTAGATGGCCTGCTTACGTCGAATATCATCGTGCAACAAACTAAAGGTAGTGTCGTGATCCGCCAGTTTACGCTTAAGTGACGCCGGGCTTAAGCCGAGTTCACCAGCAATAGCCGGTAAGGTAGCGTTGCTGTTGCGGCGCAGGTGATAGCGCACGGCATCAAGCAAAGTTACGCGGTACTCCCGCTGCTCCAGAAAGCGACGCAGGGCAAACTGCTTAAACATTCGATTAGGCTGTAAACACGGCGTTGCCAGCTCTGCTCTGGCCACTTTAATGGTAAAGAAGGGTTGCTCGAAAGACAGCCGGAACCCCAGCCCTTCTTCGTATTCCTGGATCTGCCGAGGGCGGGCGAAGGGAAAAGAAAAGTGCAGCGCCAGACGCTTACCGGTGCAATGTCGGGCCAGAGCTACCAACGCTGCACAGTAGGCCTCGGCCATAAAGCGAAACTGTTTACCGCTGCCCATGGCATCCTGCAGAACCAGCAATATATCGTCGCCCTCGTCATAGCGAAAAGCGGAAACAAAAGGATAAAGGCGGGTCTGAAAGGACGGCAGTGCCCTCAAGCATTCACCAAAATTCCGCGCATGGGTAAAATATGGCAGCGCATCATTAACAAAAGCCGACACTAAGTGATGGCCAAACTGAAAGGCCAGGTCGAAGCCTTTGTAATGTTGAGCAGCGTTGCTGCAAAGACGTTGCAGCTGATTACAGCTTAATGGCTTTGCAGTAAGTAAGTCTTCACTGAATATTCCTGTTCCACGTAACAGCTTTTGCTCACCCGCACCACGGGCGACGGCCACCTGCACCAGGCTTTGGGCAAGCTGTCTGGCAGGCAGGGCTTTATCGGTACGGGTAAGCAAAGCGTTGTGGGTCATCAGGCTGCCTGCCGTGAAGTCTCATCTAACTGACGATTCAGGCCAGCCATCATTTCAGCCAGGGTTACCTGCTGTTGTAGCTGGGCACTGACACTGCGCACAGAGTGAAAAATCGCGGTGGTCTGACCGCCGCTTCTGAATGCCACGTTACGAATACTGCACTCTAGCTGACGGGCAAACTCGCGGGCCTCATTGGCGGCAACTTCCGGCATCAGAATAACAAACCGGTCGCCGGCATAGCGGCAAGCCAGGTCGACGGCTCTGAGGTTCATTACAATTAACTGCGAAATCTCTTTTAAGAAGCGATCGCCTTCAGCATGGCCGTAGCGCAGATTGAACTGTGAAAAATCATTAATATCCAATACCACTACGGCAGCCTTAACGCCCTGCTCCTGTAATTCCATGGCTCTGGCTCGCCAGTAGTCGGCCCGGTAGAGCTGGGTAATAACATCAATTTGATCATGGGCGCGATACCACATTTCGCGGCGTTGCAGCTGTTTGTTGAGCGCCAGCTGTTCCTGATGCCACCAGTACAATGCAATGCTCATCACAATCATGCCCATCGCAGCCGGAATAGACTCCACCACACTGAGCCAATGGGCAGCATCGCTGTAAAAAGTAAATTCATCAAACACATCGAGCATGGCCGAGAAGTTAAAAAAGGACAGGCCCGCCACCAGCAGTGCCGTGACCTTGCCCGGCGGGCGGCTGATCATCACCGCGGTTATCCAGCACAAGGTGAGCAGGCAAATGCTACCCTCGCCCACAACATCCAGCCACTCAACCTCTGTGATATCTTTCAACTGGCCATTGGTAACGCATAATGTCACGGCCAGCCCCAACACCAGCAGTACAAATGCCAGTAAGCCCCGGTGACGTGTTAATAAACTAAAATCCATCATCTTTTCCGCATGCAAAAACGTGTTTACCTGCGCCTATTGTTAATTGAGACGCCGGTAATCATAGGGGTCATTCTGGCTCAGGAATATGACACTGGTATGATGCTTTTGCCTTTTTAGCCGGCTTACCTAACTTTTTTTCAATATTAAACAAAGGGTTGTACGGGGGTCATTTTGGCTCACCGAGTTTGGAAAAAGCGCTTTTTCGGCTGTTTCAGGCTATTTTTCAGGCAACTACGCCTGACGCCGTCATCGATTTGTCATTTTTGCTTTCTACCTTGGCCGCCAACACATACACACAACTTAAGAGAACACTCATGAAAAATCGTATTTCCAGCCTCGCGTTGGCTGTCAGTACCGTTTGTTGCTCATTTGCTTCGGTAGCAGCGGATAATGCCGGCTTAATTGGCCAGTTGACCAACAGCAGCCAGGACCGCGTTTTTGCGGGGGCGCAAATTGTCATCACCGAACTGGGCATAGAAACCGAGTCTCGCCGTGACGGCACCTTTCGCTTTAGTAACCTGCCTGCCGGTGATTACACGCTGGTTGTCACGTACCTCGGGGCAGAGCCGGTCAGTCGCAAAATCACCCTCACCGAAGGTGAAAACATCACACCGGTGATCACCCTGGAAGGCGCCAATGAATCACTTGAAGAGGTTATGGTTCGTGGTCAGCGTGGCGGCCAGGCCAGCGCTATTAATCAGCAACGCATGGCTGACAACATCAAATCAATTGTTTCTGCCGATGCTATTGGTCAGTTCCCGGACCAGAATGCTGCCGAGTCACTGCAACGCCTGCCGGGTTTGTCTATCGAACGCGATCAGGGTGAAGGCCGCTTTGTCGGGATCCGGGGTATCGATCCTAACCTCAATAACGTTACTATCAACGGTCTTAATGTACCTTCTCCTGAGGGCGGCGTTCGCTCCGTAGCGCTGGACGTAATCCCGTCTGAGTTAATCCAGACCCTGGAAGTGTCTAAGTCTGTCACATCAGATATGGACGGCGACGCGATTGGTGGTTCGGTAGAGGTTAAATCGGTAAGTGCCTTTGACCGTAAAGGCCAGACTGCCAGTTTGTCTGGGCAGTTGAGCCAGAACGAATTACGCGATGAGATGAGCCCGAAACTTTCCGGTACTTATACCAATCTGTGGAACGATACTTTTGGTGTGGCGGCAGCCTTATCTTATTTCAAACGGGATTTCGGCTCAGACAACATTGAGTCCAACGCCGATGACGAAATTGAACAGCGTCATTACACCATTACCCGTGAACGCTTGGGGGCTGCGGTAAACCTCGATTACCGCCCGGATTTCAATAACGCTTACTTCCTGCGCACCCTGTACAGTGAATTCTCTGACGAAGAGTATCGTCAGCGCAATACCTTTGTGTTTGACGGTGAAGACTCTGAAGTGGAGCGTGAGTCTAAAGATCGTTATGAAGCACAATCTATACTGACCATCGCTGCAGGCGGTGAGCATGTGCGTGGCGAGTGGACTTTCGATTATCAGCTCGGTTATGCAAAATCTGACGAAGATGAACCGGATGCGCTGTACTACACCTTTATCACCGAAGATGACAGCATCACAGGTGATATGGAGCGAGTGATCCCCAGCATTACCTACGCCGACTCGGTGAATGACTTCAATAACTACGAGGTCGATGAAATCAGCTTTGAGGATAACTACGCCAAGGATACCGAAAACAGTATTAAAGCGAATCTGAGCAAAACTTTTGCCGAAGACCCGTATCTCAGCGAAATCAAAGCCGGTGTTAAATACCGTACCCGTACGAAAACGGTCGACAGCAACATCTACATATACGACGGTGACTTTGATGACATGGATCCCACGCAGTTTGCTGCCAGTGTCGTAGACTGGGGGCTCGGTGATTTTGGCCCGGGTCTTAACCGTGGTGAGATGCGTGCTTATTTCAATCAGAACCGTGGTTCGCTGGAGCTGGCGGAGCTGGATTCAGAACTGGAATCAAACGGCGCATCTTACGAAACCAATGAAGATATCTTCGCCGCCTACTTTATGGGTACCTTTGATATTAACGATGTGCACATTGTGGCCGGTGTTCGTTATGAGAAAACAGACTTCGATACTTCCGGCATGCGTGTTGAGCTGATTGAAGATGAGCAACTTGACGTGGAAGAAGTGGTTAACACGCCATGGCAGTCAGAGCGTAGCTATGATCACTTCCTGCCCAGCATTAACGTTAAGTACAATATCTCAGAAAAACTGATTGTTCGTGGTGCTTATACGCAAACCATTTCCCGTCCGGGCTTCGAAGAGTCAGCCGCTTTCCAGATTATTGAAAGCAAAACCGAAGAAGACGACGGCGTGTTTGTTACCGAACGAGAAGCCGAAGTGGGTAACCCGCAATTGCTGCCCTACGAGTCAGACAACTTCGACCTGTCGGTAGAATATTATCCCGGTCAGATTGGGGTACTGTCTGCCGGCCTGTTCTACAAACAAATCGATAACTTCGTGATCTACGCCGATGTAGCAGGCATGCAAGGCTGGGAAGGTTACGACGAGGTCATTCAGCCGCGTAATGGTGAAACGGCTGATCTCACTGGTTTGGAATTGTCGTGGGTTAAAGCCTTTGATAACGGCTTACTGCTATCTGCTAACGGCACCTTTTCATCCTCTGATGCCACCACACTGCTGGACGGTGAAGAGTATAAAACCAGCCTGCCGAACCAGTCAGATACCGTTGGTAACCTGACCGTGGGTTACGAAGACAACGACTGGAGTCTGCGTCTGGCGATGACCTACAAGAGCAAGAACCTGGAAGAAATCGACGGTGACATGCTGCGTATGGAAGATGCCCACCAGCAGTTCGATTTTATGGGTAAATACTATATCAACCAGGATCTGACAGTGTATTTCAACGCCATCAACATTAATGATGAGCCTTACTATCACTACTTCGACCGTCGTAGTCAGAATGCCCAGTACGAAGAGTACGGCCGTACCTTCGAAATTGGTTTCAACTGGCAGCTATAAGCTCTATCGGTAATCAGGCGGGCTGTTGCCCGCCTGCATCTTAAGGTTTTCAATGAAACTTATACAATTACTCACGCTCACCACACTGCTTTGCGCGCCACTGACTCAGGCTCAGTCAGCGCAGCAGGAAGTCTTTGGAGAGCACTACTACCAAACCAATCAGATCCCGTCGTCATTAACCGAGAGCGGTGATGACTACACGTTTCTGGTGGTTGGCGACTGGGGCCGCAATGGTCACTTTGCTCAGCGCAGTGTGGCCAAATGGATGGACATTGCGTCTTATCAGTTTGACGCCGACATGATCATTTCCACCGGCGATAATTTTTACGATAACGGCATTGCCTCGGTAAACGACCCTTACTGGCAAACCTCCTACGAGAATATTTATCATGGCCCGCACCTGTTTATCGACTGGTACGTGGTGCTAGGCAATCATGACTACCGCGGCAACTGGCAGGCACAAATCGACTACTCTGCTATCAGCCGCCGCTGGAATATGCCGGCGCAGTACTTTGATAAGCTCATTCCTCTGGAACAAGGCGGCTCGGTGCATCTGGTCTTTTTAGATACCAGTCCGCTTAATCCTGATTACCAGCACGAAACTAAATATCAGGAAACCCAGCGTCAGGATAGCCAGGCCCAGCTGGCGTGGTTTGAAGACACGCTGAAACGCAATAGCGGAGCCGACTGGACGATTGTTGTCGGCCATCACCCGCTGTACTCCAGCGGTAAGCGATATGGCAAAACCAGCGCTGTGCGCAGCGTGATAGAGCCACTGCTGGAACAGTATGAGGTGGATGCCTATATCGCCGGACACGAGCATGATCTGCAACACAACAAACCTGCCGGCAGCAGTGTGGAACACTTTGTGTCCGGCGGCGGCTCTGAGATCCGCCCGGTAGCACAGCGTGAGTTTACTGCGTTTGCCAAATCATCCGCCGGCTTTGCCGTAGTGCGGGTTAATCAACAACAGTTCACCCTTGAATTCATCGATGATAAGGGCGAAGTCATCTACCAGTATGCACTGGATAAAAGCCGGGAGTCAGGCCAATGAAAACCCTTAAATTTACGCTGGGGCTGCTCGCCAGCCTCTCCCTGGGCGCCTGTACTGCCAGCGATCCAGCTAGTACTCAGCCAGTTGACCCCGAGTCAGCCTTAACCCTGCGCGCCCTTCCCGTGGCTGGTGAGAGCCTCAAGCCTGTGGTCACCAACACGCTCAAAGGGTATCTGGTCACAAGTGAAGCTGAGGGGCTAATCTGGGTGTCGCCCGAAGGTCAGCAGATCAGTCAGTTTACCGACCACATCGCTCAGGCAGACTGGCGTTTGCTGCCCGGCTCAGACAACCTCATTGCCATTGCCGCCATCGATCAGAATACTTCAGAACTGCACCTGGTGACACTCGATAGTGCCACCGGGGAGTTTCTCTTACAGGCTTCGGTGCCCTCTGAAATCGCCGACCGTGAAACCCTGTGTCTGAGTCGTCAGGACGATACGCTGCACCTGTTCAGCTCCGATGCCCGGGGGCTGATGTCGCACTACCTGCTGAACACAGTACAGAACTGGCAGCTCACGCCAATCCGACAAATGATGGTGGGCCCTGATCTGTCATCCTGCGCGGTCACAGATGAAAGCAACACGCTGTTAATTGCCGAAGAAGGTACTGGTATATGGCGCTACAGTGGCAACGCTGAAGGCGAAAATGCCCGCACGCTGGATTACTTCTCTACTGGTCCTGAACTGGAATCGGTAGCCGCCCTGGCCGATGGCCGCTATTTTGTAGTGGCTACCGACCAACCGCTGATTTATGAGCGTGGTCAGCGTAACCGCCAATGGCCTCTGACTGCAGAGCGTGAGCTTAAATCAGTTAGTGCCGCCGTGGCCGGCGACACTCTATATCTTGGCGCTTTTGATGAAGCCAGCGGCGAACTACTCGCGGGGGCGCTTAATAATACTCCCCCCGCCACCAGCGCTTCCGATAAGGTATATACCCTGAGCGCCGACGTGCAAACCACCCCGGTAAACCGCTATGGCGATGCTGCTGATGACCCGGCTATCTGGGTAAATCGTCTCAATCCTGCCGCCAGCCTGGTATTGGGCACCGATAAAAAATACGGACTCAATGTCTATTCGCTAACAGGTGAGCAGTTGCAATCATTGCCTGTCGGCCGGGTCAATAATGTGGATGTGCGCTATCAGATTGATACGCCCGCCGGAAAGCAGGATATTGCCGTTGCCAGTAACCGTTCATCACAAACGTTATCGGTATACTACATCTCCGCCAACGGTAAGGTGATCCACGCTGGCGAACTCCCCACTACATTGTCGGATGTTTACGGTTTGTGTAATGGGGTTATCGACGGTCAGTTGCATACGTTTATTAACGATACCGACGGTCGCTATCAGCAATATGCCTTCACTTTTACCGAAAACGGCCCGTCGGCAGAACTCATTAGTGAGTTTAACCTGCCCAGCCAGCCGGAAGGCTGTGTAGTTGATGATGTCAATCAAATGCTCTACATGGGTGAAGAAGCCGTAGGCATATGGCAAAAGGCCCTATCACAGCCACTCAGCGCGCCGCGTTTAATTGCCACTGTGGGAGAGGACGTTGAAGCCGATATTGAAGGCATGGGCATTTACACGCTGGAAGATGAACGCTATCTGGTAGCCTCCAGCCAGGGCAATAGCCGGTTTGCGGTGTATGCGCTGGATGATGGTAACCGTTTGCTGGGCACTTTCCGGGTCGGCATCAATGGGGCTAAGCAGATTGATGGCGTATCAGAAACCGACGGCCTGGAAGTCACTTCAACAGCACTTGGGCCGCAGTTCCCGGACGGACTCATGGTGGTTCAGGATGGCCGTAACGTGATGCCAACCGCCCCACAAAACTTTAAACTGATTAGCGGCAGTAAACTGGCTGAGTTTATTCGCCAGAAACGCTAACCTCCCCGGACCGGCCCCCCTATGGTGGGCCGGTTCGCACGCTTATAACTCCTTTCAGTATTCCCGGCCGTTACTTATCATCCTGAATACTCAGGTATAAGATTAAATAAACCTAACACCAATCCGCCCCATAAAATAACTAATAGTCACATTTGTCACTATTTTCATTCTTATTAGTGGTGATTCGCTTTTCAGAGAAATGACCACATCCAACTTGCAGGATTGTAAAAATGGCAAATACTTATATTAAACCGGTAGTCGGAGTCCTTTATGAGTTTAACAGTGTTGGTGGCAGATGATTCTAAGCTATCCAGACGCAGCGTTATCAGAGCGTTGCCACCGGAGCTTGAAATAACAGTCATAGAAGCCACCAATGGGAAAGAGGCCATCGAAACTTTGTCAGCCACCGCCATACAACTGGTCTTGCTTGACTTAACTATGCCTGAAATTGATGGTGTGGGCGTGCTTGAATACCTTTCTGAGCAACCTTCATCACCTGATGTAATTGTTATCAGTGCCGATTTCCAGCCGGAGAAACAGCGCATCGTTATGTCGCTGGGCGCCAAACGGTTTTTACGCAAACCTCTGGATAAGGAACAACTGGCAATGACCTTATTTGAGTTGGGTTATCTATGAACGATACAGTTGCCCTGTCTGAAGATCAGCGGGATGCCTTACAGGAACTCATGAATATTTCCATGGGTCAGGCAGCCAACAGCCTGGCGCATTTAATCGAAACCAAAATTGGCATTTCGATCCCTAAAATCACCGCTGTTACCCCGGATGGGCTTTATGAGTTAGTCAGTCATAATCAGCAGGCCTATTACACCCGCCAGTCTTTTATGGGCGATATTCATGGCGAAGTGATGTCGATTCTCACCCAGCACGGACTAACAGAAGTGGCAGAGCTACTCGAATATGAGCAGCCACTGTCAGAAAACGACATCAACGAAACGATTCTGGAGTTGTCTAATATTCTTGCCGGTGCTTGTCTGGCCGGATTGTCTGAACAGCTCGAGCTGGCCACCAACCTGCAGATGCCCACGTTGTTTGCACCGCAAAAAAGTGACTTTTCAAAATATGACTGGCAACACAGCCTGGTAATGGAAGTAAAGTTCGACATTCATATTTCATCGTTCACCATGCGCGTGGTGTTTTGTTTAGACGATGCTTCATTGACGCGGCTTAAATCGACGATCGACGAGTTACTGGGCTAGTTCTTTATGAATAACCCGTTGCTGGATAAACTGCCCGTTGGAATTTGTCTGGTAAATGAAGCCTATGAAATTGTCTATCTGAATGCATTTTTCCTCGACCGCATGCCGGTTGAGCTACGGGGTGATGCGTTAGGCAAACCCTTAGCCGATGTCTTCCCCGAGCAAATCAAGTTTCTGAAACGGCGCATAAAATCGGTTTTTGTTCTTAAACATCCCAGTTTCAGCTATTGGGAACAACGCCCGCATATCTTTCCTTTTAAAAGCAGCCGCCCGATCACCGGTGAAGAAACCCAGATGGTACAGAATATGGAAATTGTCCCTCATAAGGACATCGAAACAGGCCAGCAGTACGCCTGTATTCTGATCCAGGATGTCACCGCCCAGGCCAGTTACTTTAAAGCCCAGGCCCAGCTCGCCGAGGAACTAAAAGCAGAACACGAAGCCCAGCGCAAACTGATCCGCAAACTTGACAGAGCCCAGTCACAACTGATTCAGGCAGAAAAAATGGCCTCCACCGGGCAGTTGGCCGCGGGCATTGCGCATGAAATTAATAACCCCATGGGCTTTGTTACGGCCAACTTAAATACGCTGGAGCAGTACGCACAAAATTTGCTGGAAACCTGTCAGGCCACCAAAAAGCTGGTAGCCAGTCATGCCCCTGAGCATATTGAGGCACTGGAAGATCTCTTTGATGCTACCCATGTAGAGCTGATCGAAGAAGATATGGGCCCGCTGATTCAGGAATCTAAGGATGGCCTTAAGCGGGTCAGCGACATTGTCTCTACATTACGCTCTTTTGCCGAAGAGCCGCAGCACACCTGGGGTTACCTGAACTTACACGACACCGCAAATCAACTGGTACAACTTATCAGCACCCAGTTTAAACGGCCGCGCTTCAAGGTAACCTGTGAGCCAGCCCAGTTAAAATGGTACTGTGAGTCTGCCAGCTTAAAACAGGCCCTCACTAATCTGATGATGAATGCCGCTCAGTCGATTGACGAAAATGGCCTGGTGATGCTCGATATCAGACAAACCGGCAGCGGCACAGTCGCTATAAAAATAGTCGACACCGGCTGCGGAATCAGTGAAGCTAATCTTAAGCGTGTTTTTGAACCGTTCTTTACTACCCGTCCGGAAGGCAAAGGTCAGGGGCTAGGCCTCTCTGTGGCCTATTCCGCGATCGAAAAACACAAAGGCAAACTGGCGATTAACAGCCGTGAGGGCAAAGGCACCGTGATTGAGGTACGCTTACCCGTATTAAAAGAGCAAGAAGAGGATAAATCTGCATCCAATCCAAGCACTGAATCGTTATAAGCCAGACAGGCTCATCAAAAATTGAGGAAACAATGGAACAGGAAACCTTATTACCCTTGTTGTGTGGCACAGCGCAGGGAAAAAAACAGGACTTTGCCAGGCTCTATCAAATTACCAGCGGTCAGGTGTATGCGGTAGTATTGAAGATGCTACAAAACACCGCTCTGGCAGAAGAAGCCACTCAGGATGCCTACATTAAAGTGTGGCATAACGCCGGCAGCTATCAACGAGGGAAAGGCACGGTCTTAACCTGGATAATTAGTATTGCCCGCTACCGGGCGCTGGATCTGATGCGCCACCACAAGGTAAGGAAAGAAACGCCGCTGGATGATGATGATCACCATCATGATGAAAACAGCAATATTGCTGCCAGTGAATTAGCCCACCCGAAGTTAAACGAATGTATGGATGAGCTGGATAATCAGCAGCGTCAGGCCATTCATCTGGCCTATTTTAATGGTCTGTCTCACCAGGAAGTGGTCGATCACTTATCCTCGCCATTAGGTACGATTAAAAGCTGGATCCGTCGGGGCCTGCAAAGTTTGCAGAGGTGTCTGTCAGTATGAATTATAAGAACGAAACTTTACGCAATGCGCTGGCCGCAGAATACGTTTTGGGTACCTTACGCGGTGGTGCACGCCGGCGCTATCAACAACTGATGATGGAAAGCCAGCTGATTACCGAAACCACCTGGATGTGGGAGCAGTATCTCAACGGATTGGGTCAGAACGTGCAGCCGGTTGAGCCACCCGCATCAGTCTGGCAGGCCATTGAACGCCAGTTGGGACTTACTGATGACTCAGCAGACAGCAATGTGGTGGCAATGCCGGCCGCCAAGTCCTCAAGACCAGTGGTGTGGCAGGCTATCGCCGGACTGGCAACGGCAGCGGCAATTATTCTGGCCGTAGTGTTGATGCCGGCTACCCCACCAGTCAAGGCTCCGGTAACGGATATAGCCGTTGTCACCGATGCTGAGGCAAAACCATTGTGGCTAATTGAGATCAGCACCTCTACCCTGGCAGTCAGAACTACTGCCAATCTCACGGCCAGAACCGATAAAGACTTCGAGCTCTGGATGGTCCCCGCCGATGGCGGTGCACCAATTTCGCTGGGTCTGTTACCGGAAGGCGGCCAACTGGCTATCAGCCGCCCGGACTGGTTTGACTTAGCCGATATTGCCGCCCTGGCGGTCAGCCTTGAGCCGAATGGCGGCTCACCGACCGGCGCCCCTACTGAGGTTCTCTATATCGCGCCAATCAGCGCAGTTTAACCAGCCTTTGTAATAGCCCCCGCCCGGGGGCTATTTTTTCAATTACCCTTACCCCAAAACCACCTCAATAAAACAAAAAACAACTTTTATTTATTTTTTTAAATTATTTTGCATCCACTGCCCTGAGTTAGTCGTTTGGCTTAATACACCAACAAAAAGGGGTAACACCATGCAAAAATTACTACTCTCTGTCATGATCGGCAGCGCACTGGCAGCCACGGCTGTGCAGGCATCCAGTCACCGTGAAGCGCCGGGTATTGCGCGCGCACCGGCTCTGGACAGCACCGACTTTTATGCCTTTAACAGCTACGAAAGCGGCCGTGAGGGCTATGTAACACTGATTGCTAACTACATTCCGTTACAGGACGCATACGGCGGCCCGAATTACTTTGCCATGGATCCGGCAGCCGAATATGCCATTCACATTGATAACGATGGCGATGCCATGGAAGACATCAGCTTTGCCTTAAAATTTACGCCGATGCTGGCGGCAGATAATCAGGGCGTTGCACTGACAGTTGGGCCTGAAGGTAATCAGCGCAGTGTAAAAGTACCGCTCAAAAATATCGGCCCGGTAAGTGCCGAAGATATGAGCGCGGTTAACTTTTCTGAAAAGTACTCGTTAATGATGGTAGAAGGCGATATGCGCAGCGGCGCGCGCACCGAAATAATGCCAATGAATGCCATGTACTTTGCCAAGCCACTCGATTACATCGGCAACAAAACTTTTACCAGCACCGCTGAATACCAGCGCTATGCCAACCAGTATGTGTATGATGTGATGCTGCCTGGCTGTGAAATGGCCGCCAGAGTATTTGTAGGCCAGCGTAAGGATCCGTTCGTAGTGAACCTCGGCAAAACTTTCGATTTGGTTAACTACGTGCCGGTGGAAGGTGACAGTATGCCCGGCGCAGGCGATGGAAGCGGCTTTCCCGGCGGGATTACTCAGTCAGACAGCAATGACGATCTGGCCGATAAAAATGTTACCAGTATTGCCCTTGAAGTACCGGCCAGCTGCGTAACCGGCGACGGTAACGGCACTATTGGTGCGTGGACCACTGCCAGCCTGCCACAGGCCAGAATACTCAACCCTAACGCCACCTTCAGTAAACCCGAGGTGCAGGGCGGCGCGATGACTCAGGTGTCACGTTTGGGCAACCCACTGGTCAACGAGCTGGTTATTGGTATTGGCGATAAAGATAAGTTCTCTACGTCACACCCTGCCGACGATGGCCAGTTTGCAGACTATGTCACCCACCCTGCTCTGCCGGAGCTGCTTAACATCCTGTTTCGGGATGCAGTGAACTCCACACTGGGCACCGACATAGACACTCTGGCACCGACTAACTTTCCGCGTACCGATCTGGTTACAGCGTTTTTAACCGGCTTCCCGGGCGTTAACCAACTTGCCACAGTCACACCGTCTGAAATGCTGCGTCTGAATACTGCCATACCGGCAACGCCGGCTGCAGAACAATCCTGGGCCGGGGTAGCAGGCGACGATCTGGCGGGCTTTCCTAACGGCCGTCGTCCCGGCGATGACGTAGTTGATATTGCGTTGCGCGTAGTCATGGGACGTCTGTGTTACCCCATTCCGGTGAATGGTGAGGAGACTGACCTGGGCTTATGCGACAGCAGTGATGCCAGTGTGGGCAATGTACCGTTTACTGATGGTGCGCCGCTGGATGCCAGTATGATGGACACCAGCTTTCCGTATCTGGCAACCCCACTGCCTGGCTCAGAATAAAGGAGGCTGTAATGAATAAATTCATCCCAATATGCGCCCTGAGTATCGCGCTGACTGGCTGCTTCGATAGCGACAACAAAGACAGTTACGACGATATAAACCAGGCGCCGGTTGCCAACGATCTGGATATTACTACGCAGACCGAAACATCGGTGACCGACATGCTGACAGCCACCGATGCCGATGGAGATGGCCTGACTTATGCGCTGTCCGGCGAGCCCGCTTTAGGCAGTGTTACCGTGACGGATAGCGGCGAGTTTACTTACACCCCCAATGCAGAAGTCACTGGCACTGATAGCTTTTCGTTTACAGTGTCCGACGGCACCGCTTTCGCGGTGACCGGTAACGTTACGATTACCATTGAAGCACTTGAGGTACCGGTATCCACCGCAGTGCGATCGGCGTTTAACCAGAACGCCGGTGACACGCCTCTGGCGGTAAATGGTCGGCTCTATATCCAGGATACTACCAATCCTGCTGAGTTTGACGATTTGCTCAACGATTAAACCGCAAGCCAGGGACGGCGACCTTAAAGGAGCAGCAACATGAAACGTATCTTTCCCATCAGCCTGACACTCACCGGTTTACTCACCGCCTCGCTAGTCACATTTATTGCGCTGGCTCTGATTGGCATAAAACAAGCAGTAGCCCACACTTACCATAGCCACAAGCCGGTAAAGCCGGTAACCATGACCGCCGGGCAAATGAGTGAACTGGTAAACCAAAGCACTCGCCCCGACTTTAATGAGCAAGACTTAGCGCCGGTAATGGCAACGCTGGAAAAACTGGCCGAAGCGGATCGCATTACCCATCAGGAGCGTCTGGTTTATGCCCGCCTGCTGCAACATCAACACAAGTTTGCTGATGCGCTGGCAGAGCTTGATACACTGCTGGCAGAGCACCCTGACCAACCTTCGGCATTATTATTACAGGCAAATGTTCAGCTTAATCAGGGGCAGCCGGCACTGGCAAGGCAAACCTGCTTACAACTCATGGGCAAAACCTCTGAACTGGTCATGGCGACCTGTTTACTGGAGGCCAACATGCAGCTGTCGCCGTCGACCCAATATTATTCGCAGTTACACAACATTAGCGAGAAGTTTCCGGCAGAATCACCCCAGATAGCGCTGTGGGTTAACGAGGTCCTGGCCGACCTGGCATTGTTTGCCAATAAGCCTGCCACCGCAATTAAGCATATTGAACAGCAACCCGACAGCGAATGGCCGATCAGTAGCTGGGTTGCCTGGTCGAAAGCCAAGCTGGCCCTGCAGCAAGGCAATGACATAGTGGCCCGGCTGGCCCCTGAAATAGCCAATAATCCGGTCCCTAACGATAGCGCGCTACTTTATCTGGCACTAGCCGAACAGCAAACTGGCGAGGGGGAAAAGTGGACAACGGCCATGGCCCAGCGGGTATTTATTCGCGAACAACGTGGTGATACCACCCATGCTGCCGAAGTGGCGCTGTATTATCTGCACCTCGCGGCCGAACCCCAGCAGGCACTGCACTGGGCCAATATTAACTGGCAACAGGCTAAATCATTTAATGATGAACAACTGCTCAGCAAAATTCGCCAGCTCGCAGCAGCAGAGGGCTAACCGTTTTCACAGGTCTGGTAACGATATACGCCTTGCTCATCGCACTGGCGGGTTACCAGCCCTGTTTTTAACAGATGATTGAGGTGAGCCAAGCCTTCTGCCAGGGCAAAAAACAACATCTGCCCGCTTAACTTTCGTTCATAGAGTACCGGCAGGCATGCCATTAGTGACCGCGGCGTTTTACAATGCGCCAGCAATCTTTGGAGCAATGCCTGGTGATGCTCTGCCAATTCATCGCAGCGAGTCTGCAAGCCAGTATAAGGTTGGTTGTGAGCAGGGAGAACCAGCGTATCTGCCGGTAACTGTTTGAGCTGCTCTAAACTACGCAGGTATTCGGTTAACGGCTGGGCCTCGGGCTCGCGACTATAGACACCAATATTAGGCGAAATATAGGGCAGGATCTGGTCACCGCCAATTAACAGATTAGCTTCGGCATCAAACAGGCAAACGTGCTCCGGCGAATGACCGCCATAAGTCAGGATCTGCCATTGCCGGTTACCGATACGCAATGATTTACCCGCCTGCAAGCGCCGGTAAGCCAAAGGGATAGGCGCCACAGAGTCAACGTATTTACTATGATCGCTGACATAGCTTTGTGCCTCGGCCAGGCTCAAGCCTGCCCGCACAAAATAATCCACTTCCACCGAGGTATCCGCGCCCGGATTGGGAGAGAAATAAGCAATAGCGCCGTAATACTCCAGCGCGCTCATGTATAGCGGCACTTTATATGTCTGACACAGCCAGCCCGCTAACCCGCAATGGTCCGGATGCATATGGGTGGCTATTACGCCTGCTACCGGCTTATCCAGGGCGCCCAGCACCTGCTGCCAGATAGCCTTACTGCGCTCACTTTGCACGCCGGTATCCACCACATAAAGACCCTCATCGGCTGCCAGTATGTACAGGTTGATGTGGTCGAGGGCAAAAGGCAACGGCATACGAAGCCAGTAAACGCCGGCGGCGACCTCGCAAAAGCTGCCCGAGGCTGGTATCGAATGGGTACTTGGCGTTATCATTAGTGCTACAACATTAAACAAATCTGCGTTTACTATACCATTGCCATATCATGACTTCTGCCACTGTGCGTTAGATTTACCGGGCTGTACTATAAAATGACGACCACGCTAACCGGTCAGGGCATGGTGCTAACCGCCAGAGTGCTGCCTCAGGGCGCTCAACAAACTCTCGAAATCTGGCTTGCCACCGAACAGGGGCCGGTAAAGCTCATTACGCCGGTGCAACCGGCAACCTGTTTTGTTGCGCAAAATGAAGTCGAAAAGGTGGCAACAATCAGTCAGGCTCAGCAGTTAAAAGCCAGCCTTAAAAATCTACCGCTTAACACCTTCGACCACGAGCCGGTAAGCGTTATTAAATGCCCGCAGGACCGGCAGTTACATATCCTCCGACGCCTCTGCGAAGAACAAGGGGTAACGCTGTTTGAGGCGGATATCAAAACCCCGGATCGCTTTTTTATGGAGCGGTTTATTACCAGTGGCGTACATTATCAGGGCATTGCTCAGCAGCAAAACAATACGGTGACCCAGGCAAGGTTAAAACCCTCGGATTATCGCTGCGATCTGAGCGCTTTTTCCTTTGATATAGAATGTGACGAACGAGGCCATTTATATTCTATCGGTATCGCCTCCCCTACGTTAAATGTTGTGCTGATGATCGGCGAGCCTGAAAACGCTGAGGTACCTTTCGAAATGGTCTGGTGCGCAGACGAAACAGCATTGTTAACACATTTTATTAAGCTCATCGACCACCACGATCCAGACTTACTGATTGGCTGGAACATTAAACAATTCGACCTGCCGGTATTACATGATGCGGCGGCCCGCTGCGGCCTTAAGCTTGCACTCGGGCGTCAACACAGCAATGTGGATATTAAAGTATTCGATGATAGCCGGGCTTTGGTGGATGTCCCCGGGCGCGCCATAATTGATGGCATTGAAGGACTGAAAACCATGACCTTTCAGTTTGATTCTTTTGCCCTGGATAACGTTGCCAGCGAATTACTCGGTAAACGCAAACTCATTGATGATCCGGACAAGCTCGGTGCCATAAAAAAGCTCTTCATCCACGACAAGGTAGCGCTGGCGAAATATAACTTTGAAGACTGCGTACTGGTTAATGATATTGCCGAACAGGTGCGGCTGATTGATTTTTTGATTTTACGCAGTGAATTAACCGGCCTGCGCCTTGGCCGCCCCGGCGGCTCGGTTGCCTCATTCATTAATTTATACCTGCCCAAATTACACCGGGCAGGCTATATATCACCGAATCGTCCGGCAGATGGTGGCCTGGCCAGCCCTGGTGGTTATGTGATGAGCTCCAGGCCCGGACTCTATCAGAATGTGCTGGTACTGGATTTTAAGAGCCTGTATCCCTCGATAATACGGACCTTCAAAATCGACCCTTTAGGGTTAGTAGAAGGACTTAAATCGCCCGAAACCGCCATTCCGGGCTTTAAAGGCGCCAGCTTTCACCGCAGCCAGCATTTTCTGCCGGATATTATTACCAACCTCTGGCAGCAGCGCGACGAAGCCAAGCGCCAACAGGATAAGCCCCGCTCCCAGGCTATCAAAATTCTGATGAACTCCTTCTACGGGGTGCTTGGCAGTGGTGGTTGCCCTTTTTATGACCCGCGGCTGGCCAGCTCCATTACCATGCGTGGCCACGAAATTATGCAGTTGACCGCCGAGTGGATCAAAGCATCGGGTTATGACGTGATCTACGGCGATACCGATTCCACGTTTGTCCATATCGCGGATAACGTATCCGCTGAGCAGGCGTGGGACATTGGCAAGCAATTAGAACAGGACATAAACGAGCGCTGGCAGCAACGCATCGCCGAAGAGTTTGATTTAACCTGCGAACTGGAAATCGAGTTTGAAACCCACTATGAGCGCTTTTTTATGCCCACGATACGTGGTTCTGAAGCAGGCAGCAAAAAGCGCTACGCCGGTTTAATTCGCCGTGAGGGTAACACTGAGCTGGTGTTTAAGGGGCTGGAAAACGTGCGTTCAGACTGGACCCAACTGGCCAAGGATTTTCAGCTCGAGCTTTATACCCGGATCTTTAACGACCAGCCGGTCGACGATTATGTGATGGCGATCATCAGTGGCATCAAGCAGGGCCAGTTTGACGATGGCCTGGTGTATACCAAACAATTACGCAAGCCCTTAAAGGAGTACACCAAAACGGCACCGCCTCATGTTAAAGCTGCGCGCCATGCCGATGAAGAAAATGCCCGCACAGGCAAACCATTACGCTACCAGAAGCGCACTAAAATTCGTTACGTAATGACCACCACGGGCCCGCAGGTGGTTGAATATTGCCGTCAGCCGTTGGATTACGACCACTATATAGAAAAGCAAATCCGGCCAATCGCCGACAGTATTCTGCCAGCCATTGGCGGTGATTTTGAGTCGCTGGCCAGCCAGCAACTAGGGCTATTTTAATCCTGACGCATCGTGCCGGTTTGTTCAAACCGCTCATGCCAGCTCAATGCTTCATTGAGTAGATGAGGAGTGTGCATACCTCTGCCACTGGCACAAGCGCGCTCATAATAATCGAGCAACTGATCCTTAAAGTCGGGATGGGCACAATTATTGATAATTACCCGGGCCCGCTGACGAGGCGACAAACCACGTAAGTCGGCCAGTCCCTGCTCGGTAACAACGACTTTGACGTCGTGCTCGGTGTGATCCACATGAGATACCATAGGCACAATGGCCGAGATAGCACCGTTTTTCGCAGTAGACGGTGTCATGAAGATCGACAGGTAACCATTGCGGGCAAAGTCGCCCGAGCCACCAATCCCGTTCATCATGCGCGTGCCCATAACATGGGTGGAATTAACGTTACCGTAAATATCCGCCTCAATCAGGCCGTTCATAGCGATAATCCCTAAGCGGCGGGCAATCTCCGGATGATTACTGATGTCCTGCTGGCGCAGAATGATTTTTTCACGGTAAAAGTCGATATTCTCATTCAGCTCAACCAGCGCATCCGGGCTTAACGAGAACGCCGTTGCAGAAGCCACCGATAAGGTGCCGCTTTTAAGCATTTGTAGCATGCCATCCTGAATCACTTCGGTATACGCCGAGAGGTTTTTATAGCCGCCATTATCCAGGCCGCTTAACACCGCGTTAGGGATATTACCCACCCCAGATTGCAGCGGTAACAGGTTGGCCGGTAAGCGGCCTTTTTTAATTTCGTGTTCAAAAAACGCTAAAATGTTAGCGGCGATTTGCTCAGACACAGCATCTGGAGGTGAAAATGGGCTGTTACGGTCGGGCGCTGATGTTTCGACAACGGCGACAATTTTGTCTTTGGGAATATCCAGATACTGGCTGCCAATCCGATCGGCCGGCTCATTCAGCAATATGGGTTTGCGGTGCGGCGGTAAAGCCGTACCGTAATAAATATCGTGCATGCCTTCAAGCTTAAGACTTTGCTGACTGTTAACCTCAAGAATGATCTTGTCGGCCTGCTCTACCCAGGTTTTATTATTGCCCACCGAGGACGACGGAATAATGCGACCGTCTTCGTGAATGCCCGCCACTTCAATAACTGCCACATCCAGATCGCCTAAAAAGCCTGACCACGCGTACTGCGACACTTCAGATAAATGCAAATCGATATAGTGCATCTGGCCGCTGTTAATCTGCTGACGACAAATGGGATCAGACTGGTAAGGCAAGCGTAAATTAATGCCATCGGCGTCGGCCAGCACGCCATCGAGCTCCGGTGCGGTTGATGCCCCCGTCCACAGATTAATTTTAAATGGCTTTTTCAGGTCGCGCTGGATTTGCGCTTTATTGACCAGTGCGCCGGGCAAGGCCTTAGGATAACCAGCGCCGGTAAAACCACTCATGCCAACGGTATCACCGTCGCGAATAAAGTCGGCGGCCTGTTCGGCGGTCATGATTTTTTGTTGTAATTCAGGGCACAGAATTCTGGAATGAGAAAACATGAAAGCTCCATACTTAGCAGAAAAGGAAAAGAACGCACCTGAGTGTGAAAAAGGTGCGTTGAAGTGCGGCTGGACAGCCGCAAAAACTGACACTTTATAGACTTATCCAAAAGTATATATAAGACCTAAGTGGTAGATATGGTGGGAGTTGTAGCAATTTGGTTAAAGGCAAAAACAGCGCGCGAGTTTATTGTGAAAAATTGGTAAAACCATCAAATAAGAGTTTGATTTATAGATTTATAAATTTTTAATCTATGTTATTTCGCGATTTCAGGCAGGTATTGGGTGGCGGTTTAAGCCACCCAACCGTGGGGTTTATAAGCCGCAGGATAAACAGATTTTCCCGTCATTTTTTCCAACCAAAGGGCATGCGGGGGTAAGCCCTGGCGAGCCGCTTTTAAGCGCAACAGGATCTCCTGATTCATACTGACCGGTTTCCCCGTATTACCAAATTTTTGTCGGTAATGGTCGGCGGCAAAGTGCATACCGTACAAAATGCATTCGTAGCTTTCGTGATTCCACAAGCTCGCTGTATCAGTTATGACCCGGCCGTTAAAACTGGCTGCATTTTCCATTCCTGGCAGCATTTGATCTTCAAAATCAGAGGGCGACGGCGGCTTTTGTTTCCAGTATGCCAGCTTAGCCTGTAAGCGGGGATTAATGTGTTCAGGCCGCTGCACAGCCTGCCAGAAAGCCGTGTCGGTTCGCTGGGTTAAGCAGTAATGCATATTAATGAAATCGAGGATCTCGTAATAGCGATTACTCATCAGGCGATTGTAGCGGTCTGCTAATACGGTCATGTCTTCAGCACTATGAGGAAAGTGCTCAGCCAGCAGTACTGCCCCGGTATCTGCCAGAAACAGACCCGTAGACTCCAGCGGTTCGATAAAGCCGCCACTTAAACCAATGGCGATGCAATTATTCACCCAGTGCCGTTTACGATGGCCAACCTTAAAATCCACAAAGCGTGGCGACAGGTTGTTGGTATCCGGCCCCTGATATGCCCTTAACTCACGCTCTGCCGCTTCTTTAGAAATAAACTGACTGGCATGCACATATCCCACTGAGCGCTGATTGGCCATGGGAATGTCCCAAATCCAGCCGTTAGACATGGCAGTTGCTGTGGTATACGGCCTCACCAATCCCGGATAATGCGAGTCATAGGGCACATGCATAGTCACCGCCCTGTCGCACAACAAATATTGCGCCAGCGACTCGAAGGGCTCATTCAGGGCTTTTTCCATCAGTAAGGCTTTAAAGCCGGTACAGTCGATATATAAATCCGCCTGCACTGACTGACCGTTATCCAGATCCACACTCTGAATATGACCATTGGCGGCGGTTTTTACCTCACCAATATTGGCACGGGTATGCGTTACCCCTCTGGCTACCGATATATCGCGCAGATAATCAGCAAACTTTTGCGCGTTCATATGATAGGCGTAACTCAGCGGTGTATTGACGCCGGACTGGGGTGGTTTGGGAGCCAGCCCCCACTCACAAATAAGCGGCTGAGTTGAGCAGGTATCCATAAACGGAATGGACCGATCGCTTTTAAGCCAGTTAATGCCCGCAAAATCGATAGGTTGTACCCGCATCCGGGTAAAGGGGTGATGGTAAAAGGTGTTGTTATTATGCACCCAGTTGACGTACTTAATGGATTGCTTGAAGGACGCATCGGTAGCGCGCATAAATTCAATTTCATCAATACCAATAACACTCAGTAAATGACGAATGGAAGGCACCGTCGCCTCGCCCACTGAAATACGCGGGATATCCGGCGACTCAACGAGCTCAATGCTGACATTGCGTTGCTGCCCCCGGGCATTTAAGACACTATGCAGGTATGCTGCGGCCATCCAGCCTGCAGAACCGCCACCAATAATAGCCAGTCTTTTAGTCATTGCTTAGTTGTACCCCAGGATTTGTCGTAAACCCGGCGCGGCAAAGTCGACCAGCTGGCGCTGAGCCGGCGGCAGGGTAGCCGGTATCTCGTAACTGACCTCTTTGAGGTTTTCTCTGGCGGTACCGCTTTGCTTGCGGTCAGAGCCGGTAGCGACACGCTGTTGCCAATCCTCGGGCAACTCGTTAATTCCCAGTACTGACAGTAAATCAGTAAAATAGGCTTCAGCGCGTTTACTGTTAAGGTCGTTAAGGTGGCTAATCAACTCTTCGTAGCGCACCAGTTTTACGCCGGTCCCCAGCCAGGCTACACCGTTATGGGTAAAAATATCTTTTAAGTCCGGCACCCGCTGATGAATACCAAAAATCATCATATTGAGTATTTCTTCAATGGTCAGCTTGCCGGATTTTAGATGGTCCAGCTGCGCCTGAAAGGTATCTGACAAAAAGAACCGGGCACGGGCCAGTACCCAGTCGTACGGGTCGCGGACAATCAGTACCTGCTTAACCGTGCTGAGTGCCAACGCGGACTGATCGGAGAATAGCAGGTGCCCCCAGCTTAATTTAGGGCTGGCAGGATCAAACGCCGCCATGTTTTTTGGCAACGTGGGAAATTGAATAAAGTCGTTGTGGTATTGCTGCTCAACCGGCACAAACATCCGGAAGATATTGCGTAGCAGGTGAGTTCCACATTTAGGGACCGAATTTAAAAACACCCCTTGTTGCAGTGGCGTTTGTTGGTAATCGGCATTTAAGTCGTTGAGGTTATCGCTTTTCGCGTAAATTCGAGGATTCATTATTATCTTTTGTAGCGAACTATGCGGTTATACATAACATAAAAGAAAGCCGGCTAACACTTTCAGCCGGCTTTCTGCGTTAAGTAATGATTAGAACTGGTAGGTAGCGTTCAGGAAGATACGACGTCCGTACCAGTCGTACTGACTGTAGAACGCAGAGTTACCTTCGGTGTTAAGCTCACCCAGATTCAAGGTAGTCACACGAGGTGGCTTCTTATCGAATGCATTAGACACACCCAGTGTGGTTTTCAGGCCATCTTCTGCAAAGTCATAAGTGAATGAGAAAGCGTGATACATAACACTGTCTGAAGCCAGTACTACGTCGACTTCATCTCCACGAACAGTGGCAGTGTAGTCGCCTGTGCGCTGGAAGTAGCTGTCGACATTCGACACGGCGCCAATGTAGTTAACCCGCCAGTTTACCGACCAGTTGTTACGGTCGAAGCGCAGGTTATAGTTAGCTACGTGTTTAGGATCGCCAAACTCACCATTGGTGTCGATTACAGTATCTTCAAACAAGCCTTGTCTGGCTTCTTTCTGGAAGGTGTGCTGCATATCGAAAGTGACTTCGCCGTAACCCACATCCACATTGTAGTTTAATGCGATGTCATAACCACGGTTGCTTTGCTCAGCAACGTTGATAAAGCTATCGCGGATTTCGGTGATGCGGTTATCTACCGGATCACGATCGAACTGACCACAGATAGGATCGGTTGGGAAGAAGTCTGAATTATAACAACGGCTAACGATATTGGCCGCACCAATTTGAGTTACCTCACCTTCAATCAGGAAGTCAAAGTAATCAATCGACACGCTTAAGTCAGCAAATTCTGGCGTCCACACCAGACCTAAGGTTTTAGCCACTGATGTTTCAGGCTCAAGTACACCGAAGCCACCGCCGGTAACTGTGGTAGCCGAGATAGCACCACCGGTAAAGTCGGCCGGAATGCCATCTGCCGCACAGTTGTCGGCAAGCGCCTGCGAGATGCTGCCGTCAGTCAGGTTATTCCCCCAGTTAACACAAGGATCGACTGAGCGCTGCCCCAGGAAGCCGGTTTGATCGGCCAGGTACAGCTCAAACAATGCCGGTGAACGGAACGACGTACCGCGCGATGCACGAACGCGGAACTGATCATCAATCTGCCAGTTAACACCAATTTTGAACGTAGTATCATCGCCTGACGACTTCACATCGGTATAACGTGCTGATAGTTCCAGATCGATAAACTGAGCTAGGAATACATCGCTGATAACCGGAATATTCAGCTCGGTAAACACCGCTTTGGTCTCGTCACTACCAGAGGTAATGCCTGCCGCCGAAGAACCCCAGGTGTTTTGTGCCAGGGTGGCCTCTCCCGGCGTATCCTTAATGCGATCTTTCTGGAAGCTGGCACCGAATACGGCACCCACTTCACCTGCTGGTAATTCAAATACCGGACCAGACACAAAACCTTCGAAGGTTTGTTGGGTGTACTTGGTATTACCCACTTCGTAACCGAACATAAAGTCCCGGACTTGCTGCGACACATTACCGGCCAGCAGTTGCGGATCGAGCCACGGAATATCAACGCAGTCTACGCCACGTACTGAAGTGGTGGTGCCGGCACATGAGCCAGACAGGAAGTTCTGGTCGCTGATCGCGTCATCATAAATAATGTCGCCGCCGTAATCGCCATCACTGTTACTGTATTGATAGCTAACATCGTAGTACCAATCTGTACCAGCGATATCACCGGTGATACCCGCAACATAGCGCTGGTACTCAACCGTAATCTTATCGTCTGCGTGATCGGTAATAGCCGTAGGGCTTAACCACTGTGAACCTCTCCAGCCTTCACTTAACGGGTTGCCGGCAAAGAAGTTTTCGTTGTAAATATAGCTCCAGTACTGACGATAACCGTTAGACTCGGTAGTACGACGATTTAACAGCGCTTCGGCATACAGTTGAGTGTGATCGTTCAGTTCGTACTCGGCCTGACCAAACAGCGTAATTTTCTCTGTTTCAGGAATAAGCGAAGACGAGTCCTGGAAAGGGTGGTCGGCATTAGATACCGCATCTGATGCATCATCGTAGTTAACCGGGAACCATCCCGGAGGAGTTCTCATGTTATTTGGATTACCCGGAATTGGGTTGAAACCAGGGATATACTGACCCAGATCACCATCATAATCGTACTGCGCTTTAGCACCTGGACGCACGTTGTCGGTTGGACCGCCATCCTGGTAGTCATAGATCCATACGTGGCCCCATAACAGATCATTACAGTGATACTTGCCAGTACGCGGATCGATGTTGTCAGCACGCTCGCCGGTAGTCGGATCGAATATATAGCGCTCGCCACAATTAAAGTAGTCGCGGTTGCCTTTAGCTAACTCACGGTCGAGCTGGTAATCGGCTGTCAGGCTGAAGAAACCTTTATCCAATTCCTTGCCGTAGGTGCCGCTGAAACGGTACTGCTCGCCACCACTTTCGGTAGGCTGCGATGCAAACACGTCAAACTGACCGCCGGTGTCTTTCTTGGTGATGATGTTTACCACACCTGCTACCGCGTCTGAACCGTAAACAGATGATGCACCATCTTTAAGAATTTCAACACGTTGGATAGTTGAGATAGGCAGCGTGTTAAAGTCGAACGAACTTACGCCACCACGGGTACCTGCTGGTCCGGCACGACGACCGTTTAACAGCACCAGGGTACGATTAGCACCCAGACCACGTAATGATAGCGTTTGTGAACCGGCACCACCGTTGGTGTTAAAGGCTATTGATGATGCAGCAGTTACCTGAGGTGAACCAGCGGCAACCGTTGAGGCCTGTAGTAATGAACCGATCGAGGTTAAGCCCTGATCGATCGCCATATCGGCATCGATGATATCAACCGGACGCGCTTCATCGAAGCCGCCTGAGCGGATACGAGAACCGGTTACGGTGATCTTTTCTGTTACTTCTTCTGCTTCGTCTGCTGTCGTTAAATCGGCTTCTTGTGCAAAAGCCATTTGCGGTGCTAATAACGCACCAATTATTAACGCCAATGGCTTGCGCCGAATTAGCGAATTATTGTTTTTTGTCATTAAAAAAACTCCGAAAGAATCCCTGTTATATACACGGGCTCAGGCAACGAGCTCGCGTACCAGCTGTGTTTTGTTATTAAGATCACAGCTACCCACCGGCACTATATGCTGATTGCTTTGTAATTACAGTCCAGAATTTAAACTTTAGGATAAGTAACGATATCGTGAGATAACTTGGCAGCTAAGGCAGAGTTTTATATAGTTTTAGTGGAACTATTAGCCAAAGATGAGTAGCTAAGTTTTTCAGTCCGCAGGCTTAATGACAGAAATCCAGGCTCATACCGATAAATAAAAAACAGGAAGCACCTTGCAGATTACTTTTCACCCCGAAATCAACTTTGAAGCAATTAGTGCCGAATACCAGCACGATAAGCGCGTAAGAATACAAAGTTTGATCCCTATGGATCAGGCTGAGCAGATTTATAACAGTCTGAGCAAAGAAGCGCCCTATAAACTGGCGCTACTCCGTGATGGCAGACCAACTACGCTGACAGACAATGAATGGAAGCAATTGCCTGATAACCAAAAACAGCGTATTCATACTGAAACCATGCAAAATGCCGCTAAAGGTGTTGGATTTATTTATGGCAGGTATCAGCTATCTAATCAAAAAGAACCCATTGCTAATCTGGCCGCGTTACATCAATGGTTAAACAGTGAAGCAGTGCTGAGCTGGGTTCGGGAAATGAGCGGCCATCAGGATATTGTTGCGGCGAGTGCCCAGGCCACCCGATACACTGCAGGCCAGTTTTTAACCCGCCATATGGATACACACAGCACCGAACAACGTCGCCTGGCCTACGTATTAAGTTTTTCGCCAAACTGGCATCCGGACTGGGGTGGTCTGTTACAGTTCTACGAGAAAAATGGCACGCCAAGAGATACCTGGGCGCCGGGCTTTAATACCCTGAGTATTTTCGATGTAGAGCACATCCACAGTGTTACTTATATCACACCTTTTTCATTAACCCCCAGGCTTTCTGTTACAGGTTGGTTCAGGGCCACACCTCTCTGATTTTGCCCGTGTCTGATATCACTACCCGGTAAACCTGAACATTGATCGGGTTACTTATTCAGCAGCGCTAGTTTCATCCTTATTGCGCTGCTGATAATCAGCAAGAGCCTGACACGCTTCTTCAAGCGTGACATTTCTTAATATTTTATGTATTACACCGGCTTCTTCTAGAGGTGCACTACGGATATTGTTGAGTACCTTATAATAGCGTTGCTTAACGCCATCTCTGGCACGTTCCAGTATTTCCTCTGCCTGGTAGTTCGTCAGGCTGGTATTCACGGCTTTTTGGTACGTAGCCAGGGTCGATTCAGAAAACTCTATCGTTTCGAATGTTTTTTTATTCTCAAAACCAGAACGGTTACTTTTAAATATAGAAACAACACTTTTGCCCCTTCCCACAACGCCTCTATCGAGACTGGCGATATACTCGATCTGACTCCGGTATTTACGGTGTAACACAAATGCCCTTGGCGGCAGGGTGTCTGTGGCGGCAAGGGAATGATAGCGATTAGAGGGTACAAACGGGCTGAAAGATGATTCAAGTTTGATAAGTGAGTTATCCAGTATATTGTGCGGGTTTAGTAAACCTGGCGTAATAAAGGACTTGTACACAGACTTTAACTGCCTTGCAGGTTGTACCCGTATACTTTCGTCGAGTGCGGTTGAAAAAGGTGTATAGTCAGACACCTTGTTTGCCCACTGAAAGCTCAGCACATCAAAGTAGGGGGCAGACTGTATAAAATCTGCTATGGAAGTGCTCAGATCATAGGGCACCCAGAACTCATCGATATCCAAAAACATCACATGATCGAAGCCTTGCTTTTTGGCAGCGCTGAAAGCATGACGATATATTTCAATCTGAGGCTTCGCCTTAGATCTTTCAAATACAGCGTCGGCATTAATAAATTGAACAGACTCTGATGAAAAGGCCCGGGCAACTTCAAGTGTGTTATCAGTACAACCGTTGTAGTGAATTTCAATTGCTGCAAAGCCGAAGTGTAAATGGTGACAGATCCATTCGGGTAAATAAGCCGCTTCATTCTTAGCTATGGCAACCAGCTTAACCTTTGGAGCTGAAGTGTTTTGTTTATAAGCCCGACGATAACGCGGATAAGTCAGTGCTGCGAGCTTCGACTGAATGACATAGTAAATCGTACTTAGCTTCATATTACTTGTACAAATATCCCTTTTTCATTATGACCGCACTATACTTTTTATTAGTTGTCTGTGGTAGTGGTGCTGATATTGTTGGTTTTGTTTAGCACTGTATGAGGTGCTCTTTTTAACTATACGGTTATACGATGGGGTTCCCGGTCTTCGCTGAGCGAAACAGGGATGACGGTTCTTTCTTTTATCGGCGCTGTGTACAGTGCGCTTTTTAACTCTACGGTTGCACGATGGAGGTCCCGGATAAGCACTGCGTGCTTTCCGGGATGACGGTGATGTGGTGTTCCGGGATGACCATTTTTTCTTTTATCGGCGTAATATCGGTGTGCAGAAACGAAAAAAGCCCACTCAAATAAGTGGGCTTTTCTCTTAATTGGGAGCCTGGCGGTGTTCTACTCTCACATGGGGGCGGAGAAAGGAT
>Ga0213831_1000300_pt1 | contig 42473 bp, 52 predicted proteins | sample SWATP12_FD_163421 | JGI IMG/M metagenome (GOLD analysis project Ga0213831, IMG submission 163421) | Coastal seawater microbial communities from Marineland, Florida, United States - SWA TP1 #2 | ecosystem: Environmental > Aquatic > Marine > Coastal | place: USA: Florida | collected 2016-08-06 | reverse complement strand
CGAAGGGGGGAAACCCCCCTTCTCAATCCCTCCCGGTCGCTGCGCTCCCTCCCATCCCCCCAGGGGCAAGCCCCTCGGCCGCTTCGCGTCCTCACCCCATTGAATCGTGCGTTTACGCTGCGCTATGCCCAAAGGGGCTACCGCCCCTCTGGACTCCCCGATTGTCAAAGTCCGTGCCCCCTGGAGGCTCTGAGACAGTCCTAAGCTATTGAGCAAGCTGGGGAGTCCGTTTGTTTGAACGCCAAGGAAAGGAGGCGGCCAGATCGGAGCTTGAATCAGCCCCTCAAATGTCAATGAAACCCTTTAAAAATGGGGCTTGTAGGGCAATTTGCCCTTGACAAGATAGGGCATTTTGCCCTATTATTATAAACAGAAGGCCGGGCAAGTCGCCAAGGTCAACAACCGGAGAATTTCCGATGACGATTTACACTTACACCCCTGATCTAACACGCCCCCTGTGCCCTACTTGCGGCGCTCCTGTTCCCCAAGATACCGACACCCCAGAAACACCGTGGCAAGGCACCTGCCGTGCCGGTCACACGTTCACGTTCCAGCTTGAGAGCGAGGGCGAATGGTTGGAGGACTCCAAGAGCGGACGATTCAGCCGCGTTGCTACCGAACCAGAAGAGTCAACTTGGATTTGCAACGAATGCGGAGAAGCTGGGGCCGATCCTTACGAGGCCGGTTGTGTCGAATGCGGCGCTGAGCCTGACTTTCATTAACATTTGAGGGGCGGGCGAAAGCCTGCCCTACCAGCCAAGGGGGCATTATGAAACAGAAAACCTTTATGCAGATGTTTCGGGAATGGGAACGAATGGGCGGGCGAGTTCGGGCCAGTCTGGATCGCCGCTGTGTTGAACGGTTTGGCTACCAAACAGCTCTAGCATTCGACCGTTACGACAGCATCAAGCACGCTATAGCTGGATGCACTATCCATACGCGGATTAACTACAGAGCTGCGGCCACTAAGGCGCTAGGGGAGCAGTGGCGAGGCCGAAGCCTGGAGCTAAACCGTATGTGGCGGAACTGGAGCTAAGGGGCGCGACCCCTTTTTTCGGTCCACCCATCAATTAGGGCAAATTGTCCTTGACAGAATAGGGCATTTTGCCCTATTATTATAAACAGAAGGCCGGGCAAGTCGCCAAGGTCAACAACCGGAGAATTTCCGATGAACGTATCAGTTAAAGAATTTCGCAACTCAGTTGATCACCTGTACCGCATGGCAAACGTGGATTATCACGCCTGCGTTGGTGCCCAGGAGCTTCGTTATTGGGTTGAGCGTGTCGAGCGCGTTATTGGGCTTGTCGAAGCCCTGGAGTGCAAACGGGCGAAACCTGCCGACCGAGAAGAGCACGGGAAGAGCTTGGAAGCGGCCCACAAACGCCTAGAGCAAGCCGCGAAACGGATTCAGGAGCTGGAGCAGCCCGAACCGAAGAAACCGACACTAACCCTTTGTGTTCACTAAAAAAAAGCCCGGTTTAACCGGGTTTTTTTATGCTTGCCTATTGACTAATTAGGGCAAAATGCCCTATTATACATATCGAAGGCCGGGCACACCGCCCAGGTCAATAACCGGAGAATTTCCGATGACTGATACAACCGATTACACCCCTGTTACTGCTTCCCTGGTTCCAGAAGATAACCGCATGAGCTTTTACCCTGCTGCATTTGGTAAGGCTCGCATGATGCGCGGCGAAGCCCTGGTTTTGGGTTACATGGGTAAACTTTCCCAGGACTACAAAGGCGCGTTCTGGCACTTCTATACACTATCGAACGGCGGCTATTACATGGCCCCTGCGATTGATACCGAAATGCACCTGGAGGTTTCAGGTAACTGGTTTTCTGGCTCTATGTCGGCTGACGCGGCGGGTATCGTAGCCACGTTGTTCGCATTTGGGCACCTTGCAGCCGAAGCTCAGGGAACCGCCGAGGGGGACGCCCTGATTGACCGTTATCACTTCTTGAGAGAGTACGCCCTTGATCACGCGGAAGCCGCTGCGATCCTTGGCGCTATCGACTGATAGGAGAGGCCCCGGCGTAAGCTGGGGCCATCGTGTGGCGATGATGGATAAGAGAGACGAGCAAGCGGCGAAGCTGGCCGCCTCGATGCCCGACGAGCAAGGCGCGTTGTTGGAACTAGCTGCTGGGGCCGTGGATGACCTGCACGCGGCTGTTTTGGTCGATGATGCGGAAAGGGCTGCCGGGGCAATGGCCCGGTATGAGGCGGTTATCTGGAAAATGAACGGCGGCACCTTCTTTGGTTGCAACGCGGATTCTGATTCACCTGGTAACGTGGTTGAAAGACATTGCCAGGCTGATACCGGGGCGGTTCCTAAATGGGGCCAGAAAGGGGCGTTTGTGGCTGTTGTCGATGGTATGCGTGTCTTGGTCGAGTTTGGCAGCCTTGGCAGCCAGGGAACCGCTCATTTTTCTTTTCACGCGGTAGACCTAGATGATTGGTTTATATCAGAGACAGGGTATCGGTCCCACTTCGACGGCCTGCGGTTTGGTTCGACAGTGGAAGAGGCTGCAAAAGACATACTGGCTGACTACCTCAAGGACAAACGGCCAGAGATTGGAACGAAAGACAGGGATCGGCTTGCCCGGTCCCCCCACCCTGCCGTTCTGGCTTCTCTGGAGCCGCCTGCGCGACGTTCTCCAGCGACCCTTGACGTACCCCCTGGTTACGCTCTTGTGGACGTTGTGCTGCCTTCACAGAAGGCATTTATTGCGCGGAAGTGGGCCAAGGAAGCACAAGCAAAGATCGAAGCGGAGAAGCCGACAAAGGAGCTGCCGGAAATAGAGCCGGAGGCCGTAAAACCAAAAGCGGCTAAAGCCGCGAAAATGAACGCCAGGGAAGAAACTAGACGATTTAAACCTGGGCAGCGATGCCAGATTATTAGCGTCCATCATCCAGTATTTGAAAAGGATATAGGCAAGTTCGTTATTATCACGAAATTGTCCCCCCACACCTCCCAGGTATGGGCGCACGACGACGAGCCGACAAAGTACCGCATCAATCGGAACGGGCGGCGCGTTGTTCAGTTCAACCCTAAATCGGTGCATACGATCTACAGCTTTGATCAATTGCGCCCCGTAATAGACACAGGAGAAACAAACAATGAGTGATCCGAATATTAGACTTGAGTGCCTGCGCCCTGCTGAAAAGTGGGAGCGCCCGACAGGCGAGGAAATCCGCGAAGTGTTGCGGTTGGCAGAATTGACAGGCGGCGGGGCGGCCAGAAAAGTCGGGCTTGGGCAGAAGGGAGACAGAACGGTGCGCCGTTGGATTGGCGAGGAAACGCACATTCCTTATGCCGCGTGGGCGTTGCTTTGTGACATGGCAGGGCTGGGCAAAATTTGGGAAGAGAGTTGAACGCCAGGAAGGAAATGCTTGGAATTGTGATTTTAGCCGCTAAAATGTTTCGATAAATCGGAATTTACCGCTTGACAGTGTAGGGCATTTTGCCCTAATATATTAAGTGAAGGCCGGGCACACCGCCCAGGTCAATAACCGAGGAACACCGATGACTACTAGCAAAATCATGTCTTGGGTCGATGCGCTGCCGAACGTAGCCGCGACTGACTTCACCGCTCGCCGTGACTCTATTGCGGACAAGATGGCAGAAGCTCAGGAGCTGGAACAGCGGGCGGCAAAACTGCGTGAAGAGGCTTATTTTGCCAGTCTTAAACTGGAAGGTGACGCCAAGGGGAAATGGTCGATTGAGGCCGTAGAACAGGCAAAACACCGGGCTGACTTTTAGAAAGGATACGCCCCGGTTAGACCGGGGCGCTTGGCCCGGCGCTGTCACACCGAAACCAATGCTCTCTAGGGTGTGGCCCTATTTGCAGAGCAATAGATAATTGGAGCACGGAAGGCGTGGAGGGTCAAGAATATGTCAAAGTCAAATATTATCAAGTTTCCGAAAGCTGGCCCTACTGATTCAGGGCCGCCGGACCCGCAACCAAGAGCACAGGCCAAGCAACAGCCGAGCAAGCCGCAGAGCAACCCGAAGAAAGGCGGGGGATTTCTGGCGGCTATTCTGCGTTGGGTATGGATTGGCGTTGTCCTGGTATGGCCGCTGCTTAAATGGGTTATCTCTATCGACGTTTTCTTTCAGGGTGTCCGCGCCGTGTACTACTGGGATGACCCAACGGTACACGCAGGGTGGACGTTCCTGGCTCATTTTGCCGTGCTGACTGTCCTCACTTATTTTGTGTCGGTATTCAAACCCAAAGGCGTTTAATTTTAGCCGCTAAAGTGTTGACCTGACCTTAAAGTATAGCTATACTTTTTGTGTATTCGGCGGCTGTCACCGTCATTCAGTCAATAACTAGGGTGTGGAGTTGGTATGGGTGCAATCCATGAAGAAACAACTAACGGAGTCCCAATTTCAAGCTGCAATCAAGGGCTTGGGAGTAGGACAGCAAACGCTCGAAATAGCGCATGGCGTCTTGGTGGAGGGGAAAACTCAAGCCGAGTTCGTAGCGTTATTGGGAGTGACAAAAGGAGCGGTCAATCAGGCCGTCAAAAGAATTTGGGACGCTCACAAGGCGCTGACGCCGGAGGGGTACGAGCGAGTCACGGCAATACTGCCGGAACATCAAGCGTTCATCGTCAAGAAGTGGGCGGAGGACGCCAAGAAGAAAAGGGACACGTAATGAAAACACTGGTCACGGCAAACCAAAAAGGCGGCGTCGGCAAAACATCAACCTTGGTGCATCTGGCGTTTGATTTCTATGAACGCGGCAAAAAGGTGGCCGTGATCGACCTGGATACCCAGGGTAACGCCTCTTACACGCTCCAGGAGTTCCGCACGGGCGTTGTAGCAAGCAACTTTTTCAATGGCGGCCCGTTCGACGTTGTGAACGGAGGGGACGCGCCTGGCATGGCTCTTATTGAGTCTGACGCCGCGTTGGCAAACATGGAAACCATGTCCCTTGGTCGCGCTGGCGAACATTTCAGAGCAGGTATTGCGAGCCTTGCAGAACAAGGCTTTGACGTGTGCTTGATCGACACGGCCCCTTCTCTTGGTGTGAGTATGGCCGCCGCGCTGATTGCTGCGGATTATGTCCTGTCCCCTGTTGAGCTGGAAGCCTATTCAATTCAAGGCATCAAGAAAATGAATGCGGCCATTACGAACGTGCGCAAGGCTAACCCTAAGCTGCAATTTTTGGGCATGGTGCCGAGCAAGGTGGACGGACGAAACCCCCGCCACGGTCGCCACCTGGAACAGCTCCAGCAGGCATTCCCGCAACTTATGCTTCCTACCACAATCGGCCTGCGTAGCAGCATAGCGGACGCACTCGCTTCCGGGGTGCCGGTCTGGAAAATCAAAAAAACGGCTGCCAGAAAAGCCGCGAAAGAAGTTCGCGCCCTGGCTGACCTTGTGTTTACAAAAATGGAGATCACCGCATGAGCGCGCAAAAAGAACAGAAAATGGAGGGGCTGGGACTGGAGGGTATTGGCGACCTGTCCGGGCTTCTGAACGACCCTGAAAACACCAACGGCGGCGGGGCTGGCCCCTTGGAACTGGCCTTGGACCTGATAGATGAAGATCCAAACCAGCCACGTACCGAGGACAACCCTGGCTTTTCAAAATCGAGCCTGGAAGAGCTGGCCGCTACCATTCGCCATCGAGGCGTTAAAACGCCTATTTCAGTGCGCGAGAACCAGGACGAACCGGGCCGCTTCATCATCAACCACGGCGCTCGCCGCTTCCGTGGTAGCCGTATCGCTGAGAAGGAAACTATCCCGGCGTTTATCGACAACGATTACAACGAAGCGGACCAGGTGATTGAAAACCTGCAACGCAACGAGCTAACGGCCCGCGAGATTGCCGACTATATTGGCCGCGAACTGGCTAAGGACGTTAAGAAGGGAGATATTGCGGCAGCTATCGGAAAATCCGCTGCATTCGTGAGCCAGCACGTTACCTTGCTGGACCTGCCGGAACCGATTGCTGAGGCATTCAACACTGGCCGCGTTAATGACGTGACCGTGATTAACGAGCTGGTTAAGGCTTACAAGAAGAACCCGGACGAGGTTGTTGCCTGGCTGGCTGACGACGAGCAGGAGATAACACGCGGATCGGTGAAGCTGCTGCGTGAGTACCTGGACGACAAGCGCAAGCATGAGGACGAGGAACGCGACCCGAACACCGTGGATGCTTTCACCGGCCAGACTGATGCCGAAGGCGACGACGACCAGGAAGAGGACGAAACCCCGCCGAAGAAGGAGCCGAAGGAGCAAGACCCGGACAAGCTGAAAAAAGCGATTATCATGGTCAAGCATGACGAGCGCATGGGCCGACTGATGCTTAATCGTCGTCCTACTGCTGAGGGCTGGGCCTGGATTAAATACGAGGACGACGGCCACGAGTTTGAAGCGGACCTTGGAACGGTTGAGCTGATGGCCTTGATGGACGGAGCTTAACCCCAAAAAGAAAGCCCTGGGCACGGCGGCAACCGTATCCAGGGCGTAACCCACGCTAACCAGTTGAGAGGTACTAGCGATGAGTAGCAACGATTGTATCATGATTGCAGGCCGGATTCGCGCCGCCCTGGAGCAAAAGAAATCATTTACCCTTCCCTTAATGACAATGGCCGACCTGGCGCACGTCCTCGATCACTTGCAGAGGGCCGAAGCCGCCGCGTGACAGCGTGACACGGCCATGAACCACACCCACCCTGCCCCGCTTTTGCGGGGCTTTTTTTTGTCTGCACGAAATGTATTCTTGCTTAGTTTTGTAGTATGTTGTAGTATTATACACAATACAACATACTACAAAGGGCGAACATTATGGCAATCAGCAGAGAGCAGATTTTCCAGGTGGCCGACGAGCTGGACGCAGCCGGTCAAAACCCTACCCTTGCAGCAGTGCGCAAGGCCCTGGACGGCGGTAGTTACACCACTATCAGTGAGGCAATGAAGGAATGGCGAGCGGCCAAGGCTGCCGATGCTACGCCGATCCAAGAGCCGCCCCCGCCTGGGGTCATGGATAAGTTGTCAGAGGTTGGGGCCGAAATTTGGGGTGTTGCCCTGGAGCTGGCGAACGGTCGCCTTGCTAGTGAGCGTGAAGGCTTGGAAGCGGCCAGACTGGAAATGGAGGCTTCTAGGCTTGAGGCTGTCGAACTGGCAGATCAGCTATCGGCAGAGCTGGACGACTCGCGCAACCAGGTTGCCAACCTGGAGGGCGTAGCCCAGGAGTTGCGGGCGGAAGTGGACGGCTTGAAAGGCAAACTGACCACGGCCACCGAGCGAGCCACTACCGCCGAGGCCCGCAGTGGTGAAATGGAGCGTCGAGCCAATGACTTGCGTTCCGAGCTGGATCGGGCGCACCAGGAGGCAGACAAGAACCGTCAGGCGCTGGAACGTATCCAGGAGGCCGCAGCGAAAGCAGCCGACACCCATAAAGCCGAGCTGGCACAAGCCCAGGCTGATGCAAAGCAGGCGGCCAAGGATCACAAGGCAGAGTTGGCACAATCTCAAGCCGATGCGAAGCAAGCGGCTAAAGAGCACCAGGAGCAAGTCGAGGCGTTGCGAGCGCAGCACAGTCAGGCGCTGGAGAGTGTCCAGGAGGCCAAAGCCGCCGCACAGGCCGAGGCTGAGCGACTGGCTGCCGTCAACTCTTCCCTGGAGTCCAAACAGGCGCAAGCCGAGGAAAAACTTGCTGTATTGACAGGTGAAGTCGAGAAAGCAGGTGCGGAGCGCGATTCTGCCCTGGCGGCGGTGGCGACGGCCAGAGAGGAAGCGGCGGCACTGCGCGGACGTGTTGAAGGGCTAGAAATTGCGCTTTCACGCGGGGAGAAGGACGACGGTTCGCAGAAATAACCTGATAAATCGGGTTTTTTACCGTACTATTAAAGGCATCCTTGACAGATTTTCCCGGCCAGAATGCAAGCCGGCCTCGTTTGGTTGCCGAGGTCGGCTTTTTTGTGGGCGGGGGCTTTGCAACCAGTAGCAGTAGAAGAAAACACAAAGGAGCGCCGCAAATGAAGCAACGCCTTTTGGTTATGAACGGCCAGCGGATCGTTCAGACCGACCAGGGTGGCGCATGGGCTAATCAAAAGGTTGATAAGGCCGGAGCGTTGAAGCCCGGCATATACAACCTTTACATGGCTAAGGAAGCCGATAAGTCACAGCGCCATGATGGCGTGATTGTTCATGCCGATAACAACAAAATATACCAGCAGATAGGCAAAAACTTTGTCATGCACTCTAAGTCAGATTTCGATATAGTACCTGATATTGGGAGTGCAAAAAGCATTAGCTACGACGCCCAGGGCAAGGCATTAGTCGCCCAGGCCGTCAAACTCAGCAGAGGACGCTCCCGATAGTTTTAGCGGCTAAAACGGGAGGTGCCTTTGAGTAAGCTAGGAATCGGGGAGCGTGCCCCTTGGGACGATTTTCCTCAAGTGATAAGGAATGGAGACTTGGGAGCGTTGAAAAACGAACCCGAGTACCAGGCAGCCAAGTCTGGCGACATGCCTGCTGCTATCGAGTTAGTAGATAGGCTTCTCACCGATGAAACGGTGGAGAAGATCAGGGAGCAAATGGGGGACAGCAAGCCCCTGGTGTTGCCAGTTTTGGCCGTTGAGGCGGCTGGTAACAACAAAATACCGTTGGCAATGGCCGAGGCGCTTGCGGATCGGTTGGGCCTTGATGTTGAGCTGGGGATAATCCAGAGCGACAAGGTAGGTCGAACTGATACCGGCGCAGACCATCGCCTGGCGTTCAATCCTACATTCGAGGGTGACGTTAAACAGGGGCAAAAGTACCTGGTTGTTGACGACACTTTGACAATGGGGGGAACGGTCGCCTCTTTGCGGGGCTATGTGGAGAATCGAGGCGGCAAAGTTGTCGCTGCTTCGGTGATGACTGCGCATGAAGGGGCGCTTAACCTGCCGGTTAAGCCTTCCATGCTGGCAGCCATTGAAAATAAGCACGGCCCGAGTATGAATCAATTTTGGCAGGAGACGTTTGGTTATGGAACCGACAAACTCACACAAGGTGAAGCTGGACACCTCAAATCAGCCAAGACCGTTGACGCAATCAGAGAAAGAATCACTGCGGCAAGACATGAAGGCATCGAGCGATTGGGCGCGAACCGAGTTGAAGCGCCGCCGCGCTCTAAAATCGCGGGGCGTTCGGGTCTAACCGGAGAAAGTCTAGTTTCGTCTGCGGAGGGGTTGGAGGTCGAGCAGCAGGCCATGATTGAAGGGGCGTCCGTTGAGCAGGGCTATCAAGAAACCCTTGCCATGTATGTCCAGGCCAAACATGACCAGGTTGAAAGTATCGAGGATCGACTAGAAAACTTGATCAACCGGCAGCAAGCTCGATTGCAGCAAACGCAATCAAACCGCCCCGGTTTTTTGGCTATGCCTGGAACCCGTAAAGCCTGGCAGGCTTCCCAGGCGCAACAGCAAGGCAGGCTCCAGACGCTTCATGCTCGCCTGGAGACAGTCCGGGAAATTAAGGAAGGTATGGGGTTGCATTCGCCGCGTGTTGAAGAGCTGGCAACCAGGAAGATGCGGGCAGAGAACCCCGAGCTGGCTGCGGATTGGGATTCAATGAAGCAGGCCGAACGGCAGCACCAGGCGTTAATGAAAAAGCAGGAGCAGGAAAAGAAGCAAACCCAAGAGAAAAGCAGGGGCTTATCCCTTGGGTTGAATCGACCGCCTCAATAGACAACAAAGCCCGGCATGACCGGGCTTTTCTTTGTATTGCTGCAACACCTCTACCATGACGCCCATAACGCAAGGCCCGCCGCGAAAACGGCCATTCCTGCCGCAATCAAGTTCATGTAAGACACCCTGCGGGCTTCCCGGATCGAGGGCTTGAGTTCCTGGGTTATCGCCTCTTCTACTTGCTGCCTGGCTGCCGCTGCCGTTGCCTTGGCGTTTTCTTTGATGGTTGCGGCCATTGCCTCTTTGCTGGCCGCCAGAGCGGCGTTCAGCGTCCTTTCAGCTTTGTTTTTTGCATCATCCCCCCACCGATGCGCAATTTCTTCCAGTTCGCTTTTAAAGGCGTCCAGGTTGGCTTGCTGGGCGGCAGTGCTTTCCTGCATTAGTCGGTCATTGATGGTTTGCAGGATCAATATAGGGTCATCGCGGCCCACGGCTATGCCGTGCTTGGCTGCGATTTCCTTAATGGTTTCCTCGATCTTATCGGACATTACAGCACCGCCGCATTATCCAGCAGACCGAACACTTGGCCGCGAACGATTTTAAGGCGCTGCCGGGTCATGATTGAAAGCGAACTATCTTCCAGGGCCTCGGCAAAAGTTTTGCGATTTTCAAGCATTTCTGCAAAGTCTCGGCCATAGGTTTCATCTTTCAGTTTTGGCATATCAATGATGGCCGTCACGCGAGCCTTGTTGTTTGTGTAGGCTTTCATTTGCTCGAACGTCTTGCCCTGGTGTTCGATTGGCCCCCAATAGGGGTTGAGCCACACAACAAAAAGTGACTCGGCGGGAAACTGGCTTACAAGCTGTGAAAAGCCGTTGATAGTATCAAGGAGTGATTGGCTACCAGCGATAACGGTGTGAACAACCATTTCGTGCCCCATGTCTTGGAGCAGGGCAGGAACCTCGTTTGAGATTAGGTAGTGCGACAGCGGGACGAAAGAGCTGGCCCCGTTGTCGATAATCACATCATTTTCACTGGTTGCGATCAGTTCAACCAGGGCATCAAAGTTTCGCGTGTTGATTTCGTCCTCTTCGAGAATGTTAAGGCGTTTCACGTTCAGTGACTGATAGCCTTCAAACGTAGCGTTAACCGGGTCGGTATCCACGCAAACCGGCGTTTGCCCCTTGTTTGCTTTGTATTGAGCAATAAGAGCAGCGATCACGGATTTACCAACGCCGCCCTTTCCTTGTAGAACTAGATGTACTTTTGCCATTAGATTAAATCCTCTTTGTTGGGTTTAGCATCAAACTTAAAGCCGCCAGTGCCTGGCAGTTGCGGCTTTTCCTTTTCTTCGGGTTCGCTCTTGTCCGCCTTTGGTGTGGCATCCCGTTTGTCGTCGGGTTGTTTGTTGGTCGCGGGGCTGGCGTCGGCCTCGTTTTTAGCGGCTAAAGTTGGTTGGTCCTTCGGTGCGGCCTTGATGAAGCGTTTAACGTGGCGGCGGAATGTCTCATAAGTAGACCGTATCTTTTTGCCTTCTTTCAGGTATTCCCAAATCGTTTTGAGCGAATACCCTGCCTCTATCGCCTCGGCTACATCCTTTTTTACAGCCAAAAACTCGACGGCAGATGCGTCCTGCCGTCTCTTTTTTTGCCGCTTGTCGCGCTCCTGGACCCATTTTTCTAGCCCGTCAGTGAATTTTCCCATTTATCAACCTGTGAAAGTAAACCTGTGTATTCCTGTGCATGTTATCGCGTAAAGCGTCGTTCTAGTGCAAGGAAACATGCGGGTTTCTTCTGTTATGCCTTTACTTTAGCGCATTTTACGATATATCCGCAATTTTTCAACGAAAAACATGGTAAAACACAATGGCTGGTGTACACTTTCCTTGGTGTAAACAACGCCGTAAGGCGGGCAGGATAGGTGAAGTTAGCTAATCGGCGGAGCCGATTAACTATCTTCACTTTCCCTTATTCGCGCCGGGGGCGCTCAACGGGGAATCCTGCTCTGCGAGGCTACCGGCTGCCGCCGGTTGATAGAGAGGTGCATATATATGAGTGAGGAAAAGAAGCCTGGCAAAAAGCGATCACATCATTTGCGGGTGCCAGTCTTTGACGACGAAAAAGAAGCTATCGAGGCGCAAGCTGCCCGGGCGGGCATGAGTGTTGCCCGTTATCTGCGTGAAGTCGGGCAGGGCTATCAAATAAAAGGGGTGGTCGATTATGAGCAGGTCCGAGAGTTGGCCCGAATAAATGGCGACCTTGGCCGCTTAGGTGGACTGTTAAAGCTTTGGTTAACGGATGACGTGCGAACGGCTCAGTTCGGCCAATCAACAATCCTTGCTGTGCTCAGCAAGATTGAAGCGACGCAGGAGGAAATGGGTAAGGTCATGACCAAGGTTGTAATGCCGAGGTCCGAGCCATGATTTTAGCGGCTAAAACTCCAGGGGGTGGCCTTTGATAGCAAAGCACGTCCCTATGCGCTCGCTGAAAAAATCCGACTTCGCGGGATTAGTGAAGTACATCACCGACGAGCAAAGCAAAACCGAGCGTCTTGGTCTGGTGAATGCGACCAATTGCGAGGCTGACACCATGCAGGCCGTAATTGGTGAGGTGCTTGCCACGCAGCAGGGCAACACACGCGCTAAGGGCGATAAAACATACCATCTAATAGTCAGCTTCCCGGCTGGAGAAAAGCCCGAGGATGACGTTCTGAAAGCGGTAGAAGAGCGGATTTGTGCAGGGCTTGGTTATGCGGACCATCAACGGGTCAGTGCTGTACACCACGACACTGATAACGTCCATATTCATATCGCAATCAACAAGATTCATCCAACCAGAAACACGATGCACGAGCCTTATCAGGATTATCGAACCTTGGGCGGATTGTGTGACGCGCTCGAAGATGAATATGGGTTGCAGAAGGACAATCACCAGGGCCGCAAAAGTGTCTCTCAGGGTCGGGCGTCTGACATGGAGCGGCACGCTGGCATTGAAAGTTTGGTGAGCTGGATTAAGCGGGAATGCCTGGAAGAAATAAAGACAGCTAAGACCTGGGAAGAGCTGCACCAGGTTATGAGCGATAACGGGCTGGAGATTCGCCAGCGAGCCAATGGCTTTGTTATTGAGTCTGAGGACGGAACCCAAGTTAAGGCCAGTACCGTCGCCCGTGACTTATCCAAGCCAAAGCTGGAAGCGCGACTTGGGGCTTTTGAAGAAACAGCAGCGCAAGCAGAGCGAAAAGCAAAACGCCGATACGACAAGCGCCCTACTCACTTCAAGGTTAATACAACCGAGTTGTACGCCAGGTATCAGGAAGAACAAAAGAACCTGACCGCTGCGCGTAAGGTTGAATGGAATAACGCCAGGGGTAGAAAGGATCGCCGGATAGAAGCCGCGAAACGGTCAAACCGTCTGCGCCGTTCGGCCATCAAGCTCATGGGTGGCAGTCGTATTTCTAAGAAACTGCTTTACGCGCAAGCCCATAAAGCCCTGAAAGATGAAATCCAGTCGATTAACAAGGACTACAAGCGCGAGAAGCAGGAGCTATACGACCAGTACAAGCGTCGAGCTTGGGCGGATTGGCTGAAACAGCAGGCGCTTAATGGTGACAAGAAGGCTCTGGAGGCTCTACGAGCGCGGGAGCAATCAAAGGGACTACAGGGCGACACTATCAAAGGGGAAGGTGGTTCAAAGCCTGGTCACGCCCCTGTTACGGACAATATCACCAAGAAAGGAACCATCATTTTCCGCACCGGCAAAAGTGCCGTTCGGGATGATGGCGACAAATTACAGGTTTCCAAGGCAGCTAACGGCGACACCGTGACCGAAGCCTTGCGCGTGGCAATGGAACGATATGGCAGCCGGATCACAGTTACTGGTTCACCTCAATTTAAAGCCCAGGTGATCGTTGCCGCCGCCACTTCAAACTTACCAATCACTTTTGCTGATGCGGGCCTAGAGCGCCGCAGGCAGCAGCTATTGCAACAGGAGAACAGTAATGACCGACGAAACGAGCAAGCCAGAAGAGGAAATGAGCGAGGACGAGCTGATAGACGCAGCAATGGCCGCGCTGAGCGGGGACCTGCCGACGACAACGGAAGAGGACGAGGAACCGCCGGCAGTCGAGCAGCAACAACAGGCAGAGCCGGAGACGGCCAGCGAGGACGCGGACAGTCAACCAGCACCGGCAGCACCACAGCAGGCGGTCGAAATGACGCCGGAAATGGAAGCCGCCCTATCCTCAACAAGCCCCACGTTGGGCGCATTGGAGGAGAACCGCCGTCCTTCGCAAAAAACCGTCTGCGAACGCTGTCCTCACTCGGTGTGGTTCGCTTCGCCCGAGGAGGTGAAGTGCTTTTGCCGGGTAATGCACCTAGTGAGCTGGAGCACCAAGGAGCCAAACCAGATAACCAACTGCGATGGGGAGTTTCTGGGTCAGGAGGAATAACGCCAGATCAGACCAACGCAGCAGATAAATACATTGCCGAGCGGGAAGCAAAACGCCTAAAAGGTTTCGATATACCGAAGCATTCACGATATACTAACCAGGATGGTGCGGTTACTTATGGCGGCACTCGGAATGTTCAGGGGCAGGCACTGGCCCTATTAAATCGCGGGGATGAAGTCTTAGTGCTGCCAATCGACAAAGCCACGGCGCAACGAATGAAGCGTGTTCGTATCGGGGAAGCCGTGACAGTCACTCCGCAAGGTTCGCTCAAGAGATCAAAAGGAAGGAGCAGATGAAGCCAAAAATAAACAACGCAGTCGGCCCGCAAGTGCGGGACCGAAAACCGAAGAAGCAACGCCTATTGCCTGCCCTGGGTGCGGTATCCGTACTTGGTGGCTTGCAAGCAGCAACGCAGTTTTTCGCTTACACATTTAATTACCAGGACAACCTTGGCGGTCATATCAACCATGTATATGCCCCCTGGTCAATTCTGAGCTGGGCTAGTGACTGGTACAGCATCTATCCCGACGAGTTCATGCGGTCCGGTAGCATCGGAATGGTTGTCACGACCGTTGGCTTGCTGGGTGTAGCCATTGCCAAGGTAGTCACGTCGAACAGCTCTAAAGCCAGTGAATACCTGCATGGTTCGGCCCGTTGGGCTGAAAAAAAGGATATTCAGGCAGCGGGGTTATTGCCGCGTGAGCGCACAGCCTTGGAAGTAGTAACGGGTAAAGACGCCCCTACTTCAACCGGCGTTTATGTTGGTGGCTGGGAAGATAAAGACGGCAACTTTTTCTATCTGCGACACAACGGGCCTGAGCACGTATTGACGTATGCCCCAACCCGTTCGGGTAAAGGTGTCGGCCTGGTTGTTCCTACCCTGCTTTCATGGCCTCAGAGTAGCGTTATTACCGACCTTAAAGGTGAGCTATGGGCTTTGACCGCCGGATGGCGGCAAAAGCACGCCAAGAATAAGGTGCTTCGCTTTGAGCCTGCATCAAGTAACGGCGGCGTGTGCTGGAACCCCTTGGATGAAATCAGGATTGGCACGGAATACGAAGTTGGGGACGTGCAGAACCTCGCAACGCTAATCGTTGATCCTGATGGCAAAGGCATGGATTCGCACTGGCAGAAAACATCCTATGCCTTGTTGGTTGGCGTCATTCTACACGCGCTCTACAAGTCAAAGAACGAAGGCACCCCGGCAACCTTGCCGGTTGTTGATGCCATGCTGGCCGATCCTGAGCGAGACACTGGCGAACTTTGGATGGAAATGGCGACTTACGGCCATGTTGACGGCCAAAACCATCCAGCGGTCGGCTCTGCTGCCCGTGACATGATGGACCGCCCCGAAGAGGAAGGCGGTTCCGTTCTTTCAACAGCCAAGTCATACCTGGCTTTGTACCGTGACCCGGTAGTTGCTCGCAACGTAAGCAAGTCTGAGTTCCGTATCAAAGACCTGATGAATCACGATGACCCGGTGAGTCTGTATATCGTGACTCAACCGAACGACAAGGCCCGTTTGCGCCCCTTGGTTCGCGTTCTCACCAATATGATTATCCGCCTGCTGGCAGATGAAATGTCGTTTGAGAAAGGGCGTCCAGTTGCGCACTACAAGCACCGCTTGTTGGCGATGCTGGACGAGTTCCCAAGCCTGGGTAAGTTGGAAATCCTGCAAGAGTCGCTGGCATTCGTCGCCGGTTATGGCATCAAGTGTTACCTGATATGCCAGGATTTGAACCAGCTCAAAAGCCGTGAAACTGGCTATGGTCCAGACGAAACCATAACGTCTAACTGCCACGTTCAAAATGCTTACCCACCGAACCGTATTGAAACAGCGGAACACCTGTCACGCCTGACCGGGCAAACCACCGTTGTTAAAGAGCAAATCACTACCAGTGGCCGCCGCACATCGGCCATGCTCGGGCAGGTTTCTCGCACCATTCAAGAAGTACAGCGCCCATTGCTCACCCCTGATGAATGTTTGCGTATGCCGGGGCCTACCAAGAATGCAGCCGGTGACATTGAAAAAGCCGGTGACATGGTGATTTACGTTGCCGGGTATCCCGCCGTTTATGGCAAGCAGCCGCTCTACTTCAAAGACCCTGTTTTTCAGGCCCGCGCAAGCGTGGATGCCCCGAAAATCAGCGACAAGCTGCGCATCGTTGCGGAGCCGGAAGGGGAGGGCGTGACAATATGAAAATCAGCCTGAAAAAAATCTATGCAGGGGTAGCCATTGCCGGTGTTGCGGCAATGTCGCTTGCTGCCATTAGCTACGCAGCCGGGGCGCGTATCAATACCACTAAAAGCATCCCGGTAGGACTTTACTGGACAACGGACGCCCCTATTGAAAAAGGGGCTTATGTCCTGTTTTGCCCCCCGGACGTTGGCGTTTTTGCCACAGCTAAAGAGCGCGACTATATCGCTGGAGGTTTCTGCCCTGGTGATTACGGCTACATGATGAAGCGAATTTTAGCCGCTAAAGGCGACACGGTAACTGTAACGGATAACGGCGTTACCGTTGATGGTGAGCTGTTACCGCATAGCAAACCCATTAAGGCCGACCTCGATGGCCGCGAGTTACCGCGCTACCAATCCAATCAATACACACTCGGCAGCTCTGAGCTGCTGCTTATGTCTGATGTAAGCGATACCTCTTTTGATGGTCGCTACTTCGGGCCAGTCAGTCGCTCGCAAGTTAAGAGCGTCATTCGTCCAGTTATTACCTGGTAGGGAAGGGGGAACCACCATGAAACTATTTATTGCAGAAAAACCCTCGGTAGCAAAAGCCATTGCCGCCGAGCTAGGCGTTACCGGAAAGGGTGACGGTTACATTGAATGCGGCGGTGACAAAGTTACCTGGTGTTTCGGCCACATGCTGGAGCAAGCCGGGCCTGATGAATACACCCCTGATGATGTGCCAACAAATGACAAGGGCCGCAAAATTTGGCGCGTTGATGAACTGCCAATTATCCCGGATGAATGGATTTTAAGGCCCAAGGATGACGCCAAGAAACAGGTTCGAGTTATCGGCGGTCTGCTTAAATCCGCATCGCAAATCGTGAACGCTGGCGACCCCGACCGCGAGGGCCAGTTACTGGTTGATGAACTGCTGGAGCACTTCAACAACAAAAAGCCGGTGATCCGCTATTGGTCGAACGCCATTGACTCGGTATCCGTTAAGCGAGCACTGGCGAACATGAAAGACAACCAGGAATACCACGGCTTTGCAGACGCTGCCGAAGGACGCGGCAAGGCTGACTGGCTTATTGGTATGAACCTGTCCCGTGCTTATACCCTGAGAGCGCAGCGGGGCGGCTCCAGGGCGTTGTTGACCGTTGGACGAGTGCAAACCCCTACGCTTGCCCTGGTTGTTACCAGGGACCGCGAAATTGAGTCATTCAAGGCGGTGCCCTTCCACACTATTCGTGCCGAAATTCAGCACCCGAACGGCGCTTTTTGGGCGAGCTGGAAGGCAAAAGAAGAACAAGCGGGCCTCGATGCGGAAGGTAGGCTTGTAGACACTGCCGTTGCTAATGCACTGGTTGACTCGCTCACTGGTAAGCCTGGCTCTATCAGCGAATACAAGCAGGAAGCCAAAAAGCAAAATCACCCGCTGACGTTCAGCCTGTCCGACATGACCGCCCTGGCGTCAAAACGCTTCGGTTATAGCGCCGAGGACGTGCTTAAAACCTGTCAGTCATTGTACGAGACACACAAGCTGACCACATACCCGCGAACCGATTGTGCTTACTTGCCGGAATCTCAATTTGCAGACGCCCCGGACGTGTTGGCATCGGTAAGAGCTGTGAACCCTAGCCTGGCGTCCATTGTTGATGGAGCGGATACCAGTATCCGGTCCCGCACCTGGAACGATAAAAAGGTGTCGGCGCACCACGGGATTATCCCGACGATGCACAAAGGCGATCTAAACAAGCTCAATGACAAAGAACGCAATATCTATGACCTGGTTGTGCGGGCATACCTGGCACAGTTTTACCCGATTCATGAGTTTATGAGCACGACCGTTACCGTCGATGTTGAAGGCGAGACGTTTAGCGCAAAAGGCAAGGTAGTCACTAAAAGCGGCTGGCATGACGTGTACCTGGACAATTCAGACGATGACGACAGCGACCAGGACGACGAAAGCCAGTCACTCCCCAAGATGGGCCAAGGTGACGCGATTACTTGCGGCCAAGCCGCAAGAAGGGACGCCAAGACGAAGCCACCGGCTCGATTCACCGAAGGTACGTTGATCACTGCAATGGTGAATATTCACCGCTTTGTTACTGACCCACAGCACAAGAAGATGCTGCGCGAAGGTGACGGGATCGGCACCGAAGCAACGCGGGCATCCATTATTTCCGAATTGAAGCGCCGCAATTATCTGGAGACTAAGGGCAAGCAAATTATTAGCACTACCTTGGGCCGAAGCATGATCGACGCCCTGCCGGAAGTAGTGAAAAGCCCGGTACTTACTGCCCTTTATGAACGAATGCTGCAAAGCGTTGAATCGGGCAAGGCCGACTTGGCTGCGTTTATCACCAAACAAGAGGCGTTTATTAGGGAGCAGGTTGCCAAAGCCAATGACGGCGCGGTTGCTATCGCAGGCGGCAAAGAGGCGGCCCCGGTTTCCGATGTATTCAAGTGCATGTCGTGCGGTGCTGGCTTGTCCCGCCGACCACTACCGAAGAAGAAAGGTCACTTTTGGTGGGGTTGTTCCAATTACCCGACCTGCAAGCAGACCTATCCCGATGTTAAAGGCCGTCCCAACTACAGCAAGGGACGCAACAATACCGACAAGGAGTAATACCCATGATTACACAAACCAATGACAACCTGGAACAGAGCACTTTTGACGACCAGGCGAATGCAGCCGAAGCCTTGCGCGAAAAGCTGGATGACGCAATGACCCCTGGCTATCAAACCGAGTTTGACCCGGAAGAGGCCGAAACCGTAGGGGCGTTTGTTGAGGATGCACTGTCAGAAGAGGACGCCGCCGAAAGTGACGCGGACCTGGTAGACGCGACAGTACCAGAGGATGACAAGGAGGGCTAACCGATGGCTGCCGAGAAAAAACCATTTCACGAAACAGTAGCGGAAAACCTGATTGAACAACTCAAAGCAGGCACCGCACCTTGGCAAAAACCTTGGGAACCTGGTTCCCAAGGCTTCATGCCGATGAACCCAACGACCGGCAAGCGTTATAAAGGGGTTAACGCCATTCACCTCATGGCCCAGGGGCGCGGTGATAATCGTTGGCTGACTTACAAGCAAGCGAAGGCTGCCGGTGCTCAGGTACGCAAAGGAGAGAAAGGGACGCCGGTTCAGTATTGGAAGTTTTCCGAGGAACAAAACAAGCTCGATGACAACGGCAAGCCTGTCCTAGATGGACAAGGCAAGCCGGTGAAAGAAACCGTCATGTTAGAGCGCCCCCGCGTGTTCTTTGCCACCGTTTTCAACGGCGAGCAAATAGACGGTATGCCCCCACTGGAGCAGAAAGAGAAAACGCAGACCTGGGACGCAGTAGAGAGGGCCGAACATATATTGAAGGCGTCAGGCGCTGATATTCGTCACGGCGAGCATGACCGGGCTTTCTATCGTCCTGCGACCGATAGCATACACCTACCAGATAAAGAGCAGTTCCCGACCGCAGATAACTACTATGCAACCGCCTTGCATGAGCTGGGGCACTGGACCGGCCACAGCTCACGGCTTGACCGAGATATGGCCCATCCTTTCGGATCGGAAGGGTACGCCAAGGAAGAGCTAAAGGCGGAGTGTTTTAGCCTGATCATGGGGGACGAGCTGGGAATTGGTCACGATCCAGAACAGCACGCCGCTTATGTAGGTTCCTGGATTAAGGCGCTCCAGGATGACCCGCTGGAGATTTTCCGCGCAACGTCTGATGCAGAGAAAATGTCGAACTACGTTTTGGCATTTGAACAAAAGCTAGTCCAGGAGCAAGACCAGGCCCAAACGCAGAAGCTGGAGGCCGCCCCGGAGCAAACACAGGAGGCCGGGATGCAATTACCCACCAACAACCAACAGATGCGCGATCAGTTGCTTTCCGCGCTATCACAAGAAGATTCCCAGGCAATCAACCAGGTTGCTAACGAACGTCGCCGCCTGGCTGCCGGAGAAACGGACGCCCAGGCATTTGAAGAAACAGCCCGGCAGGTACTCGGCTTTGACTTACCGGCAGACTGGAACGGAGCTGTTCAAGTTCAAGGTAACGTGGTCATCGAGGATGGCGGGGAACAGTTCGTAGAACCCGCGCACGCGGTTGGCCGTGAACCCGAGTTTTGGGGCGTTTATGCCCAGCATGAAAACGGGATGCACCAATGGGTTGCGGATCTCAACAGCCAGAACCAAGCCGACGAGCTGGCGAACCTGCTAGGGCTGGTTGATGCACTGTCCGAAACCAACGAGCACGAACAGGCGGCCAAGCTGTCCAGGGTGAATGAAATTCGCGTGCGCCTGGACCCGAACAGCACGGACGACGACATTTCAGCGGCTAAAGAAGCTCGCAAGACCGCAGAAGCAACGGCCACGCTCAATGACAGCGATATGCAGCGCCGTATTGCCGAACACGAACGGCAGCAGGCCCAGCAGGCTCAGGCAGAGCCAGAAAAGCAGGAGCGAACCTATATCAATGTCCCATACCGCGAGAAGGACGAAGCAAAGGGCCTCGGAGCACGCTGGGACCGTCAACAACAGTCCTGGTTTGTTCCGCCTGGCGTAGACACTGCCCCCTTTGCCAAATGGTCCCAGGGGTCCGCTCAGGAAGCCACGGCGCAACAACGCCCGCAGCAGGAACAAGGCCAGACTCAAACCGCAGGACAGCAAAAGCAATACCTGGCTGTGCCGTATGGTGAGCGCGGCGCTGCGAAGGCAGCCGGGGCACAGTGGGATAAAGCGGCCAAGTCTTGGTATGTCGGCCCTAAAGGCGATATGGAACGCCTAAGCCGCTGGATGCCTGATAACGTCAAGAGCCAACAAGGCCCGGCCATGTCACCCCGCGAAGAGTTTGCGGAAGCCATGAAGTCATTGGGCTGTGTTGTCAGTGGTGATCATCCAATCATGGACGGTAAAAAACACCGGGTATCTGTAGAAGGAGACAAAAAAGGCGAGCGAGCTGGTTTCTATGTCGGCCACCTTGACGGCCACCCTGCCGGTTACATTTCCAACAACCGTACCGGCGTTGATATGAAATGGAAGTCTAAGGGGTATTCGCTCGATCCAGCAGAGAAAGCCAAGCTCCAAGCCGAAGCAGCCGAGAAGCTGGCAGCCAGAGCGGCAGAGCTGGAGCAGGCCCAGGAAGCGACAGCGGAGCGCGTCAGCAAGCAGACGGCCAACTTGATGCCAGCCACCGAACAGACGCCGTACATGCAAAATAAGGGCATCCAGCCCCATCCTGGCGTTCTAACCGATGCCGAAGGCAAAAAGACATACATTCCGGCGCACGACGAGAACGGCAAACAGTGGACCATGCAATATATCCAGGAGGACGGCACCAAGCGTTTCGCCAAGGATTCACGCAAGGAAGGTTGTTTTCATATCGTCGGCGGCGATATGAAGTCACTGGAAGCTGCCCCGGCCCTGGTCCTTCAGGAAGGCTATGCGACCGCCGCGACCAATGCCGAGGCATTGGGGTTTGCTACCGTGGCCGCGTTCGATTCCGGCAACCTTCCCAATGTAGCGAAGGCCCTGCATGACAAGTTCCCTGACAAGCCTGTTGTGGTCCTTGGTGACGATGATCGACACCAGGAGCTGACCCAAGGAACGAACCCAGGCAAGACGAAAGCACAGGAAGCGGCCAAAGTGGTCGGCGGTAAGGCAGCCTTCCCGGTTTTTGCTCCAGGAGAGGCAGAGTATCCGGCTGGCGTTGCCCCGATCACTCCCCAAAGCTACCGGGAACACTTGCGAGCATCTAAGGCCCTGGAGACGGCCCCGGAAGAGCGCAAGGCAGACCTACAGAAAGCCTTGCTCAGCAAGGAACAGTTGGCAGCCTTGGATCACATGAAGAAGCACACCGACTTCAACGACCTGGCTACCAAGAGCAGCCTTGGCCGTGAAGGAGTTGAACGCCAGGTAAGGGCTACCGTTGGCAAAGCTGTCCAAGAAGCGGAACGAAAGCGTGAGCAGAAACAGGCAGAGCAACAAGTTCATAAACAAAAGCGGTCGGCCCGTATTGGTTATTAAGAGAGGTAGTGACATATGAGCGATTGGGATTATTTACATGACATGAGGGCGGAAGGGTATGGCGAGGAAGCAATATCAGAGGCAGCAGCGACTGGGGTGGCCCCGTGGCATTACTCGCATATAAATGAAAACGAGCTGCGACAGGATATTGATTTGCTAAAAATGTCTCTAAAAAATCGAGACATTACGCGCAAAGAGTTTGCCGCACAGATGAAGGAATGTAGAAAACGCAAAAAAGAGCTTAAAACTTATATTAATGGAGGGGTATAGATGCGATACGAAATACGATCATCGAGAGCGGCCAAGCCAATCGACTCAGCAGTTAAAAAGGATGGGGAGTGGATAGGCTTATTTTCGGGGCAGTCCCTGAAAGAGATTCAGAAGGATTACCCGGATGCCAAAGTTGTCGATACCGTGCAGAACAGGACGAAGAGCCGGAGCCGGTAACAAAAAGCCCCGCCTAGTGCGGGGCTTTTTCATTCTTCCAGGGCGGCCAGCTCGTTTTCCAGGTCACGCCTGATACTTCCGATCGCTTGCACCAGGTCAACCGTAGCTAAAGTGTCTGCAACAGCCCCATGAGCTGCCCCCCGCCAAGTTACCCCGGCAAAATCTACCGCATCAGCCAAAGAGATTGAACCATGCCGGTTAGTCGGTCCAAACGCATCGGCAGCCAGATACATCGCACAATGCGTTTTTAGTTCGCTAACCCATTCGACCGGCTCACCATAAGCAGCAGCCGTTTGCCGGAACATGCGCGTATCAAAATCAGCATTGAAGATAACCAGAGCGCGACCACAGAGGATTTTTCGCACCTGGTCCGATACTTCCGGCCAGGTTGGTGCGTTCGCTAGAAATTCAATTGTTAGGCCGTGTACGTCCTCGGCTTCCGGGTCTATCGACACAGATGGCCGCAATTTCGTTTCAAGCAAAATGGTTCCCTGGGCGTCGCTGATAGCCAGCTCAATGATTTGCGCCTGGTCATCGAGGCCGGTTGTCTCGGTGTCCAGGAAAAGCGGGTTTTCATCAAGCCACCGTACCGCCTTGCTGGAGGTTTTTGCTTCCTTGCTGTTCAGCTTCGCTTTGACGGCCAGAATCGCCCTAGCACGCTTTTGCTTTTTGGTCGGCGGCTTGGTGCTACGTGCCTTCATGGGAACGCAATCGGATATTTTATAAACCCCAAACTTGCCGCCGTAACCGTTCTTATAGAACGTGACAGGCTCGGCGTCGGGCTTGGGTTTCATTCTAAATTCGTCCCGAAGGCGGCCTTTTGAAAAGCATTGATCTTTTTCGAGGGCTTCGGCCCTGGCCGCTTCCAGCTCTTCCATGCTTTTGTCCATAGACTTAACTCATTTACTCACAACGACCGGCAGCTTTCAGGAGCGCATTACACTCGCCCTGGCTTTCTTCCGTTGTTGGTTTAGGAGTAGTTTGCGGCCCCATTTTTTTACAAATAGCGTCCGATTTCACAGCAATTACCGTTGTGTAGTAACAGCTATATTGCGAGCCGTTTGCATCGGCATCGAACGTGATTTTCTCAAGGCCAGACTGTACGTTGCTGATTGAAATGTTGCTTGGTTGAGTACCGATAGCAAACGCTGCTTTTTCTTGCAGGCTTTCATCACTGGCAACCTGTTTTTCAATTATCCCACAGCCAGACAATACGGTTAGAGCAACAGAGCAAGCGGCGACAAATTTCAATTTCATAAAATGGCTTCCTTTCTTTTGGTTAATTTGGGTTGGCTAAAAAATACTAGCCAAATAGAGTTGCTGATTGTCTATATTGGCCCATCGGTCTATAATAGTCAAATAGAGTATACCCAAATTGACCATATCGGGAGCAAAAGAAAAATGGAACGCACAGAACTGGAAGCAATGGCAAAAGAAGTGTGCCCGGCCAGCCTTTGGTATGAGCTAATGGATTGCCTGGACGAAACACCAGACCAGGACTTGGTTAACTTGATTGCAGAGAACCAGGAGTGAAAAAGAGCGTGACACAGAATGCCCGAATTTACATGCGAGTCAGTAGCGACTCGCAAGACCTGGAACGCCAGGAAGGGCTTATTCAGAACGCTAAGGCTGCCGGTTACTACGTGGCCGGTGTGTATCGAGAGAAAGCGTCAGGGGCGCGAGCAGATCGCCCCGAACTGCTGCGCATGATCGAGGACTTGCAACCTGGGGACGTGGTGATTGCGGAAAAGATCGACCGAATCAGCCGCCTACCACTGCCAGAGGCTGAGCGCCTGATTGCCACGATACAAGGCAAAGGGGCTATGTTGGCCGTTCCTGGTATTGTTGATCTATCCGACCTTGTAGCCGGGGCCGAAGGCGTTTCCAGGGTCGTCCTGGAGGCCGTCCAGGAATTGCTTTTAAAACTATCCTTGCAGATGGCCCGCGATGATTACGAGGACCGCAGGGAACGCCAGAAGCAGGGTATTAGCCAGGCTAAAAAAAGAGGTAAATACAAGGGCCGGAAACCTGATGAAAAAAGGAATGAGCTTATTGTTAAGCTACGGCCAAACCATACAATTGCGGAAACTGCACGGCTGGCCGGTTGCAGTGAAAGCCAGGTTAAACTTGTTTGGGCAAAACACCAGAAGGAAAAGGACCAATAAAAAAGCCCCGCGAAGGGGCTTTATTCAAACGTACCATCGGAATTAAAGGTGACGCGGTAACGCTTAAATAATTCCATTACTTTGTCCATGTTTCCTTTGCGCAAGGTTGAATTTCCTAGTTCAAACTCGCGGATAGCCGTTTTACTTACGTTAGATTGAGCGCAGAACACATCCCGCGTTAACCCAAGGTATTCCCGAGCATGGCGGCACTGCAAACCAGTTATTTCCAATGCAGGCTTATTGTACCCTTGGTTTTTCAGGGTTAATCCTAGTTCGTGTGCCCACGTCGCAGCCGTGGGGTATGTGATATTGAGACGTTCAGCCATGCCGGAAAGGCTCCCGGCTTCTTCATAAGCATTTTTAATCTCTCCATCGGTGAACTGGCATCGCTTTGTTATCGGCATCCTGGACTAATTGGCCTTGTTGTCGATTTTGGTGGCACCTTCGGCAAGTCTTGCCGTACCAAGTACCCGAACGTCTGCGATACGAAGCGGGCGCGAGAAGAAGAAGAAAGAAAACACAAAGCCAAACACCACCGCTACCAGGTAGCAGGTTAGCATTAATTTGACGAACTGCCCGGCAAGCAGATCGACCGGCACCGCCTCTGTTACTACATTAGTGCAAGTGGTCGGCGCAGGCATGGTGTCAGTTGATGCAGCGGGCTTGTCATCGGCGCAGGATTCCAAGTTGATATAACCCTGCTGGGCAGGGCCAAGCTCAACCAGGCTTACTACCGTTTCAATAACCGATTTACTTGATTGATGAAAGCCGCCATTTATGGCAATGGACGCCAGGGCAAAAATAAATAAAACTACTGCCGGGCGAACAATGGCAAATTTCATAAATAGTGCAACCAGATCATAAATGCGGCCATTGATTGCAGCGCCGATTTGTATTGCCTGGCTTAATTTGTCATTCATGGTGTTATCTCCAGTCGATTCCTTTCTTTAAATCATTTAGCAAGCGGATATAAGAAGGGTCCAACAATTCCATAATAAAAGATTCACTCCAGCCAATTCGCTCAGCCTCGGCCATGTTTTTCCAGAGCCATCCAGTCAAGTGAAACCCTGGCGGGGTTTCACCGTGTGACTGCTGGAGTTGCTGGCCTATTTTTTCATAGAGCGCAATTTGTTCTGGTGCGAGAGCGTTCCTTGTCTCTTCTGGCGTGGGTATTCTCATATCAGCCCCCTATTCCCTGGTGTATTACATTCGCATACCGCGCTTTTGCGGTTTGTCCTGGTTCAGTTTCTTGTGCTGTGAAATCTCTTTTTCAGCCTCCCGAACTTTAGCCGCTAAAGCTGGGTGGTTTTCGCTTTCGTTCAGCTTCTTAATAACGGCCTCGGCCCGCTCAGTGTTGGGTTGGTCGCCATCGAGCTTTTTAGAGGCATCCTTTGCCATCCATCCGGGAATAACCCCGCCCTTTTGGTTGCTGACGATAGAAAGCAATTCTTTGGTCTGATTAAGTGCAGCCATGATGTTCAATCCTTATTTTCAGTACATTGGAACGTAGATCATTTGAATGTCTACGCGCTGGTTTAAATACCGCCCCTCTGGCGTCCCGTTGTCGGCTATGAAGTCAGCCGCAGACACGTAGTTGATCATTATCTTGAGAGGCGAAACGCCATGAGCAACTAAGTAATCACGGGCTGATACAGCGCGAGCCAAAGCCAGCCTTTCATCCCTTTTGCTTGGGCGGAGCGTGCTGGTTCGGCCATTGATCGTGACCAGGGATGCGTCCCTAGCCGCTTCCAGAAGAACGGCATTTGTTGGGCCTGGTTGAAAAGTGGTGCTGCTATTAGCAAAAGAAACAGAAACAGAGCTTGATACTGGTTCGCGGTAGTCGTTCGAGGCGGCTAGTGCCGATCCAGTGAAGGCCAAGCAGCCAATAGTTAGAAGTGTGCAAAATGACTTACGCATGACTTACTCCAAATCAAAAAAACAGGTATCCGGCATGGCTCATTGGAATGCGAATGAGCCACAGAGCGCCGAGGTGTAACGGATAATAGGCGTAGAACACCCAGCGAAGCCGAGGCATTCTCAAATCAAAAAAGGTTGCAACGAACAGTAAGGGGAGCACAGCCAGTGCCCACATATTGCCGTTAACAAATCCCAGGGCGGCACAGGCGATAACTGCAACGCCAGCCGCTGATAAGGTCGGCTTTCTGGCGTATGACCATACAGCCAAGCCGAACAGGAGCGCAGGCCACCAATACTCGACCATTGCCCCGGCGTTCATAAACACCAGGGCGGCCCATACTGTGTGACCGCGTTCGATCAGGTACGCCGTGGCCGTCAAGGCCAGAAGCGTAAAAAGGATATTAAGCGGCCACCATCCAGCGTATAAGCCGCCCAGGGCAATGAAAGGGACCGAAGCCAGGGCACCGAAAACCGCGAGCCGCTTCATTGTTCGTTGATACACTCCCTTTTCAAGTTGGCCCGGGCGGGCCAGGTTGAACGCCAGGACAAAGACGAAGATCGGCATTGCCAGACGGCCAGCCTCAAACAGAAAAGGCAGCGTGCCATTGAAAAGATACTTGTTTACGTGGTCCCCGGTCATAAGCAGCAACCCCAGCCACTTCAAGCCTTCCACAGTGCCATCGGCAACGAATAGGCGAGGTAAGGACCAAGAGGATTTTAAAGAGGCGGTGCTATCGGTCATTGCCCTGCCCCCGTGCTTTGAAACGTGATTGTGCGCGGCACATAGCCGGTCTGCTGGCTCGGGCTGTAACTCCCCTGCCCTTGGCGTTCAGACTGTCTATTATTGCTTTCAGTCTCGATTCTGGCCGCTTCCTGGATGACTTGCTGCATAGCAGTCCCATTGCCAGGAGTGGCACCACCTTGGGCGGTCACGTTTACAGTCGAAAAGTGTTCATCAAGCCAGTCGGCCCACTTGACCGCCTTTTGCATCAAGTCGGCGCGATAGATCGCGTTGTATTTCGGTGTGCGGGAATGGTAATTGGCCGCCCTGGTCCAAATATCCCCGGAGTCGTGCAGGATATGGCCGCGCAGTCTCCAGGCAGCCAGGTCGAACGAGTAGCAGCCAGAGGCTGCCACATCGTCCGCAGTGATCCCGTATTTCTCCAGGTCGCCCAGGTATGCAGTATTGAACTGCATAGGCCCAACGTCATGCGTACCGTTCGAGTTACGCACCCGCTGGCCCGGCCTGCCCCCTTCTTTCTCGGCCACGGCCAGCACGATATTGGCGGGCACTTCATATTTCGCGGCAGCCGAGATTGAGCACACAACGCGCTCTTGTTCCAGAGGTGGCATATCAGCAATGAACGGCAGCATGACGACCCCCTTAGTTCCAGTAGTAAGTTGGGCCTGCAAGCTGCCCTTCAACGAACACTTCCGCCCAACGGTACGTGCGAGTGCAGTAACGCGGGTGACGGTCGCCGTCACGATCAACGCGGCAACGGGTGTTTTTCACGTATTGTTCGGGGATCGTTTCATAGGCAACGCATTCTTCGTTATCACGACCATAGCGGCGGTACTGGCTGCACACTCTTCGGGCGGGAATATAAGCGGCATAACCAAAATCAGAGGTCATGTGGCTACCACTACCAGACGGCGGATTAACCGCGCAGGACGAGAAACTAGGGAGCGGTGATTTCATGTCTTTGATGCGGTCACGCATCGCTGACTTGGCCGCACCGCAGCCAGAAGGGAATCCGCCCGGCAGGCAGATCCAAATTGCACATTCATCTTGAGAAGCCGCTTGAGCCGGTGCAGTGAACGCAAATGCGGCTGCAAACAGGCTAAGGGCAACGAAAAATTGTTTCATTTCAATTACTCCTATCTAGTTAGGCCGAACGGCCTTTGTTGACAAAGCTGGCAACCTCTTCGTTGCGCTCCTGCTGGCGTTCCTGGGCATACGAAACGTAATCCCCAACGTCGAAGGTGTGCTTTTCCGGGTCGCGTGCTTGCCACTCAGCGTGTGATTGACGGGCTTTGTCCTGGTCCTCGCTGGACAGGGCATCAAAGCCGCCTGATTGGTTTACCCAGCCGCCGCCGTTACCACCGCTCAAGCTATCGCTATCGAACGACGGTGAGCTGTCAGAGGCTCCAGAATCTGACGAGCCGCTATCACCTGCATTTCCTGTTTCACCACCTCCTTGCCCTGGGGCTTCCCCTTGGCCTTTGATTGCAGCGGCGATCTTGCCGCCTGTTGTGTCACCGATGCGCTGCATGGCTTTAGCCTTCATTTGTCCGGCCTTAGCTTTAGCTACTGCACCAGTTCCTTTTGCCAGGTTCGCGCCGGTATCCGCTGCGACTCGGCCAGCCTTTGCAGCTCCAGCCATAAAGCCGCCAGTGGCCGCCGCTGTTGCTGCTTGAGCGCCGGACGAGCTACCGCCCTGCCCTTCGCTTGAACCCTGGTCGTCTGATGTTCCAGCGTCTGCGCTGGCTGTTTCGGTGCTTCCCTGGTCACTACTGCCGGAAGATTCACCGCCACCGGATGACTCGCCCCCGCTGGCTTGAGCGCCGCCAGAAGATTCACCGCCACCAAAGCCCGCCGCTTGAGCAAACGGGGTATCACCTGTGCTTTCTTCGGATGGCATTTCACCGCCGCCACCGCCCCCGCCGCCGTCACCGCCGCCGCCAGAGAATGCGGACATAATGTCGCTACCGTTTGCCACGTTTTCGTTAGCTTTATTGAATGCGGCCATGAGAGCTTGCGCCCCGCCTGCCATGTTTGACGCCCCTGCTGCCATAGCAGCGCCGCCAGTGGCCGCCGCTGCTGCTGCCATGCCAGCCGCCCCAAGCGCAGCGCCTGCGCCGAATGAGCCAATGCCTGCACCGCCAACACTTGCGCCGGTAATCACGCCCGCGAGCATTTGAGGAACTTTGGTCACTAGAACGAGAAGGATCACCGCGACAATGAGCATGACGCCCATTTCTTTCAGGCTGATTCCCTCGCTCATGGAGTTGTAATAGTCATCCAGGAAGGTTTTGCCGATGCCAATTAACAGCACCATTGCCATAAGCTGGGCGGCAACACCTAGCACGGTTTTGTAGTAGTTAATCGCCATGTCTGAGGTCCAACGCGAGCCACCAAACCCCAGGAAGAACACCCCGCCGTAAGCAAGCACCCAGCCAGCGGCGAGCAACAACAACATGTTGATACCGATTAACGCCAGGATGACGAGAATAACCAGGGCCATGAGAATGCCGGCGAATGAATCAACCGGCGACCAGACCGAGGATTGATCCAGTACGCGGTCGAAAATCTCAAAGCCCACGTCTACCACGCCAGACGGTGACAGGCCGGAACCTAGCCCCGTCGCGTTACCGGCAATCTGGCGCAATGAGTCGTAAATAGACGATGCGAAGTTAGGGCCGTTAATCAGCAACCACCAAAAGAAGCCGGTAAAAATAGTGAAGCGGACAAGCTCGGCAAAAAACTCGCCAATGTCGGCCTTACGCAGTGCCATCATGCCGAACGTCCAGACCATCGAGATAACAACGAGCGTCCAAAATAACCAGGTTGCAGCATCGGTAATAACACCGGCCCAGGAGGCCGCTGCTGCCGAATAACGGGCCAAGACGTTATCCAATACGCCGGAGTTGTCGATTGCGGCATGAGCCGGAGCCGCAACAAAAAACGCCAGCCAGACGATTAACGGCATGGCGGATTTAAGGTTGGCTGGCAGTTTCATAATTCAGTACCTCACCAATCTTTCTCAGGGCTGGCTTTAAACTCGCCAGACCGAGGGTTGCCACGACGCAGGCACTTAGAAGCAAAGTTTTGCTGCATGGCCTTGTCCTCGATTTTCAAAATGTTTTCATGCTGACAATTGATGTCGTTTACTTCCGGCATCTTTTCGTCAAAACAGCCGGTTAGGAGGACCGCTACAGAAGCGGCCCCGAGTAGTTGAATTGCGTTAATTGATTTCATTGGTCCCCCTTACCAAGAACGGGCTGGACTGGCGACAAAGCTGCCCGCTCGGACTTGCTCTGATGCCGCTTGTTGTTGGGCCTCTTTGTCAGCCTCTGCCTGCATTCGGGTTGCTACAGCGTTTTGCTGAGCAATCAGCAAACTACGAATTTGCAGGAGCTGGTTGGCCTGGTTGCTGGCGAGCTGGTTGGCGTAACCAATGGCAGCCAATTGACCGTCTGCGCTTTGAGCGCCGGATTGCAGGCGGTTAAGTTGTCGGGCATCGGCTTCCAGGTTGTCTTGCTGCTGATCTAGGCCCTTAAAAACCGCGTCATTGGCTTTCTTCTGCGATTCGGACGCCAGGCGGCGGTTTTCATCCATTGCGGCCCATTCGGCATCACTGCACCCTGTAGAAGAGAAGCAAGGCGAACTGCGGTAATAAGCTACGTCCTGGAACTTGCCCAGGTACGCATCGAGGCTACCAAGCTGATTTTGGTAGTAGGCGATAGTATTGGTTGCCTGGTTCAAATCATTGATGGTTTGCTGTGCCTGGTCCCAAATGTAGGAAGCCGGGGCCATCGTGTTTTGCAGTTGGTTTTCATACTGCTGCAACTGTGTTTGATACTGCTGGATTTGTTTGGCGGTCTGCGAAACGGCTTCCAGGGCCGACATAATGTTTTGTGTCAGGTTGGTGCCGTCAATAACAGGAATACCGGCTTGAACGGGCTGCAAGGTGCTGGCCGTCATAGCGACGACCAGGGCAACTTTAGCGGCTAAAAATCTTTTCTTCATGGCGTTTACTCCTTGGCGTTAATAGTCAAATGAGCTGTAAGGTTTCGAGAACGTCATGTCTTTGGTGACAATCACGTTGAAGCGATAACCGGGGCGAATTTCCAGCGTTGGGGCAATGTTCATGTTCTTGCGGATCATCTCGACCATGACTTGACCAAGTTGCTGACCAAGCGCCTCGCTAAGTGCGTCGCTTGCACGTTGGTTATTGCTGTCGCTGTTGTTGTCGTTGTCCTGGCTAAGCGTTACGCCCGCCGTGACACCAGACATAAGGAATGCAGAACCGAAGATGCGCAGGTAATGGTTGTTAACCTGGTCATGGAAACCGGAGTAACCGGCTGCGTCCGCGCCTGGCATTGAACCAATATCCAAAGCCTTACCGTCAGGGAAAATAATGCGCTGCCATGCAATCAAAACTCGTTCTTGGCCGTAGGCCACATCATTCGAGTAAGAGCCGACAAGACGCGAACCCTGCGGAATCAACAAATGACTTCCTGTTGCTGTGTCTGATACGTCCTGTGATACCTGGGCAACGATTTGGCCGGGTAGGTCGGAGTTAATGCCGGAAATCAGTGTGGCCGGGATAACAAAGCCAGCGCGTAGCTCGTAAGGGCTGCGCGGAGCCTGTACTTGCTCCCCAAGCTGCCAGCGATCACCGCCGTTGCTGTCAAACTGCGAATAACCGTTGCCGCCACCGTTCGCTGAGGTCTGCATTAACATCGGGGCGCTATTGCTGCCACCACTGCCACCAAAGCCGCCACCGTTGCGCATCCCTTCAATCTGAGCCATGCGCTGTTGATACGCGGCAGTTGGATCGTCGGAACGGTTCGCCGCAATCTGCTGACGGACGCGGGCAATCTCGTTAATCATGTCCTGGCGTGATTCTGGACGGTTGCTGACTGGCTGTGATGAACCACTGTCGCCACTGCTGCGCGGCGCGGTTGCTTGTACGCCGGTTTTAGCTCTCACGGCCTGTTCCAGCATTTGCAGCTTCGCCATGCGGATGCGCTCGGCCTCGTCGTCGCGCTGTCCTTGTGAACCCGTATTTTGAGGCGGTGCCGGAGGCAAATCAGGATTAACCGGGCGAGCTACTGTTACAGGCGCTGTACCCTGGTTATCTTCCTGCGGCGCCTCTGCATCTGGTGCAACAGGTTCATCAAGAGACGGTACAGCCGGAGGCTCGGCAGCCGGAATGAAACCGTCTGTCTGAGTGCCTGCGATCTCATTGGCGAACATCGAGGTATTGCCTGCCCTTTCTTTTGGACCTTCGCTTGGTGCGTTCTGCTGGGCAGCACGGTCGGCGGCAACCATCATCATGACCAAAAGAAACAGGCCAAGAACGCCAAACAAAATGTACATCGGGCGACTATTGACGCGACGCACCCCGGATTTTTTGGACACCTCACCTGGTGAGGCGTCCGGGGACATTTGATCGTTGTTTTCACTCATGTCTTACTCCTTGCGAACCCAATAGCCCGCTGGAACGATGCCGCCGCTTTCTTGCGAATATGGGCGGGTCAAGGACTCATTGCCGACCATGATGGTCACGCGGTACATATTGGTGCCGGTGAATTGGTCGAACACGTAACGAAGCGGCAGACCTGATCCTGTCGGAGCTGGGTTAGCCGGTGCCGGTGTGGCTTCCGCTTCCGCGTTCGGGGCTGTTCTGGTCGAATGTGTAGCCTGCTGGCGTTGCTGCGCTTTGGCCGCTTCCGGGTCGAACTCCAGGAGGGCATATCCGCGATCACGCAGGCCGCGAACCAATGCCGTACCAAAAGCGTCAGGTGTAGGCTGTTTCAGCTCGAAGCGAGTTTTTGCAGGCGGGTACAGTTCGGTGATTTTCTCGACCGTATCGCTGGCGATTTCTTGCTGATTTAGTCCTGCCGGATTCTCGACAAAGTTGCCGTATGGGGCGTGCGTAGCACACCCAGCCAAACCCAGCGAAAACAGAACTGCGACGATAAGTTTACGCATGATTAATCGTCCCCTTTGGTGATGGTGATTTTGTCCTGGCTGCTACCAACGCCAGAGATAAGGATTGCTTTGTTAAACACCGTATCGACGATGTAGCGATCCCCTTGGACGCGATAATTGACCATGACGGTTTCAGGGTCAGAGAACAGGCCGCCGTCCTTACGGACAACCAGGAGCGTCGGCGCTTCTGTTTGCTGCATGGCTCGCGGCATCTGAATGATGGTCTTGTGGCCGTCATTGAAAACACGAACGGGCTTCCAGGAGGCCGAGCCGGACACGTCGTAATCAAATGACAAGTCGCCCAGGTACTCACGGGTTCGAGGAATAGTATTGTCCTCGCGGTGCTGGCGTTCGCGGCTGCGGACCATATCCCACTTGGCAAGCGCATCTTCCGGGTAGGTGAATGCAACTTGCGGCATGTATTCGGTGCGGTGAGAACGCAAACGAATGTGATAAACGCGGCGGTCAGTCGTTACGACCAGGCTGGTTTCCAGGCCCACGTCCATCGGTTTAATAAGCAGGTGTTGGGTTTCCCCTGCCCCGGTGCCGGAAATGGCCGGTTCGACGTTCCAGCGGGCGGTATCACCCAACTGAATAGAGTTGACGTATTCGCCAGGCTGCAACGCAACGTCACAGACTTGGAGCACGGCACAAACAACGCTTGGAGACTGCGCACCAAATACAAATTGGATGGCACCATTACGGCCAGTAAAAGGACGGATGCCACCGTTGTCGCCCCCGGCCTGCCAACGCTGTGCAATAGCCAGTGCTTGGCGTTCTTGCTGGGTCAGGGTCGGGTTATCATTGGTGAAATACTTGTCCTCAAGTCCGTTCGCGTGTGCGACCGTCGCTAGGGCGGGCACCAACATCGCAGCACCCAGGATCACAGCGGAAAATTGTTTCTTCATGGTTAATAGCCTCGTAATCATTGCAGCCGTGACCAGGAATAATCGCGCACGTAAATACCCAGCGGGTTGTTACGCATTTGCTCTTCCGTGGTCTGCGTTGAAGTGTCTGCGGTGTACACAGTAATAAGGGCGCGGTATTGGGCTGGTTGGCCCTGTAATACCCCTTGGCGGTCCCGCTTGGTTTCTGTCCAATCCACTTGCCATGTAGTCGGCGTTTGCGGCAGAACAGATGTAATGTCGATGCTCACCATTTCTTTGGTGGCACGTTTGAACGGGCTGGCATCGGCGTTGCCGTTAAGCCATTCATTCATTTTTGTGGTTGCGGGATCGTTCGGGGCCAAGTGTGCGTAAACACTGAATACCGCTTTGCGTTGCAGAGCTACGTCAGGCGATACCATGCGGGCGTTTTCGATGAACTCGGACACCGTGGCACCCAAAACACGCGAGTCGGCAACATCAGAACCAGTAACCGGCCCCGCTGCTTGAGCTGCGCCCAGCTTGTCCACTTCCACCACGTAGGGGATGAACTTGGATTGGCTACCAATATGGATAACACCACCGACACCGGCCAGGGCAATCATTAGCGATAGAATGCCCACGACCTGCCAGGTCTGGCGTGATGAAACCACAGAACCAACATGCTCATTCCAAGTGCGGCGAGCGGTCAGATATGGGTTTTCATCATCCCCTTGGCGTTTAGATTTTTTATCCTGCGCCTCGATCTCGGCAGTTTCTTCCTGGTCATAACCAGGGGCGGGCTTTTTGAAAATCAGCCCTTTAAGTTTCTCGGAAAAGCTCATTAGGCTGCCTCCAGGTAGTTATCAAGTTTCAGGCCACGACCTGCGAGCCATTCATGCACCCACTGTTCGCCATATTTGGCTTCTAGTTGCTTGATAGCTGCCACGGATTCTTTGTCAGAAGCACCGACAAACGAGAGAGCCAAAGGCCCAAGGGCGAGGTCATAGAGGCGGCGACCATTTTCAGAAACGTAGTAATACTGTCGTTTGGGAATAGCCGTTGCCAGGATTTCAATTTGACGAGCGTTAAGGCCCATTCTGCGGTACAGAGCGGAAGTATCTTCGTCACGGGCATAGACGTTCGGCAGGAAAATCTTGGTTGCAGTGGACTCCACAATAACGTCCAGAATGCCGGAGTTGGCAGCGTCGGACAGGCTTTGTGTTGCCATAAGAACCAGACAGTTAGCCTTACGCAGTACCTTGAGCCATTCGCGGATTTTTTCGCGGAATGCAGGGTGCCCAAGCATCAACCAGGCTTCATCCAAAATGATGACGGCTGGCTGTCCTTTAAGGCTTCGCTCGATTCGACGGAATAGGTAAAGCAAGACCGGCAGGGCAAATTTTTCGCCCAGGTTCATCAGCTCTTCGATTTCAAACGTGGTGAAGTCGGTCAGTGACAAGCCATCCTCGTCGGCGTCCAGAAGGTGCCCCATAGAGCCGTCAACCGTGTATTGGCGGATAGCTTCACGGATGTTTTCATCTTGGATGGTCAGCGAGAACTCAGACAGAGTACGCGCCCCGCTTTCGTGCATACTGACAATCGCATGGGCAATTTCATTTCGTTGTGCAGGCGTACTTTGAACCCCGTTTAACGCCAGGATGGTGTCTATCCATTCCATTGCCCAAGCGCGATCACTCTTGGTTTCCAGATACTGCAATGGACAGAAGGACAGGCGATCATCGTCCGCACCGACAGAAAAATGCAGGCCACCTACCGCTTTAGTCAGCGGATACATGGACATGCCTTTATCAAATGCGAAAATCGACATACCTGCGTAACGGCGAAGCTGAGCAGCAATCAAGGCCAAGTGTGTCGATTTACCTGCACCCGTTGGGCCGAACATAAAGGTATGACCCAAATCACGAACGTGGAGGTTCAAACGGAACGGCGTTGACCCACTGGTAACACAGTGCATTAGAGCCGGTGACAGAGGCGGATACATTGGGCAAGGAGCGTCGGCGCTTCCTGTCCAAATGGTGCTTGTAGGCAGCAGATCGGCCAGATTCATCGTGTTAATGAGCGGGCGACGCACATTCTCAACACCGTGGCCCGGCAGGCTGCCCAGGTAAGCGTCCAAGGTATTAATGGTTTCAGTTCGTGCAGCAAAGCCCAGGCGGTTGATTGATTTCTCTACCTGGCGTGCAGACTGTTCCAGACGGTCTCGGCTTTCATCCATTAGGACGACAACGCTGGTGTAATACCCAACAGCAACCAAGCCACTGTTCACTTCTGCAATTGCAGATTCTGCGTCCTGGACCATTGTTAGGGCGTCTTGGTCCACATTGCCGCTATTTGTGTTAAATACCTGGTCAAAGAAACCGCGCACCTTCTGTTTCCACTTCTTGCGGAACTTGTCTAGGTGCTTAACGGATTCGTGTTGATCCATGAAAATAAAACGTGACGACCAACGATATTCAACCGGGAGTTCAGCCAAGGCGCTCAATATTCCAGGGTGTGACTCCAAGGGGAAACCCTCGATAGAAACGACCTGAATAAATTTGCGGCCAACTTTCGGTACTACCCCGCCCCACATTTCTTGGCCGCCAATATAGGCGTCCATATACATAGGGTTATTAGGCAGTTGAACAGGGTGGCTTACACCAGTAACGCAGAATTGCAGCCAGCTAAGAAAATCGTCATGCGTGACTTTGCTGCCGTCTTCATTCACGATTTTTTGACCGCGAAGGCGAGTCAACTTAACCGCAGTTGTCAGACGATTTTCAATGCCGCTAATTTCGCGCTTGAATTGGTTAATCAAGCCCTTGGTGCGGGCTTTTTTGCCAACCACCTCGGCGTCATCATCAAACATGAGTTCAACGAATTTGCGCTGAGCCAGCAAAGGCGGGAACCATGTTAGGGTTAGAACAAAGTAACCCTCATACATCGCGCCCAGGCCCTCGAAGAGCTGACGGCGTTCCTCGTCAATCGCGGCAGAAACCGGATCAGGGAAAGCCGAGGTATTGCGTTCTGAATAATTGGGAGCTGGGCGGCGCACGGCATCAACGTGAACCATCCAACCATTACCAAGGCCCGCAAGAGCCTGGTTAATACGAAAAGACACCATTTCCCGCTGTTCGTCGGTGCTGCTGGCGTTGTCATCCCCTTTGTACAGCCAAGACGCCATGAAAGCGCCGTTCTTGCAGACAATTACACCGTCATCAACAACAGCGGCGTAATTGAGCAAGTCAGCCAGCCCCGCATCCTTGGAACGATGCTTTTTCAACTTCAATTCAGCATCGACCGCACGGATACGGGCAAAAAGGATAAGTAACAGCGCCGCACCGCAGACAGCAATGGCAAATGAAATAGCTTGAATCATCATTTGTATTGCTTCCCTTGGCTTGTCGTGTTTTCACGGTAGGGCGTGCTGCGAGCTGGATAATATGCCTTGTAGCGGCGGTGCCGCAGATAGACATGGCGCAGCTTAGGGTCTGACTTAGCCATGAGTCGGCACACAAAAAGTGCGCCGAACCACAGGCCAATACCAAAGACCGTTGCCCTGACTTCCTGAGCACTAAAAATAAGTGCCCCTGCCAGCAGTCCCGAGAACATCACAAGCTCACGATCCCCGCCCATGAACAAGTTTTCTCGGTTGCCAGCTCTACGAATGGGGATCGTGCGCAGAGCCATAGTTATACCGCCTGGATACCGTTAACGAGACGCATGGCCGCGCCGCTAACCTGGTTAACTGCACCGTCAGTCAGTGCCGCGATTTCCGCACCACGACCGAAGAAGGTGGACATCATGTTTTGCGCACCGACCAGCAGAGCCATTACCAACACGATGAAAATCAGCGTGCGGAAAAAGCCGTTGAGTTCACCGCCGAAGATCAGAATGCCGCCTGCGACGACAATACCGATAATGGACAGGGCGAACGCCACAGGGCCGGTTACGGAGTTGCGAAGGTTGGTCAGCCAACTTTCATAAGGGAGTGAGCCGCCCGTTCCTTCCGAAGCCATAGCCGGTTGAACAGCCATAACCAGGAACAAAGCCGCGAACAGACCAAGATAAAACATGGCTGAACGGTTAAAGCGGATTGATGGGAGAGTGAGTTGCATTGGTGTTACTCCTAGTTGTTTACATTCAAGAGAGAGTTGGTTTGATATTGACCGTCGATGTAATCAGAAACACTTATAATTTCTGTCACAGAACGAGAGCCATCTGCTGGGTTCTTGACAATAAAAACTACAACGTCAACGGCTTTGCCAATTAACTGTTTGATAGTTTCGACGCCAAGGTTTCCGGCGGCTGAATTGAGTGCGACTAGCACTTCCAACCGCTCGAAACTTTCTAATGCGTTATTAGCGTGAACAGTAGCGGCTCCTCCTGGGTGCCCAGTGTTCCAAGCCATAAGCAGGTCTAAGGCTTCCCCTCCGCGGACCTCACCAACCAAAATCCGGTCAGGTGTCATACGCAAAGAGGTTTGAATCAACATGGTCATAGTGACGTTGATGGTGGTGTGATATTGATTGTAATTTTGGGCAGCGCACTGAATTTCACCGGTATCCTCCAAAATGGCAATTCGTTCGTTTGGTTCGTTCTCAACCATTTCTTGGATAACAGCATTAACAAGAGTTGTTTTTCCTGATCCTGTCCCCCCTGAGATCAATATGTTCTTATGGGTTTTGACGGCTTCCTGAATAACAGCCTTTTGCTCTTTCGTCATGATTCCGTTATTCACATAATCTTCTAGAGTGAAGATTTGAGTTGCCTTTTTGCGAATACAAAATACCGGAGCTGGCACAACAGGGGGGAGTTGTCCTGCAAATCGAGAACCGTCTATAGGAAATTCACCCTCAAGGAGCGGCTTATCTTCCTTCGCTTCTTTGTTAAGAAATCCTGCAACAGTTTTAATAATTGCTTCCGCCTGAGCAGGCCGTAAAGTCGCTATCTTTTCGGGCCAACCTCCATGATGAACCCACCAAACTGAACCATTTTGGTTTACCTGGATTTCACGGGTTTTAGGGTCATGGAGTGCGGCCAGAATTTTCGGCCCCATGTCTCGTTCGAGCTTACGTATGGCTCGTTGTTTGATCGAGGATGATGCTTCATCGTGTTGCATATTTTTTCGTCCGTTGTTTTCGGTTAATCCGTTTCTGACATATACGATATACCGAAAATAAGGACCGCGCAACATAACGGAGAAAAAAGTTTAGATAATTTCGTCCATGAGGCTCACGGATGAGACACCCGCGAGCCTATATCTCGCCTTTAACGCGACGGTCCTTTTCGGTGATTCCGGTGTTGAAAGGCCCGGCAGCCTTTTTAGCCGCTAAAATCCAGCGGCATCAGGGAGGGATTTTTTACAAAAAAGTCAATAGTCCTTTCGTGTGGTGTCCATTTCCCGCAATTTTTTCCTGGTTTCCTCGCCCCACTTCTTTACCTGGAAAGCTCGATGCTCAGGAAGCACAGCACAAACACGCTCATAACCTGCGGGCAAGCTGTTTAGCATTTTTCCGCCTGCCAAGGCGTCCAATGCTGCCCTGTCTAGGTCGGTTGACTCCAGGAGAAGGGGAAGCGGCGTTTCAAGGGCTGCCGCTATGGCTTCCATCACTTTAAGTGACGGATTAGCCTTACCCGTGGTTAAGTCCGACAAAAACGAAATGGAAACGCCAGAGCGTTCTGCCAGTTCGTTCTTGGTCATGTGCCGTTCATCTAGGATGCGCAGCACGTTAGTAAAGAAGATGAAGTTATACACCTACTGCCTCTCTTGTAGGCCGATTTTAGCCGCTAAAGTTTTTGACTTGGTTTAAAAGTATAGCTATACTCCCCCTTGTCATAACGAAAGGAGACTCTACCATGAGCCACAACATGTTTCAGTTTATCGGAAATCTTACCCGTGATACAGAGCTACATAACAGCCAGGGCGGCAGCAGTCGCGCAATTTTTGACATTGCTGTTAACAGCACATGGGGCAAGGGAGCTGACAAGAAAGAGAAGACAGACTTTTTCCGCATCAAGTCTTTTGGTGCGATAGCCGACAATGCAGGCCGCTACCTGGGGAAAGGTTCCAAGGTATTTGTTCAGGGCCGCATTGAAAACACTCGCTTTGAGAAAGATGGCAAGACCGAGTTTGGCACCGACTTCATTGTAGAAAAGATTGATTACCTAGACACAAAAGCCCCGGAAGGACAACAACAGGGGTAAGGCGGTTGCCCCGGCTTGATGCCGGGGTGTTTCCCAGGAGGGCACTAGATGGCAGATTACTTTAATAAACAAGAATATATCCGAAAGCTGATTGATAGCGGTGTTGAGCCGGACAAAGCGGAAGAAATTGCGTCCAGGACCAACTATTATCGGAACCGATCAGCACAAGCGGAGGTTCGCCCAATAGGCGAGGCTATTACCCTGCCGGGTATTCCTGAACCCGAAGCCCCTGCCCTTTCTGATACGACCAAAGCAAAACAGAACACCACGGAGGCCAGCGACCCGGCCCCGGCTGCCAAGGGGGAAACCATGAGCGACAAGAAGCCAGGGCGAAAAAAAGGCGCGACGGATGCGCTGGCCTCGAAGGTTGACGAAGCCCGTCAAGCAGCATTGCTAAAACACACTAAACAAGAGATCAAAGACGCTCAGCTATCGTTGTTCGATATTGCCCCCTGGGGGGATCACATGCGGGCGCTGCCGAACGACTACGCCCGCTCGGCGCTGTTCACTGTCCGGAACAAGCGAGCGCCCCGCCTGGCCCTGCAAAACGAGCCTATCTATAGCATCGGTGACGATGTGAACATTACTTACACAGGCGTAGAGCTACGGGCGGAGGATGACGAACTGGTATGGCAACAGGTCATGGAGTATTCCAAGCGTTCGCCTATTGGCGACCCTATCAGCTTTACATTCTATGAGCTGTGTAAGGACTTGGGCTGGTCAATCAATGGCCGCTATTACAAAAAGGCCGAAGAGTGTTTGTCACGGTTGCAAGCATCGGCCATGCAATTTGAATCCAAACGAGTTGGACGGCTTGAGTCACTGTCACTAATCAGCCGGTTTCGTGTCCTTGATCGAGGCAAGCGCAATTCTCGATGCCAGGTCATGATTGATGAAGAAATGGTTGTGCTGTTCGCTGGTGATTACTATTCCCGCTTTATTTGGGACAAGTACCGTAAGCTGTCCCCCACGGCCCGCCGTATGTTCGATTACTTTGCTTCACACAAGGAGCCGTTCCCGTTGAAGCTGGAAACCTTCCGGCTTATGTGCGGCTCAGAATCAACCAGGGCTAAGAAGTGGCGGGAGCAGGTAGGGGCTGCGTGTGACGAGCTGAGAGAAAGCGGCCTTGTTGCCCATGCTTGGGTTGCCGGGGAACAATTGCACTGCAAGCGAAGCTGATGGCCATCATGGCCACGTATCGAGAACAAAGGGGCTGCGGCCCCTTTTTTGTTGCTCTATGAGGCGCTAAGCCTGTGGGTAGGCAATGGGGATAAATCTTGTTGGTTGACATATGAGGGGCGTTAGTTGACATATGAGGGGCCAGCGGACTAGGCGCACTGCTGACACTTGAGGGGCCAGCTTGAAAAACACCCCTTCCCTGGCGTCCAAACCTGGCGAAAGCCAGACCTTGGCTAAGAGTTATCCACATTTCATAGGTATAACCCTGTTAGTAACCCCGCCACGCTATTGACACTTGAGGGGCGCACCTACTGACACTTGAGGGGCGGGTTTGCTGACACTTGAGGGGCAAAATACTGACACTTGAGGGGCGGGTTTGCTGACACTTGAGGGGCGGGGGTAATCCTAAAAAATCAATGAAAACAAAGCATTATAAGCGTTTTTTAGCCCCTCTAACCTTCTTTTAACCCTTTATATACCAATAATATAACCATTTATTTATAACCAGTTGGGCGAAAAATGCTCATTTGGCGAGAAAAAACCGAAAAGCGAAAACCGGCCCCCGAAGGGGGGAAACCCCCCTTCTCAATCCCTCCCGGTCGCTGCGCTCCCTCCCATCCCCCCAGGGGCAAGCCCCTCGGCCGCTTCGCGTCCTCACCCCATTGAATCGTGCGTTTACGCTGCGCTATG
>Ga0213831_1000299_pt1 | contig 42783 bp, 40 predicted proteins | sample SWATP12_FD_163421 | JGI IMG/M metagenome (GOLD analysis project Ga0213831, IMG submission 163421) | Coastal seawater microbial communities from Marineland, Florida, United States - SWA TP1 #2 | ecosystem: Environmental > Aquatic > Marine > Coastal | place: USA: Florida | collected 2016-08-06 | reverse complement strand
TGATCGTCGACTAGTCCTAGCAGACTAACCCCAAAAAACATCCCTGCCATTTCCAGAATGAAAAGCGCTATAACAATGCCCAGCGCACAGCTAAACCAGAAATTGGCATCATCTAATAAGAATGACAACATGCCACCGTCCCTGATGGTGAATCCATAAGCAAGGAAATTAGTTTAATCCCAAAGTATTAGGTTGGCAAAACATTTAGAAAAAGCCGGCATAACTTGCTTAAATCGGGGATATCGTTAATCTACTCTGAACAGATTATAATCAGCAGTTAAAGACAGCTTTCAGCCTCGAAACGCTGTAACCAAGACAACGGAAGTTCACATGGAAGGTGCTATTCACTATACCTTTGCCGGTTTTTCGCTTCAAAGCGAAAACCACCGGTTGTACTACAACGGTAAGGAACGGCAAACCACAGGTAAAGTGGCGGACTTTCTGTTGTTGTTGGTAGCCAATCCGGGCAGCGTAGTCACCAAGGAGCAGATCCTCGACACGCTATGGCCAGACCAATTTGTCAGCGAAGCGTCTATTTCGCGATTAGTGTCGGATACCCGGCAGCTTCTCAATACCGATAAACCTGATAATGAGTTTATTCAAACAGTACGCGGTAAAGGGTTTCGTTTTGTCGCCCCGGTCGCAAAAGAAGAAAATACCGTTACTCAGCCGTTACCTTCAGCTAATAGAACGCATCGCTGGAAGCTGTATGGCGGATTGTTTTTTCTGGCGGCGCTGGCCATCGTTGCTGTGTTAGCCGTAGCCAGATGGTGGCCTTCACCGGGTAGCTACGTGGTGAAGGCTGACCAGCGGGTTGTTGTGCTGCCGGTATGGGTACAAACCGGTGATATTCAGGACAGTTGGGCGGAATTTGGCATTATGTCTATGCTCACCCAACAGTTAAGGGAATATCCGGATATTCAGATTGCCGATGTCGACTCGGTATTGAGCGGGCTCAATGCTCTGCCTTACCACGCCAGTGCAGGCCCGGCCGACAAGTTTGAACTGATATGTGGCGCGCTGGGGTGCCAGGCATTAGTAATCCCAGAGCTTAAGGTTCTAAAGGGTAAGCCGGTACTTACTTATCGTATTGTCCAGGCTTCTACGCAGTCACCAGAATTTATCTTTAATCATGCCAGCGTAATGGAATCGGCCCGGCAAATGCTCACCCACGCCGTAGGCCAGTTGGTACCCGTGATGCAGGAACGTCTGGAGCTCAAACCGCTGTACAGTGGCAATCAACGGGCCAATATGCAGTTTGCCATGGGCGTTAGCGCCTTGTATCACGGCGATTTTGTGGCGGCAGAGCAGTCGCTGCGTTTGGCTATACAGCAACAGGACGACTTTTTCTGGGCGCGTGCTTATCTGGCTGATGTGCTTTACCGCACTGGTAACTATCAGAGCGCGGAGCTGGCGATAGCAGCCTTACAACCCAAAGCTGAGTCTGCCCGGGCTAAGTTGTTTTTGGGCAACCTGGCGGCCAATATTTTGTATGCTAAGGGGCAGTTGAAAGGCTCCATCGATGCATCCGAGCCATTAATTGTTGCCGCTTCTACCGCCAGTGAATATGAACTTCAGGGCAACCTGCTAATGAACACCGGCTCCAGCTTTACAGCATTGGGTGAGACCGCCGAAGCAATAGATTATCTACAGCAGGCCATCACGGTGTATAGCCAGCACGAGCTCACTCTTCGAGAAGGGCAGGCCCGCCTGAACCTCGCCAACGCGATGTTTCTGAGTGAGCCCAACTCGGCCGAATCTACTCAGCAATACGAGCGTGCTGCAGCGATCTTTCGTCAGTTTCAGGCCAAAGCTTATTTAGCTTATGCCTTGTCAGCGCTGGCTCAGCAAAAACGCCATTTGGGCCGCTTAGAGGATGCCAGTGTACTGATTAGCAATGTGGCAGACTTATACCGACAAGTGGGCGATCAGGAAGGATTACTGTTTGTAAAAATAGAACAAGCTGATATCGCCGTTTTGCAGCAAGACCTGGAGGGGGCACTGGCACTGGCTAAAGAAGCCTTTGAGCAGGCGGGCAGTCAGTATACGTATGTGCGTTCTTATTCGTCGGCCATGATGGCACTTATCTACCTTGCTCAGGATAATCCGCAACCAGTACCGGCGCTAATCGCTGAACAGGACAAGTATGAATGGTTTGATCCCCGGGCTAATTTCAGTTTGCTAAAAGCCAGTTACGCACACTGCTCGGGTAAACTAAAACAAGCACTATCCGAAGCGCAGGCGGTAAAAGCTGAGCTGGGCGAGCAGTGGTCAGATGCGCATCAGGCTTATCTGACTATCTACCAGCAAGATGCTCAGACCGGCAACCGGCGAGCGGTGGATTATATGAAAGGGCAGGTAATCGGTGGTACTTAACAAAAAGGTCGTTATCAGCAGTCTGATTTACTGCCGGCATTTCTGGCCATGATCGGTGTAATTTTACTGGCACTTACGTGGTTACTGCTTCGTTTTGAAAGTAAGTCGCTGCGTGCTATTGGATTTAACCAGCCGGTTAAACGCAGTGCAGAATTTGCCTGGGGCATACTGCTGGCTTCGGCTTTTGTTGTGGTGCAGTCTTTACTGATAGCTTACTTTGCCGGCTTTGAGTGGCGCCTTAATCCTGATTTTAATCTGAAAGATATTTTACTTAGCGCACGCTGGAACGTTAATTCAGTGTTGTTTGAGGAGTTTATCTTTCGCGGTTACCTGCTTTACAAAATTATCTCAATTGTAGGCACAAGGCGAGGCTGCTGGTTGTCGGCTGCCGCCTTTGGTATTTATCACTGGTTTTCCTACGAAGTGCTTGGTGCTCCGGTACAGATGGTTTACGTATTTGTGCTAACGGGGATGTTTGGGTTGATGCTGGCCTACGCTTTTGCCAAAACCGGCTCACTGTTTTTACCGGTAGCGTTACATCTGGGCTGGTATTTAACTACGGGAATGGTGTTCTCTAATGGTCCGTTGGGCGAGCAACTGCTGATCCCTTCTCAAGCAGAAATGGCGGTACTCTCCGTTTTGCAACAGTTACTTACCAGTATAGCGATTCCTATGGTACTGGTTGGGCTGGTTATCTGGCTGTTGCGGGAACAACCCAGCCGCTCTGGCCATTAAGCTCAACTTTTCAGAAACTTTCAGACTTCCCTAGCCCGGTTTTCAGGCTTTTCAGTTTTAATGCTGCAAGCATCAGGCTGAATTAATCTGCCGGAGACCCTTATGTTAACGCTTACTGGACACCCCTATCGTATTTGTTTTCTGATCGTTGCTGTTATCCTGACAATTCTGCTCGCCTCTCAGTCGGTAACCAGTGCGATTGATACCTTTGACAGCCGCACCGACCAGTTCTATACCTGCCCGGATAGTTTTACCTTTGAAACCCGCCATCAGGCAGCGCGCTGCATTCGTTATCCCCAGGAAAGCTTTGTCGCACCAGCGCCTTGTAACGCCCCTTTTTCAAGTTACCACACCGATTATCAGCAGTATCAGGATAGCTGCCTAAACGCTGCCTCCCAATCAGCCGAATTAACCTGTCCTGTTGGCGCTGAAATTTATGTTCAACCCGGGAATGACCTTTGCGTAAAACGTTTGGAAGGGGCCATTAGTGCGCCAGTGGTGCTGACGAAGCGTTAGTTTAACCTATTGAAACTAAATGCTTTCAGAAAGTTTCAGACTAGATTCAGGCAACTCAGAAATACATAGCGCAAAGTGACATGGTCAGGTTTAACAGGAGAAGACCATGGACATAACTCAATACCCGGTAGTTACTCGTGTAACCACCCTCACCCTGCTGCTCGGTGCATTAAGCGGCTGCGATTTGTTTAATAAGGACGATGAAGCCGAAGCGCCCGAGGCAAGTTTCTCGGTTAATGAAACCGGTGGTACCGCGCCGGTAACGGTTACGTTTACTGATACCTCGGATGATGGCAGCGATGATATTTATCAGTGGTTATGGGAGTTTGGTGACGGTAACACCAGTAGCTTGCAAAACCCGCAGCATGATTACAGTATTCCGGGCACTTATACCGTAAGTTTAACGGTCACATCAGAAGATGGCGCCGACACTGAAACCCGTACCGATTTGATCAGTGTTGAGGCGCTTCCTCCGGTTGCGGCATTTAGTGTAAGCACCACCACCGGTGATGCCCCGCTCACCGTTAACTTTAGCGACGATTCAACCCAGGGCACTGGCCAGATTAACCAGTGGCAATGGGACTTCGGTGATGGCAATACCAGTACCGAATCATCGCCAGAACATACCTACACCGAACCCGGTAACTACACGGTAAATTTAACTGTTAGCGATGAATACAGCTCACATTCAGTCACGGCAGCGGAGCCAGTGGTTGTGCTGGCGGTACCGCCTGAAGCCGCAATGGAAGTATCGGCAACCTCAGGCGATATGCCATTTACAGTGACCTTTACCGATACCTCTTCTGCCGGCAGCGGTGAAATTACCCAATGGCTATGGGATTTTGGTGATGGCACTACCAGCAGCGAAGCAAACCCTGAACATACCTATACTGAAGCAGGCAATTACACTGTAAGCTTAACTGTGACAGCTGATGGCAATGATACCGTCACTCAGGAAGAATGGATTGAGGTGACCGATCCGTACATTACGCTAACGATTAATGTGCAAACTGCCGAGCGAACCTCTATTGATGATGTAAACGTTACTTCTGAAACCTTTGATTTTGAATCAGTCACGCAAAACGAATTTAATCAGGTGTTGGTACGCATGTTACCTGCAGACACCAGTGGCGTTATTCGAATTAAAAAAGATGGATATGTTGATGCTTTAGTTTACTTTGAGGGAGTAGATATCAATACCAGCCGTGATGTAACGATGAACTTCCGAGGCACCCCCTTTGTATTTAGTGGCGCAACAGGCGGCGAATTCTCAACCAGTGACGGCGCTAAACTAACGGTTTCACCTTTTTCATTGGTGGATAGCCAAGGCAATATCGTTACCTCGGATATCGAACTCTATATTACAACTGTTGACGTGAATGACTCGGTAAAGCGCAATGCCTTTCCTGGCGCATTTCTGGGTATCAGAGAAGATTCTCCCGATGAAAATGCAGAGATTGCCAGTTACGGCACAGCAGAAATGACCTTCTACGCTGGCGATGAAGAGCTCCAACTGGTTGATGGCGCAACGGCAGAGCTGGAAATACCTCTGTTTGTAAACAAACATATTGATGGCTCGCCAGTTGTTGGCGGAGATATGATTCCGTTCTGGATACTCAATGAAACTTCAGGTATCTGGGAGCAACATGGCTGGGGCGAAGTGGTGTTATCTGACCGCAGTCCGACAGGGTACGCGCACCGTGCTACGACCAGCCATTTTTCCTGGTTTAATACCGATGCCTGGAGACCACTACACTCATCTGCTGGCCGGTGTCGTATTGAGGTTACTATTAACGGTGCTGCTCAAAATGAAAAGCTCGAAGTCACCTTGTCGAGAATAACGCCATTCATGCCCATAAGTAAATTAAGTCGAAGCGTGAATTATGATGGGGTAAGTGTTAATGCACTTGTATGGGAAGGCAGTGGCTATCGGTTTACTTTTACTAACTCGGATAATTATTTCGCGGAATTATTCGTTTTTTGTGAGGGCCAGGACCTAATTGCTGATGTGGAATTACCGGGGGATGGTAGACCACTTTTTACCACTTGGGAGGTCAGCCAAACCCCTGTATTTGAAATGCAGGGGGGCAAGCAAACGGTTATAAAAAATAAGGTGGTTATAGGCGGTAGCTTTGAAAATGATGAGAATGATACGGTTGAAGTTTACGGTGCATTTATTGCTGGTGGTGGCGTATGGCTACCAAATGGCGCGGTATATGCCACTGAAATTGAAGCGGCTGATGGACCTGACTTTTCAGCTTATGCATTGCTTGAAAATGAGCACGGCGATAATCGTCGGGATATCAATTTTACTTTTTTAGATGCTCACGAACCGATAGTAACAACCTTTGATATTAGTGGTGCGGATTTGTTCTATACCTTTAGTTGGGAAGAGCAGGGTACCGATGATGTTCTTTGCGAGTTTTCAACTTACCCTTTCCCCAATATATATATCGCAGTGCCGCTGGGGGCGACGTCTTTTGATATCAATTTTATGGACTATGGACGTGATACGCCTGATGGGTTATTAACGTGTAAGTTCTCCAATCAGTATGGTGAGAAAGTGATGTACGCAGACATTGTTACTGGTTGTTCAAATGATCTGTGTTTCGCCCAGTAAATTGTGGTTCTATACAGTCAGGAAGCATCGCTTCCTGACATCTTCAGTTTCCCCATCCGGTATAACCGCCACATGGTAAAGCTGTTTACCATTAGCAACGTCATTTCCAGCAGGGTACCGCCAATAGAGCCAACAAGAATGTTGTTAGTAAGCCAGCAAATAGCGCCGCATAAAAACGCCAGGCGCATTTTAATGCCCGACAGGCAATACAGCGCATAAGTACCTATGCAGGTACCCAGAATGGGAAATAAGTCGTACCACACATCGGCCAGATAAATTCCCAGTGCCAGCGTAATCGCAATAAACAGGTAAGCCACGATGCGCGAGCGGGTTTTAATGGATAAACCGGTTCTGACCACCGATAGCAACGCGCTTAAACAGGCGGTAGTGGCGCCCAGCAGCGCAAAATGTAGCGCGTGATTTAAGTTCATCACTACCATCATAATGCGCAGATGCTGATCGTCTTTTTGGTAAAAGCACAAAATGCCGAGCACAAAGCTCAGCATGCCAAACGCCTGGGCGAGATTAAATTCAGGTAAGTCGGGTAGCAAAATAAACGGTTTGGTGATTATTCAGGTTTAAACACGCCAATCACGTTGGCGTTTTTACTGGCAGTTTTAACTTCTTCCTGGGGTTGTGATTCGGCATAGCCGCACTCCACACAGGTGAGCTTTTCGATGTTGTTCTCAAAAAATAACATAATGGTGTCGGTGGCCTTGCATTTGGGGCAGGTGGCACCGGCAATAAAGCGTTTTCGTTGGCGTTGACTCATGGGGTAAACCGTTGTGAATAATTAAGGTTGTTACGCACTGCGCGCAAATGCAGATCGCTTGCAGCGCTTCTGGTAAACTACGCAGCCAGACTATGTTATCACAGGTATTCGCAGTTTTATGATCCAGTTATCCGACGTCACCTTGTTGCGCGGCAGTAAAGTACTGCTCGATGGCGCATCGGCACAGGTTTTTCCCGGCCATAAGGTTGCCCTGATAGGCAGCAATGGCTGCGGCAAGTCGAGCCTGTTTGCTTTGTTACGTGGCGAGCTCAGCGTGGATGCCGGAGATTGTGAGGTACCTGCCGACTGGCGCATTGTGAGTGTGGCGCAGGAAACACCGGCGGTAGAACGTAGCGCCATAGATTATGTCATCGACGGTGATAATTATTTACGCGGCCTGCAGCAAAAACTCAGAGAGGCAGAGGCGGCGCATAACGGCGAAGATATGGGTAAGTATCATGATTTACTCGCTCAGGCGGGCGCCTACGATGTCGAAGCCAGAGCCGCCACCATTCTCGCCGGTTTAGGGTTTGCTCAGAGTCAGCTTACCGCGCCGGTTACCGATTTTTCCGGTGGCTGGCGAATGCGTTTAAACCTGGCTCAGGCGCTGCTGTGCCCGTCTGACCTATTGCTGCTCGATGAGCCCACCAACCACTTAGATTTAGATGCGGTTATCTGGCTGGAGCGCTGGTTGCAGCGTTATCAGGGTACCCTGTTACTAATTTCACACGATAAGGCGTTTATTGATAACACCGTGGCGCAGATCATCAGCGTTGAACAGCAGCAGCTGATTGCTTACACCGGTAACTACTCAAGCTACGAAACCCAGCGAGCCGAACGACTGCGCTTGCAGGACATTGAATACCGTAAACAGCAAGACAAGATAGCGCATTTAGAATCCTTTATTACCCGCTTTAAAGCCAAGGCGAGTAAAGCTAAGCAGGCGCAAAGCCGCATTAAGCAATTAGAGCGCATGGAAACGCTACTGCCGGCACATCATGCCAGCCAGTTCAGTTTTGAATTTAAAGCGCCCACCGCACTGCCTAACCCGCTTATTCAGATGGAAAAGGTCATGCTGGGTTATGGCGAACATATTGTGCTGGAGCAGGTAAAGCTTAATCTGGTGCCGGGTAGCCGTATTGGTTTACTGGGTCGCAACGGCCAGGGTAAATCAACACTAATTAAACTCCTCGCGGGGGTGCATGAGCCGAAAACCGGGGTATTTACCACGGCCAAAGGGTTAAACGTGGGCTACTTCGCCCAGCATCAACTGGAATATCTGGATCCTCAGGCCTCTGCATTACTGCATTTACAGCGTCTGGACAGTAAAGCCACTGAACAGCAGCACCGGGATTTCCTGGGCGGTTTTGGCTTTCATGGCGACGAGGCCACCGGCCCGGTCGCGCCCATGTCCGGGGGTGAAAAGGCACGTTTAGTGCTGGCGCTTATTGTGTATCAGAAGCCCAACCTGTTACTGCTCGATGAACCGACCAACCACCTCGATTTAGAAATGCGTCATGCGCTGAATATGGCGCTGCAAGGTTTTGAAGGGGCCATGGTGCTGGTATCGCACGATCGTTTCTTACTCACCGCGGTGTGTGAAGAGTTTTATCTGGTCGACAGTGGCGAAGTCGCTCCCTTTAGTGGCGATCTGGATGATTATCGCGACTGGATTTTAGCTCAGCAATCGGTGGATAAAGCCGCAGAGGCAACACCGGTGGAAGATAAACCCAAGGTGGATCGCAAGGCCGAAAAACGCCGCGAAGCTGAGTTTCGTCAGTCCACTGCGCACCTGCGTAAGCAAATTCAACAGTCTGAAAAGGCGATGGAAAAGCTCAATGCCTCGCTTGCCAGGGTGGAAGAAGAGCTGGGCCGCAGTGAACTCTACGAAGCCGACAACAAACCTGAGTTAATGAAGTTTCTCGACCAACAGGCAAGCCTTAAATCTCAAATAGAGGATGAGGAGATGCAGTGGCTGGATGCACAGGAACAACTGGAAGCGGCTAAAGACGCCTATGACATCAGCGTCTGAGCTAACACCTGAACTGTTCTGGCAGCATAGCCTGCAGATTTATGCACAACCAGGTGTCGCCAGGGCGTGCCTGGCGCTGCAGGATGATTATCAGGTTAATGTAAACCTGCTGCTGTTTTACCACTGGTGCTTTACCGTAAAACAGCCGGTCAGCCAGGCATTACGTATCGCGCTCAATGAGGCGATAGTCAGAACCGACCCAGCGATACAGGCACACCGAAAAAACCGGCGTGCGGCCAAAGGCAGTAGCCACTACGAAGCCCTTAAGCAGCAGGAGTTAGAACTCGAAGCAGCACAACAAGCAGAGCTGGTAGCCACCTATAACAAAATAATGGGGTCAGAGTTACTTATTACCGATGCTATCGAATTAATTAACTCTGACCCCATTATTGAGGTACTTGGGTTGCCGCGCAACCGGGCTATTCGCTCATTAATCACAACAGTATTACAGGCATGACCATACGGACGAATCAATCACACGGAAGCATTGTCAAAAGCAGCTTTAACGCCCCGCGTTGGGCGCGTAACCGGCATATTCAAACCATCTGGCCGCGCTTTATTCAGCGCCGCTTACCACTAAAATACACCATGGAGCGCATTAAGCTCGACGACGGAGACTTTCTCGATTTGGCCTGGGGGCCAGCGCCGCAAAATTTAACCGGGCTGGTGGTGATGTTTCACGGCTTGGAAGGCTCCATGCACTCCCATTACGCCAACGATATGATGGCCACCCTCAGCCAGGGTGGCTGGCAGGTGGTCATGATGCATTTTCGTGGTTGCAGTGGCGAAGCCAACTTAACGCCCAGGGCTTATCACTCCGGTGAAACCGGCGATCCGGCGTGGGTAATTAATCTCTTACACCAGCGTTACCCGGATATTCCAAAGGCTGCGATAGGTTTTTCCCTGGGGGGGAATATGTTGCTTAAACTGCTGGGCGAACACCCGGACAGCCTGGGGTTAAAAGCCGCGGTAGCGGTATCGGCACCGTTAAAACTCGATGAGTGCGCCACCAGCGTCAATCAGGGCTTTTCCAAGGTGTATCAGAAGTACCTGCTCGCCAGCATGAAGAAAAACCTGCTCAAAAAAATGCAGCGTATTGATTACCGGGATATTTTGCAGATCAGCGAGGCCGAGGTGGAAGGCATACAGACCTTCTGGCAGTTTGACAATCTGGTTACTGCTCCGCTGCATGGTTATGCTGATGCCAAAGACTATTACGAGAAGTGCAGCGCTTATTACTTCTTAAAAGCGATCCATTGCCCAACGCTTATCCTGCATGCACTGGACGACCCCTTCATGAATCACCTGGTGATCCCGCAAGAGCACGATCTGGCCCATAGCGTCACCGTTGAACTGAGTGAAACCGGTGGCCATGTGGGCTTTATGCAGGGCACGCCAGCCGCGCCTGAAGTGTGGATGCACCAGCGCGTGTTGCGTTATTTTCGCGACTATTTACCTACAACCTTGGAGTCTGCATGATTATTCCTATCGACGAACTAGCGCCGGATACCCTTAACAATATTGCCCGGGAGTTTGTACTGCGTGAAGGCACCGATTACGGCGAAATTGAGGCGGCTTTTGCCGATAAAGTGGAGCAGGTGATTGCTAAACTTAAAAGCGGCGAAGCCATTTTAGTGTATTCCGAACTACATGAAACCGTGGATATCCGCCCTGCCGACAGCTACCAACCAGGCGGTGAAGAATAGGCCTTGAGCGTTACCGGGCTGTAAAGACATAAAATCTTTTCAAAGTATTTCTGAGTGTTGACCAATCTTTAAACAGCGCGCATGCTGGGATTAACATAAAACAAACCCGGTGCAGGTTGTTGGCGCTTGGTTTATCTAACAATCCTTACTCTAACGACACAAGAGAACATTATGAGAACACTCTCTGTAATTGCAGCGGGCGTGATGTCTGTCTGGTTGATGGGCTGCATTCAGCCTGCGCAGACCGATGCAAAGTCCGATAGTGCGGCAGCTATGCCGGATGCCAAAGCCATCGCCGATGCTGCCGGCGGCGTAGATATGAACGTGGATTACAATGTCCCGGTAGAATACTTCAAGCTCGACAATGGCCTTAAAGTGGTTTTATCCAAAGACGATACCGCCCCTACGGTTACCGTTGCGGTGTACTACAACATCGGGTTTCGTAATGAACCAAAAGACCGTACCGGTTTTGCTCACCTGTTTGAGCATATGATGTTCCAGGGTTCCGAAAACCTTGGCAAGATGGAGTTCATTCAACTGGTTAACGACAACGGAGGCGTGCTGAACGGCTCAACCCGTTTTGACTTCACCAATTATTTTGAGATTGTCCCGGCGCACAAACTGGAAACCTTCTTATGGGCCGAGGCCGATCGAATGAAAGGTTTGGCCATCACTCAGGATAACCTGACTAACCAGCAGGGCGTGGTGAAGAACGAAGTTAAAGTCAATGTGCTTAACCAGCCTTATGGTGGTTTCCCGTGGCTGGATATGCCCCAGTACGCCTTTAATAACTGGTACAACGCGCACAACTTTTACGGCGACCTGGCCGACCTCGACGCAGCTAATCTGGAAGATGTGGCGGGGTTTTTCGACATGTACTACGCGCCAAATAATGCTGCACTCGCCGTGGTAGGCGATATTGATGTGGCCGAAGCAAAAGCCATGATTGAGAAATACTTTGGTGATATTCCGGCAGCTGAGATTGCGCCACAACCGGATTTATCTGAGCTACGTCAGGAAAAAGAAAAGGTATTCAATAAGTACGATAAGCTGGCGCCTAAGCCGGCTTACGCCTTTGCCTACAAAATGCCGCCCCGGGATACCCCTGAGTATTATGCCATGGGCATTATCGACCAGATCCTGGTGCAGGGCGAAGACAGCCTGTTGTATCAGGAACTGGTAAAAAATAAACAAATTACCGGCAGTGTGGGGGGCGGGATCAACTACCTGCTTGGCAATATGTTTAACTACAACGGCCCGATGCTGTGGATGAGTTCGTTCACCCACGACGACACCGTAAGTCAGGAAGCCATTACCAGTGCCATTGACTCGGTGATCAATCAATTATCTGAACAGCCTCTGAGCGAAGAAGAAATGTCCCGGGCGGTTGTGAAAATTCGCTCCAGCCTGTTCGATTCTATCGACAGCCTTTACGGCTTTGGTCGCGCTGATTTACTGGCCAGTTTTGCGCTGTTTGATGATAAACCGCAAAAAATTAATGAACTGGAAGATAACTTTAAACAGGTCACCCCAGAGCTTATTATGCAAACGGTTAAAGACTACCTGCGTCCCACAAACCGCACTATTCTTACCGTTACGCCCGGAGAAGCGCCGGCCGACGAATCACAGGCACAGGGAGAATAACCATGAAATTAGTCAACACACTGCTGGCCTCCTCGCTGATTACGGTGCTGACATTGTCGGTGAATGCTAAAGAAATGCCACCGGCGGGCGGGACCCCAGGCGAATTCACGGTGCCTGCGACACAGGAAATGACATTGGAAAATGGCCTGAAGGTGACCTTTATCCCTTACGGCAGCACCCCTAAAGCCACGGTAAGGCTGGTGACCAACACCGGCAATATCGATGACGGTGAAAAGGTTTGGCTAGCCGATCTGAGCTTCGATATGTTGCGTCAGGGCACCACCAGTCAGTCTGCCAAAGCCCTGGCTGAAGCGGTTGCCAGCATGGGCGGTGAAATTAATACCAGCGTGGGCATGGACTCCAGCTTTATTGGCATGGATGTACTTGGTGAGTTTACCCCGGACGCGGTGGGCGTACTGGCAGATATGGCGATCAACGCCAGCTTTGCGCAAGCAGACTTAGCGCGGCTTAAAACTGATAGCCAGCGTAACCTTGCAGTGCAGAAATCCAGCCCTTCGGCCATTGCAACCGAAGCTTTTTACCAGTCAATTTATGGTAACCATCCCTATGGTCGATTGTATCCCACCGCTGATAGTCTGGCGGCATTAACAGTGGACGATACGAAAACGTTTATTTCGACCAACTTTGTACCGAATCGCAGCCATTTGTATGTGTCTGGCGTGTTTGACCAGGCGGCGGTCAGTAAAGCGGTTAAATCGGCATTTGCCGACTGGCAGGCAGGTGAGGCGCGCGCTACAAAAACCGTACTCACCAAGCCTGGCCCAACCCTCGAGCTGATTGAGCGTGAAGGCGCACCACAGTCAACGTTGCGCCTGGGACTGGCCACGGTAGATGCTACCCATCCGGACTACACTAAACTCAGCGTAATGAACACCCTGCTGGGTGGCGCATTCTCCAGCCGCATTACGTCCAATATTCGTGAAGATAAAGGCTACACCTATTCGCCGCGTTCTGCTGTGGTCGATCGCCTTGGCAGTGCAGTCTGGTATGAAGGCGCAGATGTAACCGCCGAAGCCACCGGCGCGTCTCTGGTCGAAATCTTCAAAGAGATTGAATTGCTGGCCAGTGAGGCCCCCACAGCTGAGGAGCTTAAGGGCGTACAAAATTACATGGCGGGTATTTTTGTACTGCGCAATTCTTCGCGAAGCGCGATTATTTCGCAGTTAGCGTTTTTGGAGCTTCATGGTCTGGATAAGGCTTACCTTACCGACTATGTAAAGAATGTGCACAGTGTAACACCGGAAGAAGTGAGCAATATGGCGAGGAAATATCTGGATAATGCCAGTATGCACCTGACCATTGTGGGCGATACGGCAACGGTTACCCCACAGTTAAAAGAGGTGAAAGCACTAGAAGCCTACCAGTAGGTGGAAGGAAACGCCTGGCTAAACAAAAAAATGCCGGACCCACATCCGGCATTTTACTTCTGAGGAATAAAAAGCCCCGCCTCGTCCTTGTATGCGGAGCGTAAACTGCTAACTAAAACGCATAACGGGCGGACAGCTGAAATACATCCGCGTCGTCCATAAATTCATAATTGGCACCCACAGCAAATTGCGGATTGAAATAGTAATAGGCACCGGCTTTAAGGGTAATGTCACCGTCGTCCAGATCCAGATAACCCAGCTCACCATTCACTTCCAGCTCGGGCGTTAACATGCTGCGCACACCGGCATTCAGGCTGTAACCATTGTCATCGTAAAAATCCGCATCAATGCGTTCGAAATTCGCGCCAACATAGGCATCGGTCGTGCTGTTTAAGGCTAAGCGATAACCACCACCGAGTGTCAGGGTGGTAAAATCGATGTCGCCGGTTTCTGCCCAGCCAAACTCGCCGTTCACGTAAAAGTTGGGATCGAGTAAATACTTCCCATTCACCTGTAACCCGTCCGGATCGAAGCCACCATCGCCGTCATAGCTCAGGTAACCGCCTTCTACATAGCGCCAGTCGGGCGTATCAGCAGCAACTGATAGCGAAAACATGGAAGACGACAACGCGGTGATGGCGATAATTGAAGATGCTTTCATCGTGGTACTCCTTAAGAAAAAACAAAAAGCGTTTTGCTGTCAGGACTATCGCAAGCATTAGGCCAAGGTGTAAAAATAAGTTAAATAAAAGTAAATTAATGCTTATTAAACAGGTGTTTATATATATTTATAAGTAGATTTTTGCGGAGTATGAAGTGGTGTTCAGGTTGATTTTTAAGCAGTCGTTTTATGTAAAGTGTTGCTAAATACCTACACCTGGTTAGCCTAAAGTATAATTTTCACGGTGTGTTTTTTGAACAAACAAGCTCATTATGAATTAAATTATCTTCTAACCTTATAATAAATAATGTTTTTATTTTAATTTGCGTGCAAAGTAACAAGGTTGGATCGGCATTTGCTCTAGTCACTGTAGTTTTTCTGGCTGCTTTGAATCAAATGGAGATAGCAATGCCACCAACCAAACGGTTATTACCTCATTATCTGGCTGCTTTGTCAGCCGGCGGTCCGGTTTTCAGTGATCGCACTATCATATATTCAGTACGTGCATTCGCCTGTGTCATTCTTATGCTGTGTGGCGCGGCAGTGACTCAGGCTGAAGAAGTGTCGGCGCAAAATCTGCCACCCGAATCCGCACCTGTTTTAAACAGCATAATTGAAGAAGCTCGCCAGTCGGCCACCCAGGCATACGAAACAGACGACCATGAGCTTGCTGACGCGCTAAAAGAAATGAATTATCAGACTTACCGTGCAATCCGTTTTAAAGCCGATAAGAGCTTGTGGCGCGGTGAGAATCCGTACGAAGTGCAGTTTTTCCACCCCGGCTTTTTATATCAGCAGCCGGTTACCGTGTACACCATTGGCGCAGACAATCAGCCAAAACGTTTACCTTTTGAGCGTGAGGCATTCCGCTATGACAACAATGCTGCGCCATTGGCTAAGGAAACCGACGATGACAATGGCTATGCCGGCTTTCGCGTTCACTTCCCGATTAAAAACCAACAATATAAAGACGAATTTGCCGTATTCCTGGGCGCTTCTTACTTCCGTCTGATTGGTAAAGAGCATGTCTACGGAATTTCAGCGCGGGGCCTGGCTATTGATACCGGCCTGCCTGAAGGGGAAGAGTTTCCCCATTTCACCAAATTCTGGCTCATTGAGCCGGGTCAGGGTCAGCCTATGATGATTTATGCTCGTCTGGAGAGCCCTTCGGTAAGCGGTGCCTATAAATTTATTATTACCCCGGGGGATGAGACCAGCGTAAAAGTACAAAGCTGGTTATTTGCCCGTGAAGACGTTGCCAAGCTTGGCGTCGCCCCTTTCACCAGTATGTTTTTATACGGTGAAAATACGGCGGTAGTGCCCGACGATTATCGCCCTGAGGTGCACGACAGTGATGGGGTGAATATGATCACCGAGAGCGGTGAACAGATCTGGCGTGTACTGACCAACCCTGCACAACTGCAAATCACGTCTATGAGTGACAGTGCGCCAAAAGGGTTTGGGGTAATGCAACGCGACACCGACTTCGCCAGCTACCTTGACGGCGAAGCGAATTATCATCAGCGTCCGGGTTTATGGGTAACACCACAGGCGGGTTTTGAAAAAGGCCGTCTGGAAGTGGTGGAAATCCCCACTAAATCTGAAACCCATGACAATATTGTGGCGTACTGGGTACCCGAGGCGCCTTTTGTTGCCGGTGAAAGTCGCTACTTTGCTTACCAGCTTGAAACGGTAACCGGTGCCCGCGACAGCGAATTAGCTACGGTTGTGCGTACTCGTCAGGGCGCAACGGTATTACCGGGCGAGGAGCCTCAGGAGTCGCAAACCCGCCGTTTTTCCATCGATTTTAAGGTACCTGCGGGCATGAGCGTTGCGCCTGAAATGCTCAACCTCACAGCTACCACTAACCAGGGACAGATTCAGCAAGCGCGCGTGTTCCCGGTTAACAGCGGTAAATTATTGCGCGCCACTTTTCTGCTAACCCCGCAGGCCGGTGAGCCAGCGGATATGCGTCTTTACATTCATCAAGAAAACCAACGTGTCAGTGAGGTATGGAACTATGTCTATCATGCACAATAAAACTCACTCGGACTCTGAAGGCAGTACTCCAAAGGCAACGCCTGCATTACGGGCGTGGGGTTCAGGCGTACGATTATCCATAATGGCGATTCTGGCCATTCCCACCGCAGCATTAGCCGGGTGGAGCCTATATGAAATTTTTGCACCAAATCGCTTAACCGAAATGGAAATTGCCCAGCTGGCATTAAGTATGATGCTGTTTTTGTGGCTGGCCATGTCGTTCTGGACTGCGGTGATCGGCTTTGTATTAAAGCTGTTTAATATCGATCCGCTCAGTATGCGCAAAGCATTACCCGCACCGCGCACCGATGCTCCACTTACCAAGCGCCATGCCGTGGTAATGCCGGTGTATAACGAAGATACCCGGCGTATTATGGTGGGCTTTGAAGCCTGCGTAAGAGAACTGCTGGATACCGACAACGGTAAGCAGTACGACTTTTACATGCTCAGTGATACCACCAAGCCGGAGATGGCCGAGGCCGAACTGGCCGCCTGGGAAGCGTTAACCGCGCGGCTGGGTGACAAAAGCAACCAGGTATTCTATCGTCGTCGCGAGAAAAACACCGGCCGTAAGGTGGGTAACCTGGCGGATTTCTGTCAGCGCTGGGGGAATCGTTACGAAGCAATGATTGTGCTGGATGCCGACAGTATTATGTCTGGCGAGCGCATGAACGATCTGGCTTACCGTATTGAGCAAAACCCGGATACTGCGCTTATTCAGACCATTCCTATGCCGGTACGTCAGCATACGTTCTTTGCGCGCTTTGTGCAGTTTGCTGCGCACCTGTACAGCCCGATGCTGGCCACAGGTTTATCATTCTGGCAAACCGACAGTGCCAATTACTGGGGCCACAACGCGATTATCCGTGTGGAACCCTTTATGCAGCATTGCGGTTTACCCACCCTGGAAGGAAAAGAACCTTTTGGTGGCGATATTTTAAGTCATGATTTTGTCGAAGCGGCTTTATTACGCCGCGCTGGCTGGCAGTGTTTTCTGTTAACCGATACTACCGGCAGTTACGAGGAAGTCCCCTCTAACATGATTGAATACGCTACCCGCGACCGCCGTTGGGTACAGGGTAATATTCAGCATTTAGGCTTGTTGGGTGTTAAAGGTTTAAAAGCGACCAGTCGTTTGCATTTTGTGTTTGGTGCTTTTGCCTATATTTCGTCGCTATTACTGCTGTTAGTACTGGCATTTGGTACCGCCGATGCGCTTTACCGTGCCTTAACACCGGTAGAATTTTTTACTGCTGAATATCAGTTATTCCCGGACTGGCAGATTGCCCGACAGGGGTTAATGGTGGCCACTATGTGGGGAACGGCAGCGCTGTTATTTATGCCTAAAGTGCTGGGCCTTATCCTGGCGTTGATCCAGCGTCGCGAAGAGTTTGGTGGGGCATGGCGCTTAATTAAAGGCGGCGTGATGGAGCTGGCCATGGCGATTCTTATTGCACCGCTGATGATGTTTTACCACAGCTACTTTGTGATCAGCGTATTTGCCGGTATTTCAGTGAAATGGGAAGCCCAGGCCCGTGAAGGCAGCATGGTGCCATGGATGGATTCACTTAAACGCTCAAAAGTGGCGACCATCGTCGCTTTAGCTTGGGGCGCGGCCACGTTCATCTACACACCGGCTCTGTTTATCTGGCTGTTACCGGTATTAATCGGACTCATTCTGGCAGCGCCGCTGATCCGTATCACCTCCAGCCTTGGCCTTGGCCGGGCAGCTATGCGCGGTGGTATCTTCGTGATCCAGGACGAAATCAACGAATGCCGCGCGCTAAAACGGGTTCGTATTGGTATGGCTAACATTGAACACAGTGAAGCTGGCAATGTGAAAGCCCCGGTGCCGGCATTGCCTGAAAGTAGCTGGCAGCCTATGGTGATTCAGGATTTCAGTGCTTACCCTGAACCGCGAACGCCACTGGCGCCCGAAGCGGCTTAAAAGCCTGATAACTACCATTAAAAGCCGTCGTATGACGGCTTTTTGGGTTAAGACCGTTAGTGACTGTCCAGTGTTTTGGCGATTATCATTGACTACGAACGAGTGCCATAGCTCTACTTTGAGGCACATAAAGCCAATAAAAAACTGAATCTCTGTGTAGTAGAAGCGAACTGTTGTTTCTGTCACGCTTAACCAGCAAGTATGGCTGCCGATAGCCGGTTTCTTGACAGGCAACATTAGCCGGCTACAGATTAAGCCTCAAAACGGCTTTGCGATTGGCGTCTATCCATAATTACTCATTAGAGGATCACTGGCGTTTCCAGTGACTGCGTGAGTCTGTCAAATTTGTAAATATACCCTGTTGGAGTATACTTTGATCTATAAGACGAGAGAATTTGTGTCGCTGAGTAAAAAAGCGCACCTAAGTGATAATGATCTCATTGATGCTTGTAGAAAGATGGCTGCCGGACTATTTGGGGCGGATCTCGGTGGCAACGTTTATAAAAAACGCATTGCCTTAAAGGATAAGGGCAAAAGTTCAGGCTACAGGACCATCATAGGGGCAAATATTGGAGATAAGTACTTCTTTCTCTACGTTTTTGCGAAAAAAGCGAAAGCCAATATCAACGCCAGGGAAAAATTGGCCCTAAAAGAATTGGCAAAAGAGTATCTTGGCTTTACCCAAGACGAAATTACTCAACTTGTAGAAGATGGTGAATTACTAATTGTAGGTGGTGATGATGAGTGACATATTGAAATCAGTGCACAATACTGCTCAGGGTCTAAGAAAATCGGGAGTAATTGATAAAACGACGATGCGTAAGTTTGATGCATTGTGCTTAACAAGTGTTTATGATTTTTCTTCTGAACGAGTCAGAAATCTAAGATTAAAATATAACCTGTCTCAGCCTGTGTTTGCCCGTTATTTAAATGTCAGTGATAAACTGGTAAAAAAATGGGAGCAGGGTGAGAGCGCGCCTAGAGGTCCGGCCTTAAAAATGCTAATTATTGCAGAAAAAAAAGGTCTGGAAGTCATTGCTTAAACAGTCGCTATAACAAGCCTGTTTCCCTCCTCTTCGGTTACAGGAAATCCCCCCTGTTATCCCTCACTCCAGATCCTTTTCCGATCTATACAGCGCGACGCCGCGTAGGTAATTGAGTACTTAAGCACAAATTACGAGTTTAAATAACCAGTGTTCCCAGCTTAAATTGTACCCGGAGGTTCACTTAGCTCGCCCGCTTTAAAATGAATGGAGGCAATATGGAAGAGAAGCAGCCTGTTACGCCAACGCTATTGCTCGCACTAACGCCGGTGGTGTTAACGCTGATTATTCTGGGCACACAGATATTCTACTTCGGTGTGTTTGAGCCTCATATTCCCCTGGCGATTGGCATTGCGTTGGCCAGCTTTGTGGGCATTTACTTAGGGCTTAGCTGGGAAGAGATTCGAGCCGGTATCTTTAAAGTGATTCATGTGGCCTTGCCTTCGGTAAGCGTACTGATTGTGGTGGGCATGATCATCGGCATATGGATTGCCAGCGGTACCGTGCCAACCATCATCTATTACGGGTTAAAAACATTGTCCCCGGAGATCTTCCTTGCCGCAGGCATGGTGATATGTGCCGTGGTAGCCGTTTCCCTTGGTACCAGTTGGGGGAGTGTGGGAACCGTAGGCCTGGCACTGATGGGTATTGGCGATGGATTTGATATCCCCGTTTACTGGACTGCCGGGGCGGTAGTCTCGGGTGCATTTTTCGGCGATAAGGTTTCGCCCCTTTCAGATACCACTAATCTCGCGCCAGCAGTTACCGGCACCGATGTGTTCTCTCATATTCAAAATATGATGGCGACGACTATTCCCGCCATGGTCATTGCCTTTCTGATTTACCTTGGAGTCGGGTATTTTGTGATTGATACCCAAAGCGTTTCATTTGAAAAAATCGAAGGGATTACGGCGGCGTTACAAGATAATTTCTATATCTCTGCCTGGGCGTTACTGCCTGCTCTGGTGGTAATGCTACTGGCGCTGAAAAAATTCCCGCCACTTCCTTCGCTGTTTGCCGGGGTGATTGTGGGGGGCGCATTTGCCATGGTTACCCAGGGGCAAAGCCTGCAGGCGGTGTTCGATTACGCCAATAACGGCTACAGCATTCAAACCAATATCAGCGAAATAGACAACCTGCTTAACCGCGGCGGTATTCAATCCATGATGTGGACCATTTCGTTGGTACTCATTGCCTTAAGCTTTGGCGGCGCACTGGAAACCACGGGCTGCCTGCGAAGTATTATTAATTCCATTAAGAGCAAAGTGAAAACTTTTGCCGGTACGCAGGTAGCTTCAGTAGGTACCGCGTTTGCGACCAACCTGGTGGCAGGTGACCCTTACTTGTCGGTCGCGTTACCCGGAAGGATGTTTTCGCCTGTCTACCGTGGCATGGGGTATTCAACGTTAAACCTATCGCGAGGCGTTGAAGAAGGGGGCACATTAATGTCGCCTCTGATCCCGTGGAATGCCGGCGGCGCGTTTGTTATCTCGGCACTCGGCCTCGGCATTGCGGGCGATAGTTTAGAGAACTTACTGTATATTCCCCTGGCCTTTGCCTGCTGGACAGCGCCGTTGATCGGGATATTTTATGCCTACCTTGGATGGTTTTCACCCAAAGCCACAGACGAGGAACGCGAAGAATGGGAGTCTTCAGGCGCTGACATAGCAAAGTTTAATGATGATGGTACGCCGGTGGCGAATTAAGGCTTTTCAAAGGTGTTTCGAGGTGAGTTTCCTGTCACGCCATATGGAATGCTTCACATGGTCCCTGATGGATTCGTCGTTGAAAAATGCCCGGGTAAGTTTGTCACCAGTAAAGAGTTGGAGGGCAGAATCAGTGAATGCAGATTAGTGCGGCGTATAAGCTAATCAAAGCAAGCCGCTGAATACGGCGTTATATTCCTGTAATCGCGAAGTCTATCGCGTCTATAAGCAAATCTCTGTATGGTTCCAGAGAACCAATGCGATCACGTAACACCTCCTCGGGGATAGCGCTTAATTGCTGAGCAAGGAATAAATAAGTTTCTCCTTCGAACTCTATCTCCGGCGTCAACTTTTTCATGTACAGGCTGCTTCTGGTACTCCTTTTGATTAATGGTACCGTTAGCCGTGTTGCTAATTGATCGATAACAGAATTCTGGACATCAACCAGCAGAGGATAGGCCTTACTGGTTTTCTTGCTTGGATTTCTGTAGACATCAAACTGAGCCATCAAAAATGCCTGTATTCATCACCTATACAACCATTTTCGCTTACAAACTCGTTATATGCCGATATCGCAGCCTTATTTTCCTGTTTCCATTTCTCAGCTTCAACACTCTTGAGCTTGTCTTTAAGTGCTTGCTCCAAAGTCGCAGATAAATTCACTTTTAAGCTCCGCGCTTTCTGCAATAAATCGCTGTTTAAGCTTAAGTTTGTTGCTTTTTTTGGGGCATTGATGTCATATAAATTTTGCATTTTATCACTCCAATAAAATTCAAAATTTAGTATACGCATGCAAGTGCGCATTGAAAAGTGTGATTAGAATATAATCAGTCAAGGCGCTCGACTCGCCCGCTGGGACGCTAATATAATTGCGGCATAATCTCGATGCTTACTTTAAGCTGCAATTCAGAGCTAACCGTCACTGAAAGTAGTCAGGTACAGTGCCTCTACTTTATCTCTGGCCCATTGGGTTTTACGCAAAAATTTCAGCGACGATTTAATCGACGGATCGTTATTAAAGCAATTGACTCTGATCTGCTGATATAAACCCTCCCAACCATAGTGTTGCTGCAGGCGGGTAAGGATGGTTTCCAGCGTCAGGCCGTGTAACGGATTGTTGGGTTGTTGGTTCAAGGCGAGAGCTCTGTCGCGATAATTGTGTGGGTATTATCGCGTGTCACTGTTGGCCTGAAAAGCCTTTATTGACCGGGTAGGGGTAATAGCCGGTTTAGTACACTTTTGAATGACTTGCCCACTTTAAGTCGCACCTGATTGTCCAGTAACACTGAGTCACTGTCCTTCCCTATTACAGCGTTGTTGCGCACCACAAAAGATTTATGGATTTGGCTAAAAGCCTGCGCGGGCAGTTCTGCCAATAGCTTCTTTAAAGTGCTGTTGGCCAGTAGCATGCTATCACCCTGCCACACCTTTACGTAGTTGCCATAGGCTTCCAGATAAGTGATGTCTCGCAGGCTGACTTTTCGTAGTTCGCGGTCTACTTTAATCACAATCTCTTTGGGTGTTTGTGCAGGTTTGTTAGCAGCGCTGCGCTGGCGAACTTTATCCAGTGCTGAAGCAAGCCGTTCTGCACTAACCGGTTTTAATAAGTAATCGGTCACATCCAGCTCGAAACCCTGCAAAGCGAACTCTTCATAAGCGCTAACTATGATCACCAGGGGCCGGTTAGCCATTACCTTAAGCATATCCATGCCGTTTAGCTGCGGCATATTAATATCGAGGAAAATCAAATCGGCGCGGTTAGAAGCTAACCAGGCCAGCGCCTCGGTAGCGCTGTAGCATTGCTTTACTATCTTTACGTCCCGGTGACTGGCCAGATGATGCAAAATGACTTTATGGGCTAACGGCTCATCATCCACAATCAATGCATTTAGCATGGTGCAAGCTCCATCTGCAATCGGGTGTACCAGTGAGTACCGCGCTGTTCGCTGATCAGCTCGTGGCGATTGGCGTACTGCAGGCTTAAGCGGCGCCGCAGGTTTTCCAATCCCAGCCCACTGTTGTCTTCATCAACTGGCGCTGGTGCGCTCTGGCCTATGGGGTTTTCGCATTCAAATACCAGGCGATTGTCATTCAGTGAGAGGGCTAGCTTAAGTTCGCAGGGCTTGCTGGCTTTTTCGATGCCATGTTTAAAAGCATTTTCCAGCACAATGATCAGTAACAGCGGCGGCAGTTGCCAGCGTTCAGCCTGAGTTGGCCAGGTGCATTTAAAGTGACAGTCATCGGTGTAGCGCATGGATTGCAGTGCCAGGTAGTCCTGTAAATAGCGCACGTCATCGGCCAGGGATACCTGTTCTTTCTGGCCCTGATAAACGGTATAGCGCAACAGCCCGGCCAGTTTTTCCACCATGTCCGGAGCCTGTGGTGACTTTTCCAGACACAACGCATACAGGTTATTGAGCGTATTAAACAGAAAATGGGGGTTCACCTGTTGCTGCAGCATTTGCAATTCGGTGCGGGTTTGCCGGCGGGCAATATCCGCTACTCTGGCATCCTGAGACTTACGTTCAAAGGCCAGGATGATTGGGGTGCTGAACATCAGTAACCAAAAGGTCATCTGACTGTTAAAGGGGTCAAAAGGGTTGTGGTTTTCCGACGGGATCAAAGTAAAGTCCGTTACGTTATTCAGCGGCATCAATAACAACAGGGCGCTTACCGGAGCGCTAAATAGCAGAATAAAGATGAGTCCACCGGCCAGAAAAGGTATTAAACCATGCACCGCTAACAAGCGGCGGATCAGCACATAACGGTTAAACCAATATACGCCGAATAGCACCAGTGCCATTAGACTGAATTGCCAGAAATAGTGCACAAACAGGGGAAGTTGCCTGGCAATCAGCGCAAAGTCGATGATCATCTGTAATGGCTGATTGACCATGGGGTTGTCGGTGTACAAAAAGACCCCTGACATGGTAAAGGTCCACAAAAACAGACTCAGCGCCACCATGGTATCTAACGATAACAGTTGCGCAATCCAGTTTCTTGGGCCTTGGTTAACCTGTCCGTAGAATTTATGTATGAACCACAGCACGCTGGCGACAATGGCAAACACTACACCTTGTATCCCCAGCAGCAGCCACTGCCCGTAGATGGGGATCGTATGAGCCAGAATATTGCTTAACAGCGGATAACCGATAAACCCGCCTAACCAGATGAGCAGCGCCCCCCTACCGGGGCGTGTTGAGGCCAGATAATGGCACATAAAAAACGGCAGCATCTCTACCAACAGTTGCACGTGAACCGCCAGATAAGTGGTGGCAGCGGGTTGTTGGTAGGAAAGAAAACGAATCGCCGCCTCCAGCAACAGCGCGGCAAAAATCGGTAACAATACCAAACAGTTTTTGCGCAAATTAACCACCATGTTGCTGAGCCCTTGAATAAAATAATGCTGCCAAAGCCTGCCTGAAAGGCGCGGCCTGCACACGTTATGAATGATGAACCTACGCAATTTAATGATGAAAGTAAAACCTCATACTGCCGGAGTCCTGTTTCAGTCATCGCAACGAGGTTTTTTCTCCATCCGGTACTGAATAAATCACCCTTTTGCCGTTTGTCACCGCAATCTTATGCTTTGTCATCCCTTGCTGTTTAGCCGTTAATCAGCTTGGTAGGTTAAGGCCATTCTCGTTTCACATTCAGGATGATGACCCCATGCTTACCATGACCGACGTGTCTAAAACCTATTCAGATGGCACTAAAGCGCTGAATAATATTTCCTTAACCTTGCCGGCTGGCATGGTAGGTCTTTTAGGCCCCAATGGTGCAGGCAAATCCAGCTTAATGCGCACGCTGGCTTGTTTACAGGCACCAGACAGCGGGCAGATTTGCTTTAACAATACGGATATTCAGCAATCCCCTCAGCGTTTGCGTGAACAGCTTGGCTATTTACCGCAGTCTTTCGGGGTGTATCCACACATGAGTTGCGTGGCGCTACTTGAGCACATTGCCGCACTTAAAAACATTCCGCGTAAGCAGGCTAAACAGCAAATCGAAGAATTACTAACGCTAACCAATCTGACAGCATTTGCCGGTAAGCGCGTAAGCACCTTTTCCGGCGGCATGCGACAACGATTTGGCATTGCCCAGGCACTGCTCGGCGACCCCAAGTTATTGATTATGGATGAGCCCACGGCAGGGCTCGACCCGCAGGAACGTCAGCGATTGCACAGCGTGCTTATCCGCCTGAGCCAGAACAAGCTGGTACTACTGTCTACTCATATTGTCGAAGACATCGAGCACCTGTGCCCCCATGCTGCCATTCTGATGCAGGGTGCCATCGTCGACAGCGGCGCTATTCCAGCGCTCATTGCGCCAATGCAAAACAACGTGTGGGAAACGTCAGCAAAACCCAAAGAAGGCATATTGTTGGGTGAGCGTTATCACTTCGGCCAGCCGGTATGGCGGGTGTGCCATCATGAACCGCCTGGTACTGATGCCGTAGCCTGCCAGGCAACCTTGCAGGACCGCTACTTTCTTGAACTGGCCAGACGGGAGGCGAACTGATGCTTTTCGCTAATGAATGGCGTTTATATGTGCGCCAGCCTCTGGTGTGGTTATGTGCACTGGGCCTGCCCGGATTGTCGGTATTGTTGGTGCAGGGCCTGACCGTTGCCGATTTACAGTTGGCAAAACGCCTGACCATGCTAAATATTACGGTTGTCATGCTGGCGCTGCCTGTGGTGGTGGCTGCGTTAACGCCTCCCTTACTGCAGCGTGACAGGCTCCACACTATGCAGGAGCTCGTTGGTGCGGCCAGAACGAATGAGTTTACCCGACGGCTCAACCGGTTTGTGGCCTTTCTAAGTCTGGTGGCGGTGATCTGTTTATGTGGCTCGGTGCTGCAGCTATTAATGCTCAGTCAGCATCCGCTATTCGACGCCGGTATTATTCACACGGCGCTGAAAAACGGTTTGTTAATAGTCGCCCCGGCGTGCTTTTTGTATTGCGCTGCTGCGTTACTGATTGCTCAGAAGGTCAATAGTGCGCTGCCGGTATATGCCTTTTTTGCGCTGGTATGGATAGGTTATGTGATGCTGGCGTCTGTCACCGGCTCGCCTGTGCTGGCGGGGAGTAGCATTATTCACCCAACGCTCTACGAGGCCATGCTGGTGGCTGATCCTTTGGGTTTTACGGCGATTTTTGCCCAGCTCACCGGCGATCAGACTGATTGGTCAGCCAACCCGAGCGTTGCTCTGAATCGTATTGCCTGGCTGGCGCTTAGCGCAGTGCTGGTTTGGTTAGCGTTGAACGCCCGAAGTGCGTTAAATGAAAACACTAAGCGCTTACCCTGGTGGCGTTTGAGGAGAACTGCGCCACTGCCTGCCAGCCATATTAAAATGCCTGCGGCCATTACTCATCATCCCTTTGCCACGTTGCTTGTGAGCGCGACCAAAGTGTTACTGGTTAATCGTGTGATGCTGTTAGTACTGGCACTTTACGCTGGCGCGATTTTCTCCGAAGTGCTGGCCGCCATTGATTATGCAGAACCCCACTCAGTTATCACGCCGCTGAGTATTGATGCGCTCAATCGCGTTGTGTGGGATATGTTACCCTTTGCCGGCTGTGTGCTCATGGCGCTCTGGAGCTGGCAACTGGGCTGGCAAAATCAGCGTAATGGCAGTGCAGAAATGATCGCCGCAACCCCAATAAGCAACCTTCAACTGGTCTCTGCTCAGGCCCTGGCTATGGGTATTGCCTGGCTTGCTTTATTGAGTATCACGGCGGTGGCGGTTCTGGTGGCTCAACTGCTGGCAGATAGCGTTATTGAGGCAGGCGTATATGGACAAATACTGGCTATGACCGGCCTGCCTGTATTGCTGTTTGGGTGGCTTTGCCTGGCACTTCATCATGTTATGCGTAGTGCGTTGATAGCAGGCGGGCTTGGCCTGCTGTTGCTGATGGTTAAGTTTACGCCATTCCTTTCCCTGGCGGGCATTTCCCACCCTTTACTCGATATCGCCGGTACGCCGTTACAGCCCGCCGACTATTTAATCGGCTTCTCGCGCAGTGAACATACGTTTTGGCCGTACCTTATTACGTGGTCGGCAGTCGCGGTTTGCGCACTGGTGCTGGCGGTAAACAAAACGCACCGCGGGGCAGGCTTTGCGCTGCAATCCTGGCGTTCCTTGTCTCGCTCTGGCTGGCTTGCTGTTGGTGCGGTAGTAGTGGTACTAGCAGGTTTTCATCTGGGTTTACAACAAGAACGGCCTTACATGACACCCGATGCGCGATATGCCCTGCGCGCCGACTACGAAAAGCACTATGCTCATTGGGATGCGCGGGCTCAGCCGGTAGTTACGTACATTGATGCGCTGGTGGATTTTTTCCCGGAGAAGCGCCGGGCAACGCTTAATCTCACTCTGCACCTTAAAAACCTCAGTGGTGAGGTGATAAATGAAGTGTTAGTGGGCAGCTATCCGGGCTTTAAACCCGAAGCGTTAACGCTCAGCGGTGGGCAATTAACGTCTCAGAACGAGCGCTTACAGCAGTCTGTGTATCAGCTGAATTCGCCACTACAACCTGGACAAGTGCTGACCTTACAGGCAGAAATAGTGGTAAACGGTGCGCGTTGGTGGTTACCCGCAGGGCATCAAATTTTGCTGCCGGAATTCAGTTATTTGCGCGGCATTCCGTTACTCCCCAGCATTGGCTTTAACCGGCAGTACACGCTACGTGATGAAGTGCTCAGGGAAGAACTTGGCTTAACGGCTCTGGAATTGCCGTTACCCACTTCATTTGCGGATACGGCTCCGGAGACAACATTGCAATCGACCCCGGTTACGCTTCGCAGTGTTGTTTCTTCGCCGGTTTCGCATACCGTGCACACTCAGGGGCAGGTAGTTAACCAATGGCTGACTTCAGGTCGTCGCTACACGGAGTTTGCTACTGCAGAGCCTGTTCGCAATATTCCGGTTTGGCTGGCCACAAGGCAAAACAGTACCACCCATAGTGTTATGGCGGGTGAGCGTACTGTGGATATCAATTTGACTGGCTTAACCCGTGATCTCACGAGTGGCCCAGAGGTCAGCGCGCAGCAAGTTCATTTACAGGCAGTGAGCGATACCCTTAAATGGTTTTCGGCTGAGCTAACGCCCTATCCTTACCAGCAATTATCCTTACTGTTTACGCCAGAATTCGGTCCCAGTGGTTATGCGCTGCCACAGGTTATTTTAATGTCGCATCGCCTGGCGGTGCGGGCGCGTCCTGCCACCGATGCTGGCTTTGACCAGCGTTATCGGCGAACGGCGCATGAAGTGGCCCATCAGTGGTTTGGCCATCAGATTGGCTATGGCGTGGAAGCAGACGGTGCCTTTTTAATTGAATCGCTGGCGAAATATGCTGAGCTGGTGCTGATTGAACAGCGCTTCGGTAAAGAGGCCATGCAATCGCTGGTGGACTATGAGCGGCGGCGCTATCAGCACGCTTTGCGGGGCCGGTTAACAGCCACCAGAGCAATTATTGATGCCTCCAGTTCGCCTGATGTGTATGCCAGAGCAACGCTGGTGTTTGCCAGGCTTCGGGAGCTGGTAGGCGACGAGCCCATTGTCAGTGTATTGAAACAGTTGCTCGAGCAGAACGCGCCGGGTAAGAAAAGTGTTACCTCGATGGATTTTGTTACCCGACTGCTGGCTTCGACTGATGCTCGATATCACAACGAGATAAGGCAACTACTGCTGGGGCAAGAGGTAAAGGGGTTGCTGTAGAAACGAAAAAGGAGCAGATAGCTGCTCCTTTTTGTTGGGTTAAGCCAAAGGCTTATTCCATTTCAAAGGTCACAGAAAAGGTTACGGGTGACGTTTGAGTAATACTCTTTAAGCCTGCAATGTTTTGCAGCATGTCGAGACCGGCTGTTAAACCAAAGGTTTCTGCGCCAATCAGGGTGGGCGATACTGTGCTTACTACCATGGTATCGGCAGACACTTTGCTAACGCTAACGTTAAAGCTAACCGGCGCTTCCACACCGTGCAGCGACAGGGTGCCATCCACTTTTGCCGTAGTGCTGCTGCCCGCTTCTAATTTCATTAAGTCCGAGGGGACATCGGCGGTAAAGGTGGCGGCCGGAAACTTCGCCACGTTAAACAGCTTTTCCTGCATCCGCGTATTGCGAATAGGTATGTTGGTATTCACTGAGCTAAGTGGAACCTCAATCATCAGTTTACCGCTGTCTGACACTGAGCCGGAGAGCTCCTCGAAGGCGTGTACCTCGGTTACCTGGGCATTTTTGGTCGACATAAAGTGCAGGCTGGATTGCTCTGGTGCGACTGTCCAGTCGGCAAACGCCGGTGCTACCAGTAAACTGCTGAGAAGAACTAATGATTGCTTAAGCATAAAAACACTTACTCCCTAATATTGAATAATGTCCCGCCACGGCACATTTTGATCGCCCAGCACAATAAAGTCCGGGTTCTCTAAAGTATTACGCTGATTGTAGCTAAGTGGCTCAAAATCAGCGGCATAGATGGCACCGCCCGCTTCCGAAACAATGCACTGAGAAGCGCCGGTGTCCCATTCGCCGGTAACACCTAAACGCATAAAGACGTCGGCTTTGCCCTCGGCGATAAAGCAGGACTTCAGCGAGCAACTGCCTAATGGCAGGGTTTGATACACCCGCTTGGCACATAACTTAGAAATCACCCGTTCCCGTGGCTGACGGCGACTGATTGCCAGAATCACCACACTGTTGTGTGGGTCGTCCAGCTTACGCACGCTGATGGGGCCACTGGCTTCAGGCGAGTCTTTAAAGGCGCCATGTCCGGCCAAAGCGTAATACAGGCTTTGTCCGGGCGGCCAGAAAATCACCCCTATCTTAGGCTTGTTGTCTTCAATGAGCGCGATATTCACGGCAAAGTCGCCACTGCGTGCGATAAATTCCTGCGTGCCGTCAATGGGATCAATTAACCAGTAACGCTTCCAGGTTTTGCGTTCTTCCAGACTGGCATGTTTGGTTTCTTCCGAAAGGATCGGAATATCCGGTGACAGTCGGGTCAGATGTTCGGTGATAATTTCATTGGCTTTGTAATCAGCGCTGGTGACCGGTGATTCATCGGCTTTCTGGTAGCTTTCGAAATCGCCGACATCATACAATCGCATAATGGCTTCGCCAGCTTTCAGAGCGGCGTCTTTGGCTATCTGTAGCAAATCATGATCAGTATTATCAGGCATAGTCCGGATGCTCCTTTAACCACTTTTGAGCAAGAAACAGTGCAGCGATACAGCGTGCTTCAATAAAGTCTTCACGAGCCAGCAACTCGTCGGCCTGGTCAATCGGCCAGCGCACCAATTCAAGCGGCTCCGGCTCGTCGCCAGGCAGCGTTTCGGGGTAGAGATCGTGAGCGATAACAATATTCATCTGGGCGTTAAAGAACGTTGGCGCCATATTCACTTTATGGATGGCCTTAAGCTCTCTGGCACCAAAGCCTGCCTCTTCTTTTAGCTCACGGTTGGCCGCTTCTAAAATGCTTTCACCCTGATCGATAAGGCCCTTAGGAAAACCCAGTTCGTATGTGTGGGTACCGGCCGCATACTCTCTTACCAACAGAAAGTCGCCATCCTGTACCGCAACGATCATCACGGCTCCGCGGCTGTAGCCTGCCATACGCTCAAACTGACGGGTTGCGCCATTAGTAAATTCGAGGTCCACACGCTCAACCCTGAAAAAGCGACTTTCGGCCACAATTTCGCGCTGGTGGATCTGCGGAAGCGTTTTGTCCTTATCGATATTGCTCATGTTGTTTGGGTCAGTCTTTCGTTATCATATTATCAAACTTAAGGTTAACGTATTTAGAGGAAAAGCGCTTGCCATTTCTGCCCTGGAACGAAATCAATACCGTCTTACTGGATATGGACGGCACCTTACTGGACCTGCACTTCGATAATCAGTTCTGGTTGGAGCACCTGCCTAAAAAGCTGGCTGAGAAAAGTGGCCGTTCGCTGGCAGAGTGCCGCGAAGAAATGCATGAGCACTATTCACGGGTAAGTGGCCGCATTGAGTGGTACTGCCTGGACTACTGGGCTAAGCACCTGGATATGGATATTGTGGCGGCCAAGCGCGAAATTGAGCACCTCATTGCTATGCGAGACGATACCCTGCCATTTTTGGACGCCTTGCATAAAAGCGGCCGTGAGGTGGTACTGGTAACCAATGCCCACCCGGGGAGTCTTTCATTAAAGGTGGAGCACACCAAACTGGACTCACATATCGATACCCTCATTTCCACCCATGAATTTGGCGTCACCAAAGAGTCGCAGGACTTGTGGCGTGCATTGCAGGCACGTTTGGGTTTCGACCCGGCCACCACGTTATTTGTTGATGACAGCCTCAATATCCTTGAGGCAGCAAAAACCTTCGGTATTAAGCACGTACTGGCGGTGAAGAATCCCGATAGCAAGCAACCCCATCGGGAAATCGAGGGCTACCCGGCGATTAGCGATTACCGCACCCTTATTGATGATATTACTAATCATCCCTTTGAAAACGCATAAACGGAAATGGTGTAATGAAAGTAATTGTTGGCTCTAAAAATCCGGTAAAGATAAATGCTACCCGCGTAGCCCTGCAACAGGTCTTAGCGGCGGGGGATGATTTTGAGGTAGTTGGTGTCGACGCGCCAAGCCTGGTGGCCGATCAGCCAATGACTGAAGCGGAAACGCGGTTAGGCGCGGTTAATCGGGTAAAAGCCTGTATGGCTGAACATCAGGCCGACTGGTATGTGGCCATTGAGGGCGGTGTGGATAAGTTTACCGACGGCCCCGCTACGTTTGCTTTCGTAGCCATTTGTAATGGTGAGCATTGGTCTGTGGGCCGCAGCGCTAACCTGCCCCTGCCCGAGGCGGTTTACGCGTCTTTGACCGCCGGCGAGGAACTTGGCGATGTGATGGATAAACTGTTTGATACTCACAATATCAAACAAAAAGGCGGCGCTATTGGCTTATTGACCAATCACCTGGCCACCCGTCAGAGTGTTTATGAGTTGGCCATTATTCTGACCATGGCCAAATTTAACTTTTTGCCGCTGTATACAGAGTAAAGCTCAAGCTGGGATTAAAGTTCAAACTGGGTGTAGCCATTGGCATCCGGGCGACCAAAAAACAACGCTGCCTCGTGTACTTCCTGCGGCAGTGATGGGTCGGGTTTGAACTGCCCTTTTACTGATAAACCAGAAAAATCCTGACGGGCTGAGGCTTGCATGCTCAGTCCGAAGGCGTTGGGCTCTTCTACATTAATCACAATTTGCTCGTCCTGACAACGAATTTGCGCCGAAAAGGTGCCCAGCTCGATGGGCCCCTGCGTGCCGGCAACGCGAGCGTTTAACCAGTCGCCATAGGCCATCATCTGATCGCAACCCTGAGCGGAATACGCCAGGTTTTCGATATTGACCCGAAACCGGCCGCCGGCATTTACCGGCAGCGGTAATTGTACTTCAGACAACACCCGATCAACCGGTAAGTACAGTAAAAAGTCCTCGGCAGACACCGCCTGAAAATCAAACAGGCTCACGCTAACCGGCCCGTTAAAGGCGATTGACGCTGCATCACGCATGTTACCGGCATCGAGCTCCACAGCCAGCTGTCCGGTGAATAAGGCCCAGGGGGATACGTCCCAGCTTAACTGATTAACCGGGATATTATTAACGATAACCCTGTCAACTTCGCCCTGCCATAGCGTACCCTGCACGTTGCCAACCTTAACGTTGTCTGGCAGGCTGATTCGGCTAACCACCTGCGACGCTGGCAGGTAAGCAACGAGTAAACACAAATAAAGAAAAAGGCCGGCTGACAGCCAGCGCCAGTTAATGCCCATCATTTTGTAAGTACCAACCGTCTGACTTTTATCATGCCCGGCGCATTGGCTTCAGCCACATCGAGTTGCTCAATCACAATACCTCGCGTTTCTAGTTCATTCAGCCAGCCCACCAGGCTGTTGAAAGGCGCTTCGTCTATCCATACCTGAATTTCGTCACCTTGTGGTTGCATGCGTGATATAGATAGTGAGTGGTTACTACTTGTACTGGTGACCAACTGTGGCAACGAACCGGTAACCCGTCTGGGCGACGACTGAGTACGGCGCAGCTGCGCGGCCTTTTGGCCCTGCTCTTCAACCCAGCTAACCAGTTTTTTATTACTTTCCAGTAACTGACTTTGCTGACTGATACTCTGATTAAGCGGTGCCCATAACCCCCAGTAAAAAATACCCAGTAAAATCACCATGCCTGATAACAATACCAGGCGCTGCTCCCGTTCTGTGAGAGCAGTAAACTTTTGCTTTAAAGCGTTCATGAGGCTCCCCGGATATTCATTGTGCCGATGACCGTGTCATCGCGGTTGTTAATAGCACCCTGCTCTACAGTAAACCCGGCGGCTTCAGCACTGCGTTTAAACGTATCCAGTGCGTTAAAATCCTTACCCTGCGCCTGCATGCGAATCTCGGTGCGGTTAGCATCAAAGCGCAAGGTTTGTGGCGTGATATTCGACGCGGCGAATGCGGTATTTAATTGTGAAAGCATCACCAGCAGCGAACTGCCGTCGCCGGACTGCTCCAGCCGTTGCATCTCCTGTTGCACTTTCAGGCGAACGTTGCGATAGGTACCGATATCCGGAAAACCTTGTTTTACCAGAGCGTCGATTTGCGTGGTCAGGTCGGCATTTTGTTGTTGCAGTTGATTGAGCCTGAGCGTTTTATCACCAATGGTTAATACGATCACCAGAGCGAGCAAAATAAGCGGCACGCGCCAGGCCTGCCACACCTGATTGTGCTGCTTTTTAGGCTTGTATTGCCCCTGGAGTAAATTGAAAGATGCTTTACCAACGTGTTTGGCCAATACGCCAATGGCAGGCACGTCGTCGTTATGTGCTTGCTGATGGATATTAGGGACCGCGTGAAGATCAATGTCGGTGAGGGCACTTAAGTTAACCGGCTCTGGCTGGGCTTTGGCCTGTAAGGCAAGTACCCCGGTAATAAACGCCTGTTCTCCCTGCATGCCCTGCCAGGGGCCCTGACGAACAATTAACTGCTCGCCGACGGTTAGCGCTACCCATTGGTCATTTTCCGGTTGAGGAAGTGCCAGGATATCGGGCAGGATCACATCAGCAGTAAACCCGGCATCTTCCAGCCAGCCCTGCCATTTTGCCATTTGGCGGTGACTGACAATGGCCACGGATTGTTCCGTGCCACGGGAAGGGCCCATAGCAAAAAACAGGTCACCGATATCTTCAGCCAGCTCATCTTCCAGCATAAACGGAATCGCATTTTGTAGTTTGCGATTGACCTTGCCAGGCAAAGTAACATTGCACAGCCGCACATCAGCGCCGGGAACCAGCACGATTGCTCTGCGCAAACTGGTGCGCTCGCCGAGGCTTATCAGTGCATCGGCACTGGCTAATTCGCCGCTGGCGATAACCTCCTGGCTTGGGGCAGACCAGACTACCCAATGCACGGGGTCGTGCAGGTTAGTACCCAGCCTAACAACTAACTGTTCCATTACTTTATGACTCCAAATTCGCGGCGCAACACCGCTATTTTGCCTGATGAAGCGGCATTTAACACGGTTGTCATGGCAAACGTTGCTTCATTGTAACGGCTCTTGGTATGTAAAATAAAATACTCTGTGGTCACACTGAACCACTGAGTTTGTTCTGCTTGCAAATTTAACGCTGCAATATCCGGTTCGGCTAAAAAGGTATTGACGTCATCCCAGCCATCTATTGGACGAGCCGCGATAATCGAGGAGGCCTGTGACAGGCTCAGTCCGGTTAAGGCAGCCAGAACCGGCGCGCGCTCCTCGCTCAGCGTGTTTACATTGATCACTAACTGATCATTGCCGGGAATAACACAAACCTGCGGCAGCAAATCTTCCAGCCACTCGGCTTCCACACCGTTAATCAGGCGCAACTCAGACTGGCTGCTCATCTGCCCGTTGGCGGCGAGGTAAGGGAATGCGCGTGAGGCATATTCACTGTCTTCAGCGCCGTAAATGCGCATGCGGTCGTCACTGTCGAGCCAGTCTGCCAGCGAATCCCGCACCGTATCCACTGTAAAGCTGGGTATTTCTTCGTTAGTTAGCTGCAACAAACGGGCAAATGCACTCATGGCTTCTGTGGGTTGCTGGCCGTTTACATTGGTCTGATTGGCGTTGGGCAGTGCGTTGATATTAAAGCAACTCTGCATGTCTTCCAGGGTCACGCTGATACCGCCTTCTTCCATGGGATATTCAAACTCTTGAGCCCAGGGCTGATTCAGGGTGATTTTATCGCCGGTTTCTTCTATCAGCGTTACCAGTGACATGCGGGCATATTCTTCGGCACTTTTGGCATACCAGTAGGCCTGATTGCTGCTTTTGATATTACTGGCCCGCTGTACCTGAAGCTGCAGTCTGGCGCCCATCTCCGAAGCGAGGATGGCTACCAGAGCGACTACCATCAGCACAATTAACAGGGCTGCACCACGCTGTTTGCCAAGCCTCATGACGCTTGCTCCGTAAGCGCAAAAACGCGCTGGATTTCGCCCAGGTCGGCAAGGGTAATGGTAATCCGAACTCCGCGCGGCAGGGTTTCGCCAATATAATTGTCATGCCAGGCTGCTTCGCCGGTTTCACTGCCACCGGTATTAAACTCAACGGTAAAGTTAGTCACGTTGTCGAGGATTTCCCTGACTTTAGGTTCGGTGCCCAGTACGCTATCCACATAAACGGTATTGAGGCGTTCGAGTTTATTTTCCCGCAGGCGATATGCTACGCCCTGTAAGGTGCTGCGTGGCAGAGCCAGTTTAGGGTTGTGCCAGCCGCCGCGCACAAAGGCCAGTCCGCCAGCGTCGCTGTCGTCGGTTTCTTCACCGCCACGCATTACTATGCTGTTTTGCTGGCCTTCCATACGGACCGCCCGAGGCATCGCCTGTTGGACATCCCGTTCGAGGATCATCATAAAGCGTTGCAATTGCTGTAATCTGGCAAACTTCTCACTGGAAATTTCGTCGCTGTCGATCACCGTAGAGAGCAGCGCCGTGGACGCCAAACCCAGCATGGCGAAAATCGCCATGGCGATTAAAATTTCGATCAGAGTAAAGCCGCGGGTACGCATTAGCCGTTCTCCGCTGGTTTGGCAAAATAGGTGATCACTGTGGTGATGGTGTCATTGAAGTCTGCATCAAGGCTGACGCTTACTTCTACCGCTTTAAAATCGCTGTCGCCGGTATCCTTGACGACTTGTTTCCAGTACCAGGTGCGTTCGGCCATTTCGGCCTGGCCTTTGAGGTTATTTTTCAGCGGCCATGGGCGCTCTAACTGAATTTCATTTAACTGGTTGTTGGCCACCCAGGTGGCAATGGTAATTTCTTCAATCTGCCCTACGCCGTTGAGATGCTCTGACGCGGCTTTCATTATGGCGCCGCCGGTCATGGCAAAGATAAACAGAGCTACCATCACCTCGAGCAGGGTCATGCCTCGTTGGCTGCGTATCAGTCCCATTCTGGTCGCTCCAAGGGGCCGAGTAACTCCAGCGGTGGTAAATCCTGGCAGTTTAATACGTAATAGGCGGGCAAATCGTTGGTAAACTCTGGCTCATAATGAAATACCAGGCTAAAAGGGGTGATTTCACCGCTCGACATGATGAGAATTTGTGGCGGGGGCGGCGGCGCCTCTTCCTCGCCAATTTCAATATCCTGTTCATTAACACTCAGTGAGCTGTCGAACATTTCCCGGTCAAACAGCCGGTCTTCGGTCTGCCAGGGCAGGTCATCCAGATTGAGGGTAAAAAAGAACGGTTCGGTGAGCGTTACCGGCTCATACAGCGTATTACCTTCTATGAACTGCCACTCATCCTCATCGCTGAGTTGCATAAAGCTATAAGTACGGTTTTCCTGATCAATGTAGATACCCAGTTGCTGCTGGTTGAGCACCGCATAATCACTGGCCATGTCTATCACTACCTGCAGGCGCCGGGCTTCCCGCTCGAGTTGCTCGGATGGATCGGTGGAAAAGGCATTAAAGATGACATAGCCGGCAGCCAGACCCATTAGCAGTAACACCAGCATGACTTCGAGCAGCGTAAAGCCGCGCTGGCGGCTGGCCGCCAACGATGCTAAAACGAAGCTGTACCGGTGACGGCTTGGTGCACGCATAAACAGCGTAATGCCTTAATTCAGGTAGTCGTTGATGTTCCAGTTACCAATATCGTCATCGGTGCCGGGTTCACCATCCGGGCCGTTAGAAAAGATATCAATGGTGCCCATTTCTCCCGGGCTGATAAGCACGTAAGGATTACCCCATGGATCGTCCGGTAACCGCTTTATGTAACCATCTGCAGGATAATTACGCGGAATAGGATCCAGTGTTGGCGCACTTACCAGGGCATCAAGACCTTGTTCGGTGGTAGGAAAACGGTTGCTTTTAAGCTTGTACATTTCCAGCGCACTTTCCAGTTGCTGAATATCCACGGCAGCTTTTTTAAGCTGTGCTTCTTCCTGATTGCCCAGGATTTGCGGGGCGACCATCGAAGCGAGGATACCGATGATCAGCAGCACCACCATGATTTCGATTAAGCTGAATCCCGACTGTCGTTTAAGCATTTTCATTACACATTCACCATATTATTTAATGCCAGAATTGGTTGGATAATGGCCATGACGATAAATAACACCACGCCAGCCATCGATACAATGAGCAAAGGTTCAAACACCTTTAGTGAGACACTGATTAGCGACTCAAATTCCCTGTCCTGATTATCGGCAGCCCTGCCAAGCATTTGTTGTAGCTCACCCGAGCGCTCACCCGAGGCAATCATATGCATCATCATCGGCGGAAATATCCGGGTATTATCCAGTGCGGCTCGCAGGCTGGACCCTTCTTTTACATGCACTGCCGCTTCGGCAATGCGTTCTTTAATGTAGAGATTTTGCAGCACATCCGTAGAGATCCGCATAGACTCAAGCAGCGGCACGGCGCTGGCGGTAAGAATACTCAGGGTGCGCGCAAAGCGAGCGGTATTGAGTCCTCTGGATACCTTACCGATCATGGGCACTTTAAGCAGAGCCCGATGATAGCGCAGGCGAATCGCGGGCTGCTGGATCAGGCGCTGGAACACCACAATCAGCAACATCATGGCAACCAGCAGATATAGCCCGTAATTCTGCATCCATTCACTTATGGCGATGAGCACCGTGGTAATGGTGGGCAGGTCCTGACCCATGTGATCAAACTGGCCGACGATTTTTGGGACCACTACAGTAAGTAACACCACCACTATCATCATGGCGAAAAACATCATGATGGAAGGGTAAATTAAAGCCTGAATCACCTGACTGCGGGTTTGCTGGCGCCTTTCGGTGTAGTCGGCCAGGCGGTTTAATACGGTATCCAGATGCCCTGACTTTTCGCCGGCTGCGACCATAGCGCGGTATAAATCATCAAATACGCTGGGGAATTCGCTGAGTGCGTCGGCCAGGGTGTAACCTTCAACCACGCGGCTGCGAACCGCCATCATCATATTTTTATGGCGCGGCTTTTCACTTTGCTCGGCTACGGCGAGTAGCGCTTCCTCAATGGGTAACGCCGATTCAACCAGGGTGGCAAGCTGACGGGTAAGCAATGATAAATCACTGGCGGAGATACGCGGGCGAAACAGCTGAAATCCTGAAGATGACTGCTTAGCGCTTTTTTCGGCGACCTGCTCAACTTCCAGCGGTACCATACCTTTTTCACGCAGCTGCTGGCGGATTTGTCGGGCGTTATCGCCTTCCAGAACACCACTTTTATTGCGCCCATTGGCGGCAATGGCTTTGTATGCAAAAGCGGCCATTAATCCTCCCGGGTAACCCGCAGCACTTCTTCCAGCGACGTTTGTCCGCTGAGTACTTTATGGCAACCGTCTTCACGAATACTCGGCGTGGTCTGGCGAATATATTTTTCGATAGCCTGTTCACCTTTGCCTTCATGCATCATGGTGCGTACCGCTTCATCAACAATCAGCAGTTCATGAATACCAGTACGGCCACGATAGCCGGTTTGATTACAGGCTGCACAGCCTTTAGGTGAATAGATCACTACATCAGTGGTATCGCTTAAGCCCAGTATTTGCGCTTCCTGCTCGCCGGGTGAATGAGGTGTTTTACATTCAGGGCACAGTGTACGTACCAGACGCTGTGACAGCACGGCCAGTAAGCTGGATGACAACAGAAACGGCTCTATACCCATATCTTCAAGACGGGTAATAGCACCTGCCGCGGTATTGGTGTGCAGGGTAGATAATACCAGGTGACCGGTTAAACTGGCCTGCACCGCAATCTGACCGGTTTCGATATCACGGATTTCCCCCACCATGACCACATCCGGATCCTGACGAAGAATGGCCCGCAAACCCCGGGCAAAGGTCATTTCTACCCGCGGATTTACCTGGGTCTGACCAATACCCTGCAAATCAAATTCGATGGGATCTTCCACCGTCATTATGTTGCGATCTTTGGAGTTAATCTCGGTAAGGCCCGCATAGAGCGTGGTACTTTTACCGGAGCCGGTTGGCCCGGTGACCAGAATAATACCGTGCGGTTTACGAATCAGGGTAGAGAAGTGGTCGCGGTTAACCTGAGTCATACCCAGATCGGCTAAATTCAGCCGCGCATTATTTTTGTCGAGTAAACGCAGTACTACCCGCTCACCATGGCTGGATGGTAAGGTTGATACCCGCACGTCAACGGCGCGGCCGGCAATACGCAGAGTGATACGGCCATCCTGGGGTACGCGTTTTTCAGCGATATCCAGTTTCGCCATGACCTTAATCCGTGAGACCAGCATCGATGATAGTTTGCGGTTAGGGCGCAGAATTTCGCGCAGTACGCCATCCACCCGGAATCGCACTACTAACTGATTCTCAAAGGTCTCAATGTGGATATCCGACGCGCCTTCTTTGATGGCTTCGCCGAGCATGGCATTAATGAGTTTAATGATGGGTGCGTCGTCTTCGCTGTCGAGCAGATCTTCGGTATCCGGCAGTTCTTCAGCCAGCGAGAATAAATCACTCTCGTTACCCAGATCTTCCATTAATTGTTTGGCTGCCGATGAATCGCGCTGATAAGCCTGGGTTAGCAAAGGCTCAAACTGGTCTTGCGGGAGCTCCTTAAGCATCAGTGCACCGGCATGATAACGACGGACTTCACTGAAGATTTCCAGTGGTGTATCGCTGGTGTGATAGAGCAATGCCGGCTCCTGATTGAGCTCCAGCAATACCTTGTGCCGTTTGGCAAAACCAAAGGGCAATTGTTGGTCGTCTACCGCTTCTTCCGGTAACAGCTCTTCTGCCGATTCAGCAGCCACGCTGGCTACTGATTCGGTAAGTTCGGGCTGCTTGGTTTCGGTGCTCATTCGTTGCCATCCTGGGCTTTCTGCTGAGCTTCTTCCTCTTCGCGACGCTTCAGGTAATCCTCATAGGTAGGCGGCAGCGCCAGGCTGTCGTCCCACTTTGGTAATACCGGCGTTTCGGTGCGAGGCATCAGTGCAACGCCACGCGACTGGCGCTCAAGCTGCTCAGCACGGATATAATTGTATTTACGCTTGCTGATCTCATTCATGGTGACGCCATCACGAATGATTTTGGGGCGTAAAAATACCATCAGGTTGGTTTTGCGCTTGCTGCTGCTGGTAGATTTAAACAGATGGCCAAGAATCGGAATGTCACCCAGTAAAGGCACTTTTGATTCACTCTCCTGAATATCTTCGTCAATCAGACCGCCCAGCACAATGGTGCCGCCATCATCCACAATTACTGTGGTTTTGATTTGGCGTTTGTTGATGGAGATATCCACCGAAGTGGCACCGGATACGCTGGACACTTCCTGTTCGATGGTGAGCTGAATGGCGTTACCTTCATTAATTTGCGGGGTGACCTGCAGCTTGATACCCACTTCCTGACGATCGACGGTCTGGAATGGGTTAGAGTTGTTGGCGCCAGTAGTCTGGCCGGTGATCACCGGTACTTCCTGACCCACAATAAAGAATGCCTCTTCGTTATCCATGGTGGTTAAATGCGGAGTCGCCAGTACGTTTGAGTTGGTATCGTTACTGACGGCCTGCACCACAGCCCCCCAGCCATTTTCCACAATACCGGCAATTAAACCATTAGCACCGCCGAGCAGGTTGGCGAGCGTGGTGAAATCGCCCTGAGTGGTATCCTGGGTGGTTACTACCTCACCGTTTGCGGTGACATAGGTTGACTGAGTTGTCTGATCTTCTGCCTGACGCAAGGCAACGCCGAGCGCGCCTACCGGTACCACACCGTTATTGAACTGCGTACCGCCACCGGCTTCTGATACAAACTGCATGCCCAGAGAAGTACCGTCGCCTTCGTACATTTCGACAATGATAGCTTCTACCTGTACCTGAGCACGGCGAATATCCAGTTGGCGAATCACTTCTTCCAGTGAGCGCATCATATCCGGCTCTGCGGTGATCACCAGGGCATTGGAGTCTTCGTGTGAATCGATACTGACATTACGGTTAGAAGAGGTACGTCGGGCGTTACCGGCGCCTGAGGTTTCTTCGGCCTGAATACTGTCGCTTACGCCCTGCAACACTTTTACCAGATCTTCGGCTTTGGCATAGTTAAGGAAAATAACCCGGGTATTACCGTTGGTTTCGAGTTCCTGGTCCATGCGCTGTACCAGATTAATCAGGCGCTTGCGGGCTTTGGAGTCGCCGCTTACGATAATGCTGTTGGTGCGGTCATCGGCTACCACGCGAGGCTCACTTTTACCGCCGGCAGCTTGCTTACCCTGGGATTTGTTGATGCTTTCAATAATGCGCACCATTTCTGAGGCCGAAGCAAATTGCAGCTTCACAATGTCGACCTCTTCGTCGCCGGCACGGTCGACCCGTTCAATGATTTCTACCAGGCGGTTTACCACCGCAGCGCGGCCGGTCAGCATCATTACATTCGACGGGTCGTGACTGACCACGTTACCGCCGCCGGCCTGATCATTGAGCTGGCGTAAAATCGGTGCAAGCTCACGTACCGGCACGTTATACACCGGGATAACCCGGGTAATCATTTCGTCGCCGTCGAGGTTGGCGTTTTCCACCACCGGAATATTGGAGGTTTTAGCGTCTTTGGAGCGCACTACCTTTAAAATGCCATTGGGCATTTCCACCACCGCAAAATCGTACACCTGCAGCACGTTTAAGAAGAACTGATAATACTGCTCTTCATTCAGCATGTCGTAGCTGATGACGCTGATTTTGCCCCTTACGTTGGGATCTACAATGATGGTTTTTTGCAGGTTTTTACCAACAATCGTAATAAATTCGTTGATATCCGTATCCTGAAATTTGGGCATACGATCGATTGCCGCTGCCTGCACACATAACAGTGTGGTGCAGATCGCTACGCTCATTCGGGTCAACCAGGTTCGACCAACTCGCCTCATGTTTTATTCCTGTTTAGTATTTTACTTGCTTAAATTATTGCTCTGGCATGTCCAGATACAGTGTAATGTACTCGCCTTCGCGGGTCACCGTCAGCTCGATGGACTGCGCTGTTCTTAATTCGCCCATGGCCTCTCTGGCCTGAGCCGGATCGGTTAAGTCCAACCCGTTTATCTG
>Ga0213831_1000297_pt1 | contig 42895 bp, 32 predicted proteins | sample SWATP12_FD_163421 | JGI IMG/M metagenome (GOLD analysis project Ga0213831, IMG submission 163421) | Coastal seawater microbial communities from Marineland, Florida, United States - SWA TP1 #2 | ecosystem: Environmental > Aquatic > Marine > Coastal | place: USA: Florida | collected 2016-08-06 | reverse complement strand
CAGTCAACAAAAGCTTAGTAGCGTCGCCAGACAACTCAACGAAAGGCCGAGAAAGACGTTAGACTATGAAACACCAGCTCAGAGATTTAATCAGTGTGTTGCAGCCATCGATTGAACTCACAGCGAAATGTGGACATTCAGTTTCAAACTTTTTCCCTTTGATTGCTTTCTTCTATCTAGGTTTGTTTAACTTAATACGTAGTGAAATAGTGCTTATTGCTTCGAGATGGAGGACAAACCTTAAATGAAACTCAAAGAGTCAACGGTTCACTACCTATGGGTTTTCGGAAGTATAGGCACCTTCGCCCTTGTTGCTTTGGCAGGTTGGGAAATGGCAGAGCATTCTATTTGGTTTGAACTGTATTGGTCTCACAAGCCATCACGTTTTCTGATTATTTTTGTAGGAACGCTAACCGCCATAGGTCTTGCCGTATATACATACTCTTACTTCTGGGGACGCAAAAAGTTTATAAGGACATACAAAGCAATAAACAGAACAGAGTTGAATGAGTCCAGAGATGGAGAACTAATTAGAATTCAGGGGGAGTTGGTACTTCTCGGTGAGCCTTTGATCGCACCGTTTTCCCAAAAAGAGTGCGCTGCGTATGAGACGATAGCTCAAATAGAGGAAGAAGTAGCAACTGTGAGCGGTAGTGAAACCAATGTTGGCTCTCGGACAATTTGGCAAACTATTAAACACGTTAATAAAACCATAGACTTTTTGATTCGATCTGAGGGTTCATACGCTTTGATTCGAGTAGCGCAAGGTAATCTTAAAATTAGTTTAGATTTGATCCACGATGAACAACATTACAAAAAGGACCAGGGCGGTTTTCTTACTGAAGAGGAAAATTCATTAAGACGAAATACTCTGGAAAGCATGGACCTGCCTACCAAGCCATATGTCGGCGTTTATTCCCGGAACATTAGATTTCAAGAGGGTGTATTGGAACAAGGGGAGCAAGTCGCAGTAAGAGGAACAGGAACTTGGACAAGTACAGATACTGATGAATTAAGTTTTCTCTTTAGCCAGGGCGTCAAAAAAGTTTATGAAATTGAGAATTCTGAAGAATTCCAACTTTACTTTAGTGACTCATCAACTGTACTTGAAAAGTAGAAGCTTCAATTCGAAAATCTATATTGATGTTCTACGTACCAAGCATAAAAAAGCCAGCGACTGAGCGCTGGCGAGTGGTGACGTTTTATTATGATTATAGTGTGGGAGTGATTTTGTTTAACCCTGCATTTGTTCCAGCTCTTTACCTTTGGTTTCGTTAACAAACTTCACCACAAAAATTACCGACAGGAAGGCGAAAATGGCATAAATACCGTAAGCACCGCCTAAGCCAATACCGGCTAGTAGCATCGGGAAAGTAATGGTGATCAGGAAGTTTGAAGTCCATTGCACCAGGCCGCTTACAGCAAGGCCTGAACCACGGATCTGATTGGGGAACATCTCGCCCAGCATTACCCACATTACCGGGCCCCAGGACATATTAAAGAAAAAGACATACAGGTTTGCCGCTACCAGTGCAGTGGTTCCCCAGTCACCCAGGATAAGCTTACCGTCTGGCCCTTGTGAGGCATTCAAAAAAGCTACTACCATTATGCCAAGGGTTATTGTCATGCCAATTGAGCCCCACTTGAGCAGTGGTTTACGGCCGATTTTATCAATTACCAGCAAGGTAAGAATACAGGCGGCGATACTGATAGCCCCACTTAACACGTTAATTAGCAGAGCGTCCGACTCGGAAAAGCCAACCGCTTGCCAGAGCACCGCACCGTAGTAAAACACGACGTTAATACCAACGAGCTGCTGAAACGCCGCCAGGCCCAAACCAACCCAAACAATGGGGCGCACCTTAGTGGTGTTATTGTCGATTAAGTCTTTAAGTTGAGGACGGTGATCGTCGGCCAGTGATTGCTTAATTTCGTTGAGTTTATGCGTAGCTGCATCATCGCCCAGTAAACGGGTGAGTACGCGGTGAGCTCGCTCGGTTTTGTTGCTGGATACCAGAAAACGTGGGCTTTCAGGTATAAACCATAGCATCACAAAAAACAGGGTTGCCGGAATAAGCTCAATCCAGAACATCCAGCGCCAGGCCTCAAAATTTAGCCACAGCGTATTGGTTGAACCGGCTGCTTCACCAGCCAGCATGTAGTTACTCAGAAATGCAGCAAACAAACCGCTGATAATGGCAATTTGCTGAATACTGGTAAGCATACCGCGGTAACGGGCCGGGGAGACTTCCGAAATGTACGCTGGCGCCATCACTGAGGCCGCACCTACCGCCAGGCCGCCAAGGACCCGGTAGATAACAAACTCAAAAGACGACGTAGCAATACCAGAGCCCCAAGCACTGATGATAAACAGTACCGACGAGACAATAAGTAGCGCACGGCGGCCGTATTTGTCGGCAAAGCGGCCAGCAAAAAATGCCCCTACCGCACAGCCAAGCAGCATGCTCGATACATTAAACCCGGTACCGGCGCTGGCCGAGTTAAACGCTTGCTGTAAGCCATCTACGGTACCGTTGATAACCCCACTGTCGAATCCAAACAGGAATCCGCCAATGGTGGCCACAATACTGATAAAAATAACAAAGCCGATATTTTCGCCCGACGGACTGTCCATCGATGCTGGCGTGGCGGTTGATTCAAGCATTACTTCTGCTCCAGGTATGGATCGATGGTAACGATGCTGCCATCCGGGTTATAGGTGAGTTCGGTCATTTTTACGCTGCGTAAATGCGTTTGACCGCCGGATAATGAGCTGTCGTGATAGAACAGGTACCATTTACCCTTGAATTTGGCGATAGAGTGGTGGTTAGTCCAGCCTTCTACCGGCTGCAGGATCACGCCCTGATAGGTAAACGGGCCGTATGGATTATCGCCGGTTGCGTAAACAATTTTATGGGTATCGCCGGTAGAGTAAGAGAAGTAATACTTACCCTGGTATTTGTGTACCCAGGCCGCTTCAAAGAAGCGACGGTCATTATCGCCCTGTAAAATGGGATTACCGTCTTTATCCAGTAATTCAATTTCTTTTGGCGTTTCGGCGTAGGAAAGCATGTCATCCGCCATTTTGGCGATACGTGGTTTTACGGCCGGCTCATCATCGGCAGGGTAAACATCTTCAGGGTTGTAAGTGCCGCCTTCATAGCGCTGTAGCTGGCCACCCCAAATTCCTCCGAAATACATGTAATACTCGCCGTTGTCATCTTTAAATACGGCGGGATCCATACTGTAACTGCCGGCAATCGGCTCCGGCTCGGGAGTGAACGGGCCTTCCGGCGTGTAGCTCACGGCTGCACCGATGTGGAAAACGTCGTTCTTGTCTTTAAGCGGGAAATACAGGTAGTACTTACCGTCTTTTTCGGCGGCATCCGGCGCCCATAGCTGGCGTCCGGCCCAGGGAATAACCTTAACCGATAAGGCTACGCCATGGTCGGTCACTTCTCCGCCGACTTCGTCCATGCTCAGAATATGATAATCGCGCATGTCGAAATGATCGCCATTGTCGTTTTGCGGAATGCCTGATTCCACGTCATGAGAAGGATAAATATACAGGCGGCCGTTAAACACGTGGGCGGAAGGATCCGCGGTATAGATATGTTCTACTAACGGCTCGGCAAGGCCGCTTTTTACCTGTGGTTGTGTTTGTGGCTCAGCTTGAGCCTGAGTGCTCTGGGCTTCAACATTTTGTTGTTGTGGCTGACACGCTGTTAGCACCATGGCTGATAACAACGCAGAAAAGGTCAGTGAATATTTTGGTTGAAACGTCACAATACGCTCCCGGTCAGTGATTAAAATTCAGGGTCAAATAATGCAGCGACTGAGGGTAATCGGCAATGTTAACGAGCTGTGAAACGATAAAAAGATAAAGCGGTAATGAATAACATAAATTTCACAATGTAAAGTGCTTATACTGCGATCGATTTTTCGTTATAGCAAAAAAATCTTTTTAAAATAGTGTATTGCTAACTTGCGGCTTTTCTGGTGATTTCCATGGTCACCCAAAAAACGTTGCCGGAATGTGAAAAATGACAATGTAGTCTGCCATCTGTCAGCGCTACCCTGACCGCTCTACGAAGTAATTAAAGTTAGTCTATGGTGATTCAGCATCGTCTGCACAATTTGATTTTTGGTATGCTGCTGGCTTTTTTTGCTACCGGTAGCAACGCAGGTGCGGAGGCAGAAAAAGTGACATCACTTAATGTGGTGACGTCACTGAGCAGCAGCGATCCCATGTACAAGGGCCTGATGCGTTTTAAGCAGTTGGTCGAAACAGGCAGCGCTGGCTCGCTTAGCGTTAACCTGTTTATTGGTTCTCAGCTTGGTAACGACGATGACATCCTGGAGCAGGCCATGGCCGGTGCTGGCATTGCAGTGCTGGTGGATGGCGGGCGCTTGTCTGTATATGCCCATGAAATGGGGATCCTCGGCGCGCCTTATCTGGTAAACAACCTGGCTGAGTTACAGCATCTGGTTGGCTCTGATTTGTTTCAGCAGTGGAATGGTAATCTGCAACAAAACGCAGGTTTACGTGTGTTGTCATTTAACTGGTGGCAGGGGGCGAGGCATCTGTTAACACAGCAGGCGGTGGTTCAGCCTGAGGATTTACACGGATTAAGGCTACGCACTATCAGCGCGCCGGTTTGGATAGCTACCATCGACGCCATGGGGGCTACGCCCACGCCATTGAGCTGGTCTGAGGTATACAGTGCTCTGCAGCAGCGCGTTATCGACGCCGGTGAGGCACAACTTACTGCGGTGTGGGGGGCAAGGCTCTATGAGGTAATAAGCCATGTAACTAAAACCGGCCATATTCAGTTGATCTCCGGCCTGGTCACCAGCGATGACTGGTTTAACCGGCTCACGGCCGCCGAACAGGATGTTATTATCCATGCCGCGACTGCGGCAGGTAAGTATGCAACCGCGCAGGTACTCACGGCTGAAAGTAACATTGAGGCAAAGCTATCCGCCGCCGGCGTTTCGATATCTACCCCGCCGGTTGAGCCATTTATGCAGGCTTCGGAGTCAGTGTATCAGGCCCTTGGATACAGCGAGCTGCGCCAGCAGGTTCGCGCATTGCTGGATGCGGGGAACGATCAGTGAACCACCTCGATAAGATAGAGCGCGTGGTGTGCATTGGTTTGTTATCTGCCATTGTGTTGCTGGTCTTTGCAGCGGCAGTGATGCGCACTGTGGGGCTACCAATTATCTGGTCGGTAGATATTGCCCAGCTACTGTTTGCCTGGCTGTGTATGCTCGGCGCCAATCAAACCTTAAAACACGCACAACATGCCACGGTGGATATTGTTACTCTATACTTGCCTGCACGCTGGCAGCAAAGGCTTTCGGGCCTGGCGTCACTCATTATGATAGGCGTGCTTGCCGTTATTGTTGTTTACGGATTTGCGCTGTTTAACCTTAACCCTCAGCGAACGCTGGGTAGCACGCCTATACCTTACCGCTACGTAGCCCTTGCTCTCCCAGTAGGCAGCGGATTGATGCTGCTAACCCTGCTTGAGCAAAGCTACCTTAAGTGGTTTTCGGTCAAAGAGAGGGGGGCGCAATGATGATGCTGCTGGTTTTCTTAGCCTTGCTATTAGCCGGGGTGCCTCTGGCGTTTAGCCTGATGGCCAGCGGCCTGCTGTTTTTTGTAATGCATGACTCCTTACCGGTGCTTGTGGCAGTGCAACGAATGGTCTCCAGTAGTCAGAGCTTTCCGTTGCTGGCGGTGCCGTTTTTTATCCTGGCGGGGCACATTATGAATGCTTCGGGTATCACCACGCGGCTGATTAGCTTTGCTAATTTACTGGTGTGTTGGATCAGTGGTGGTCTGGCTCATGTCACTATTGTGCTCAGTGCTTTGATGGGCGGCGTTTCAGGCTCGGCGATTGCTGATGCCGCCATGCAGGCCCGCATTCTTGGGCAACCTATGCAAGCCTCCGGATTACCGCGGGGCTTCAGTGCCGCTATCATAACGGTGAGTGCTTTGATTACGGCCTGTATTCCGCCCAGTATAGGCCTCATTCTGTATGGCTATATGGGCAATGTGTCGATTGGTAAATTGTTTATTGCCGGACTATTACCCGGTGCATTGCTGACTATCGCACTGATGCTCTGTGTGCGTTGGGTGGCAAGTTCTCAGAAGCTTGGTAACACCGAAACACAAACGCCGCCGTCACTGCGGGAAGTGATACTCGCCGCCGGGCAGTGCAAATGGGCATTACTTTTTCCGGTGTTGCTGATTGTGACCATTCGCTGGGGGATCTTTACGCCATCAGAAGCCGGTGCCTTTGCTGTAGTGTACGCCGTTTTAGTGGGGCTGTTTGCCTATCAGGAGCTTACCTTTTCACAACTGTACAGCGCCTTAAACGAGAGCGTGCGGGATATCGGCATGATCATGTTGATTGTGCTGGCTGCCGGAACCGTAGGTTATGTGATTGCTTTTCAGCAACTACCGATAGAACTGGCTCAAAGCGTGTCTGCAGTAACCCAGTCACCGCTGCTGGTGCTGATGATATGCCTGGCTTTGTTGCTGGTGATTGGTACGTTAATGGAAGGCACCATAACGGTACTGTTGCTAACCCCAATTCTGGTGCCCGTTATCCAAAGCGTGGGTATCGACCCGGTTCACTTTGGCATATTACTGGTGCTGGTCGTTACGTTTGGCGGTACTACACCGCCGGTAGGCATTGCCATGTACACCGTATGCAACATCATGGACTGCTCCCTCACCCAGTTTATTCGCCATGTCTGGCCATTTTATCTGATTGTACTGGTGGTGTTGCTGTTACTGGCACTAATGCCCCAACTGGTGTTGTTTTTACCAGACTATGTTTATGCCACGCCTTAACCCGGTTTATAGATGAGATTTTACTATGAAAATTACTGAAGCGTATGTGATTGTTTGTTCACCCGGTCGCAACTTCGTTACCCTCAAAATTGTCACTGATGAAGGGGTTTACGGTATTGGCGATGCAACGCTCAATGGCCGCGAAAAAACGGTGGTTAGTTATCTTGAAGATTACCTGATCCCGGCGCTTATCGGTAAAGATCCTGCCCGGATTGAAGATATCTGGCAATTTATTTACCGAGGCGCTTATTGGCGGCGCGGACCGGTTGGCATGACAGCCCTGGCAGCAGTAGATATGGCACTTTGGGATATCAAAGGCAAAGTGGCAGGATTACCGTTATACCAGCTACTGGGTGGGCGAAGCCGGGATCGCATCATGACCTATACCCATGCCAACGGCAGTGATTTAGCCTCTACGCTCGAAGCGGTGGGAGAGGCTATCGAGCAGGGCTATCAGGCTGTGCGCGTGCAGTCAGGCATACCGGGTATGGCCAGCACTTACGGCGTTGCCAAAGACGGCAAAAAATATGAGCCGGCGGATGCGGCGCTGCCTTCCGAGGCGGTGTGGTCTACCGAGAAGTATCTCAATTTTGTGCCTCATCTGTTCAGTGAGATACGTCGTCAGTATGGCGAAGAAGTACACCTGCTACATGATGTGCATCACCGCTTAACGCCCATTGAGGCGGCGCGGCTGGGTAAGGAGCTGGAACCCTATCATCTGTTCTGGATGGAAGATGCCGTGCCAGCTGAAAATCAGCAGGGCTTCGAGCTTATCCGTCAACACACCACAACGCCACTGGCGGTGGGTGAAGTCTTTAACTCTATTCATGACTGTAAGGAGCTTATCCTTAATCAGTCGATTGACTATATTCGCTCTACGCTGGTTCATGCCGGCGGTATTACGCAAATGCGTCGGATTGCTGATTTAGCAGCTCTCTACCACATTCGTACCGGGTTTCACGGTGCGACCGACCTTTCTCCGGTATGCATGGGGGCCGCGCTTCATTTTGATTACTGGGTGCCTAACTTTGGTATTCAGGAGCATATGCCGCACGGCGAACTGATGGAATCGGTGTTTACATTTGACTACCAGTTTGACCGCGGTTTCTTCACTCCGGGTGAAGCCCCCGGCCATGGCGTGGATATCGATGAGAAGCTGGCAGCAAAATATCCCTACCAGCGCGCGGCGTTACCAGTAAACCGTCTCGAAGATGGCACGCTGTGGCATTGGTGATCGTTTTTTCTTATTTAAACTGACTCAGGACAAGTCATTTGCAAAGTTAATAAAAGGTTAATTTTATTTTCGAGCGAAAGGTTATCAGGGCTATTGTCGCTCTGAGGTTTGGTGTTGTCTATGTGTTTATTTTATATGGCCTTTATTTGTTAACTTCATTTAAACAAAAGCAATGGGTTTACCAATAATCGTAAATTAAATGTTAATATAATAAGTTAATAATACCCTCCGTAATGAGCTGTACAAAGGAAATTCTGACATTCGATTGCGAACTCGATTGTAAATTCACAGTTGCCTCATTAAAGGCTGAGAATCACTGAAACCGGAGGGCTGCTACACATGCCTAAATCAAAAAGCAGAAATTTTAATTCACAAAGTGAGCAAAACGGCTTGATGCCAGGGGAGTCATTCCCGCGGTTTAAAAGGTCGGTACTTGCCGCGGCTATAATGTCTTGTACCACAGCGGTAATGGCGCAGGAGGCAGTTGATGAAAACAAAGAGAGCGAGGACGAAAGCGCAGTAGAGGTGATCTCGGTTACGGGTCAGCGTCAGTCTCTGGAAAGCGCTATCGACTTAAAGAAGAATGCCGATACCATTGGTGATTCCATTGTCCTTGATGAAGCAGGCAAAGTCCCCAGTACCTCATTGTTAGAAATTCTGGAACGTTCACCGGGTGTCACCATGAACCGGGTCAGAGCGGGCAGCGAAGGATCGCCGGATGGTTTCGCATTCGAAGGTTCAGGTATTCAGGTACGGGGTTTAAATAAGTCTAAAACACTGATCAACGGGCGCGAAGTATTTTCCGCTAACGGTGGTTCAGGGCTGAGCTGGGCAGATGTAGGCCCTGAGTTATTAAAAGCGGTTACCGTATATAAAGCCAGCCGCGCCGATCTGATTGAAGGCGGTGTGGCCGGTACGGTCAACCTGCAAACCCGTATGCCTTTTGACTTTGAAGGCTTTAAAGCTAACGGCTCGGTAACGGCCGACTACGGTGACTTTTCTGAAGAGTTAACTCCGGCCTATTCCGGTTTGATCTCCGACCGATGGGAAACCGATTACGGTGAGTTTGGTGCGCTATTTAATATGGGTTACTCCAAAATAGCATCCCATGACAGTAACATTATTATGCCGCCATATTTAGCAACCCAGTACAATGGCGAACGTGTTTATGCGCCTGCCGGTGTACGATTTACCCAGGACCAGTTTGAGCGTGAACGTACCGGTTATTATGCGGCGCTGCAGTGGAAACCTACAGAAAGGCTTGAGCTTTTCCATACTACCTTTATTTCGGAGCGTGAAAGTAACCGTGACAGTCAGATTATGACCATCGAGCCAGGCGCTCCGGTGGGCGTGCTGGATGGTGCCCGGTTTGATGACGACGTATTTATTAGTGGCGCCATTTCGAGCACTAACCTGACGTCTGGTTTGCCCGTGGCAATGAACTCAAGTTTTACGCCTGGTTTCAGTAAAACTGCTGACCACAGCTTTGGCTTTGAATACCAATCTGATTACTGGGATTTAAGTGGCAGCTATCAGTATGTTAAAGCGGAATCTCGGTCAGGCAAATACAGCCTGGGTGGGGCGGTATTAAGCAATATCATTGAAACCAACCTTGACCTGTCAGGTGATATCCCAGCTGTCTCGTACGGTAACCCGCTGTCTACTGATCCGGCCGATACTGGTATGTCGCGGATCAACTGGCTGGATATGGAAAATGAGGGCGATGCTCATGCATTCCAGCTGGATGCAAACTTCTATCTCGAGCACGATTTCTTCCGTAAAGTCGCTGTGGGTGGCCGGGTAGCCGATCGTGAAGAGTCAGACAGCTTTGTAGGTACCTGGTGGTCGGCAACCGGGCGTAACTGGAATGGTGTACCCAGAGCCTTTGTTGATACGGCACCGGAAGGCGATTTCTACTTAGAAGAATTCTCCGACTTCTTTAAAGGTGATGTACAGGCGCCAGGCGCAGTATGGGTAGGTACCGATCAAATCAATTCTGCTGATCAGTTTGTGCGCGTTTACAACACGTATACCGCTTGTGGACCAGACCTGTATTACCAGTGTAGCGATCCGGAAGCGAGTAACTATATCTACGGTAATCCACCAAACCGTAACTTTGATCAGCGTCCGTCGTTCTACGATACCAAGCATAAAACTCAGTCGTTATATGCCATGGTCGGGTTCGAGAATTATGGCGATTCGTTCTGGTCTAACTTTACCGGTAACTTTGGTGTGCGTTGGGTGAATTATGACATAGAAAGTATGGGCAACTTTGCTTTTAATGGCGGTGCACGCTACTACGCAAGTGTTGCTGATGCTCAGGCCTCGGTAGAAGCTATGGGCGGTCTGTCTAATATTCTTGCCTGGCAGGAAGCTAACGAAGGGGTACAACCTCCGTTTACCCGCGAGAGTGTAGGGTTTGAAAACGAACGTGTAGGTGAGCTGTCGAAAGACTACTTCCTGCCGTCTTTCAATATTAAGTTTGAACCGGTTGAAAACTGGATTGTGCGCTACGCGTTCACCAAAACCTTAACGCCACCGCGTTATCCGGACATCCGGGCTCAGGGTATTGCTTCAGTACAAACTACGGAGAATGTAATTAACCAGGAGCTGGATGCACTGTATCCGGATGATGATGTGTCAATCCCGGCTATTTTCTCTGGCTATACCAATACCTCAGGTAATCCGTTCCTGGAGCCGGAAATAGCACTCAACCACGATATATCGGTGGAGTGGTATCCGCGCAAAGGTTCTTCGGTACATTTATCGCTGTTCCATAAAACCATTGAAAATTACATTACGTTCAATAATTTCTCGGGCCCGGGCGCTGAGTATTTTAATGAAGACAGCTATCCGCAGTCTGCGTTTACCGATGGCAGTGGAAGTTCTTTCCTGGATGGGCCAGTACAGAGTCGTACCAACTTTAACGCTGAGGAAGATACTATTATCAGCGGTTTCGAGTTGGGCGGCAGAACCTACTTTGATGACCTGCCGGGATGGTTAAGTGGCTTTGGTGTAGATGCTAACGTTACATACATTGGTAACGATTCACCGGATGCCTTCGCGCTGGATATCAATGGCGATGAGCTCAGTGTGCCGGTAATTGGTTTATCTGAGTGGTCTTACTCAGCCACCCTGCTTTACGATAAGGGCGATCTGAGTGCGCGCCTGGCCTATAACTGGCGTGATCGTTACCTGACTACCACCAATGATTCAGGGACAACGGTTGTTTATACCGACCCGTTTACCGGTGCTGACATTCAAACCGGTTTACCAGTCTACGCGGCGGCCATCGGTCGACTGGATGCCAGTGTGTCATATCGTGTGACTGACGCTATCAATGTGAAGTTGAACATACAGAACCTGACGGATGCAGAGCAACGCACCGAAATGGAGATCCTTGATGGACGTTTTGTCGACCGGGCTGTGTTTATCACAGACCGCCGCATCAGTCTGCACGTTGGATTTGACTTCTAAGCAGGGTGTTGAGATGGTTCAAATCAAGTTGTAAATAAAAGGTAAATATAAGATGAGCAAGAGTGTATTGATCGTTGGTGGTGGTACTGCAGGCTGGATAACCGCAGCGTATATGGCGCGGATGCTGGCTGCAGATACCCCCGGCGGCGTATCAATCACTCTGGTCGAATCAGAAGAAATTGGTATCCTCGGCGTAGGCGAGGGTACCTTTCCTATTATCCGCAAAACCATGGGCCGTATAGGCCTGGATGAAAGCGATCTGATTAAACACGCGGATGCCACGTTCAAACAGGGCATCCGTTTTAATAACTGGAAGAAAAATCCCGCTGACGACCCGGCTGATAGCTATTTTCACCCCTTCCAGGTAGCGTCTCAGCATACTGATATGGACTTGTTGCCCTACTGGTTGTTAGGTGTTGCCGGGGATGTGCCCTGGTCTGAATGCTGCACCGTACAAGAACGGGCGGTAGAGGCCAAACTTGCTCCTAAGCTCATATCGCACCCTAACTATGAGGCGCCTCTTAATTACGCCTACCATTTTGATGCGACCAAGCTGGCAGCGTTAGTACGCCGTCGGGCGATGGAAATTGGGGTAAAACGGCTCATTGATACCATTGACGATGTGAAGCTCGATGACGAAGGCGCCATTGCTGCGGTTACCGCCAGGCAGCATGGTGATCTCACCGCCGATCTGTTTATCGACTGCACCGGTTTTAGAGCCAGACTCATCGGTGAAACCTTGGGCTCTGAGTTTACTTCCTATAAGAACGAGTTGTTCTGCGATCGGGCCGTTGCTTTGCAGGTGCCTTATGAGCAAGCCGGCGGTCCCATTCCATCCTGTACGTATACCACAGCCAAAGATTACGGCTGGATTTGGGATATTGGGTTGCATGAAAGGCGCGGACTGGGATACGTGTATTCGTCAAAGTACTGCGATGAAGAAACCGCAGTGGCTACCCTAAAGGCACATATCGGGCCGGCGGCCGATAACCTGCAACACCGCTTGCTTAAGTTTGAGCCGGGTTATCGCAAAACTCAGTGGCACAAGAACTGTGTTGGGATTGGCTTATCGGTGGGCTTTATTGAGCCACTTGAAGCTACGGGAATAAGTTTTGCCGAAGTGGCCGCGTTGATGCTGTGTAATCTATTTCCGTGGTCCGGCGATTATGAGCGTTCTGCCACCCAGTTTAACAACGCCATGAGCAAACGCTTCGAACACGTAAAAGACTTCATCAAGCTCCACTACTATCTTACAGAGCGTGACGACACGGCATTCTGGCGGGACAATCAGGACCCGGCCACGGCTTCTGAATACCTTAAAGGAAAGCTGGAACAGTGGCGTCACCGGCCGCCTTCGTTTTTAGATATTGATGCCAGCCACGATATTTTTGATGAAAACAGCTGGCAATATATTCTGTATGGCATGGGCTTTAAAACCGACATCGCGGCCCGTGAGGGCGCGTTGCGCTTCTTTGATGATGCACGGAGCGAGTTTGCCAGCATTCGCCAGCAAAGCGAGAATGCCAAACGGGCAGTGCCTACCCATCGTGATTTGGTTAGTGAGGTGTGCCAGAGTGGCTTTAAACCACAGGCGCGGAGGGCTCGTCGATGAGCCACTCAGTTAATCCCGTTAATACACCTGAAGTAAAACGTGTGGTGATTGTAGGAGGAGGCACCTCAGGCTGGATGTGTGCAGCGGCGATTGCTCGCATTGCACCGCCGAATACCCGGATCACGCTGGTGGAATCTGAAGATATCGGTGTGATAGGCGTTGGTGAGGCGACAATCCCCACGTTGATGGAATTTAATGATTTTCTTGGCATTAAAGAGCACGATTTACTCCGCGAGTGCCAGGGCACTTACAAACTGGGCATCGACTTTGTCGATTGGTATCAGAAGGGGCAAAGCTATTTTCATCCCTTTGGATTTTACGGCCGCGATACGCCGGAGTTCGCTTTTCACCAGCTGTGGCTGCGGTTAAAGGCAATGGCCGAAAGCGGAGAAATTCCAACTTCTGCGCCCGGTAATATCAGCGATTATAATCTGTGTACTATAGCGGCAAAACAAGGGCGTTTTGCTCCGCCTCAGGGGGGCGCTGATACTATATTATCGACCATGCGTTACGCTTATCATTTCGACTCCGCGCGGTATGGACAAATGCTCCGGAGGTATGCTGAGCAACGCAATGTAGAACGTATTGAAGGCATAGTGAACAGTGTTGAACAGGACCACAATTCGGGCCTGCTACAATCAGTAACGCTAAACAGCGGGCAGGTTCTGCAAGGCGACCTGTTTGTTGATTGCAGCGGCTTTAAGGCGCTGCTGATTGATGGTGCGATGCACAGTGAATTTGTCGACTGGCATCACTATTTGCCCTGCGACCGGGCCATTGCTGTGCAAACTCGATTAGCCGGAGCGCCCGACCCGTTTACCCGTTCCACAGCCGACAATGCCGGTTGGCGTTGGCGCATACCACTGCAAACCCGCTTAGGCAATGGCCATGTGTATAGCAGTGACTTTATGGAGCAGGATGAGGCACTGCAAAAGTTACTTGCTGGTGTTGAGGGAGAGCCGGTTACGCAACCGCTGCCGCTTGAGTTTCGTACCGGGCATCGCAAAGCATTCTGGGAGAAGAATTGCGTGGCTATTGGTCTGGCTGGCGGATTTATTGAGCCGCTGGAATCCACCAGTATCCATCTTACTCAAATGGGGATCCAGCGATTAGTAAATTTGTGGCCGGGGCGCGGCTGTAACCGCTCAGAAATAGCGCAGTACAACGCATTAATGACCGCCGACTATGAGCGCCTGCGTGACTTTATCGTGCTTCATTATAACGCTACCGAGCGCGAAGATACTCAATTCTGGCGCTACGTAAAGCACATGGAGATTCCGGATACGCTCGCGGCCAAACTGGAAATATTTCGCAGCAGTGGCAGAGTGATCCCGTCCCCCGAAGACCTGTTTACGCCGCATAGCTGGCTGGCTGTTATGCTGGGGCAGGGGATTTACCCACAAAACTACGATGTGCTGGTGGATCGGGTGCCTGCTCAGGCGTTACTTAAGAACATGCAAATGCTGCGTATGTCAGTAGCGAAAACGGCCGAATCCATGCCAACCCACGAGGAATTTATCCGCCGTTACTGTGAGGCCGCGGCGGCATAATTGTGTTGCGCAATGTTAAGGAAGCAATGAATGGAGAGAAATCCCCTCTACTCCAAAGATTTAACTATTAATTCAATCTGCATACGTCTTCTATTACTCATCGGCGTTCTTGCTACACATCTTACTCCACGCCGATAAAAAAGCGGTTTTACAATTACTGAAACCCATCTGCCCTTTGTTTTTCTGCGCCGGGGCAAGTAAACTATGCGGCCCCATCGCCATGGACCTGCTTGATGGTTATGTCAGAAGTAAGTGTTCAAAATAAATCGCAGAGGTAATGGTTGTGTCTATCGCTCCCTTAAATCGTAAAATTTCAGTGGCTCCAATGCTCGATTGGAGAGATGTGGCTTTTAACTGATTGATACTGTTGCTGTATTTTTTGTTTCAGTATTTTTTGATCCATCATAATGATCCACTGATGAACCGCTTTCAACGATATATTGCTGGATTTTATACTTCTCGTAAATACTTCAATTAAGGTTCTTTGTTGGAGTTTCTAATGACTTTTTACTTAGATCCGGTTGTCTGAGATGGTGCCGTGTTTTTAGGCATGGAAGTGGCTCTAACGAGCCACGAGTTCTGACCAAGTTTTTTCAGTCAAGATTTTTATTGGTAATCCTTGATCTCGTAATTGAACCGCTTTTTCAATCTTTCTTCCATAACTTTGAAAACGCCAATCTGGTGAGATTAATTCACCAACTACAAGAAAATTGAGTTTTTTGGTAACTGATTTCTGCGGCTCATGTCCAACCGATTTTGCTATATCTTCGATTGTCCGGCGGGTGCCGGTTAAGAAGGTTCCAGTGAAGCAAACTGTACAACCGTCATCCATTCTGTTTATTGGATCTTCTAAATACGCTATAGAAGCGCATTCAGCATCACCTGATTCATCAAATTGATATCCAGTGAGTTGCTTTAGAATTTCAGTAAACTCTGCAAGCTCTTCATCAGTCACTATGTCATCAGATAATATGTCATCAATGCGCTGGGATACTTGTTTTACAACCCAATCATCTGCAATTATGTCGTTCGTTTTGATCCACGAACAAACATATTGAAATTCGTTTTTATTGACAATTCCGTCGGCAATAATACCCTGCAACAGACCTAAAAATTCATTTACTTTGGATTCATATTCTCCAACATTTTCCTGTGCTCTGATATCGGCTATATCATTGCAAAGCGTTACCAAGTCTTCCATTTCATCTTCAGTAACAACCCCATCCTCCACAATATCTTCAATAAGGTCGATAAGGTCTATTGCGTCTGGGTCATCTTTTAAACTGTGTTGAGCCTTCAACCACAAGTTGAGATACAGTAATTCGACAGAAGAGAGTTGCTTGTCGGCTGTGACGCCACTCAAAATACCAATTAAGCCACTTATTGCCTTATCCAAGTTTCGTTTTGTATTAAAGAAGCGAGGTACTTTTAAAGTTGAAGGATTAAATTCCATCTTAGAATCTCCGTTATTCTTGAGCTTGAACTTTAGATTAAGGATAGATCGCCAGTCAAGATGATGTCGAATAAAGCGCTTGTTTTTCAAACACTCACGCGGTTGGTTGTATATATCTCAACCGAATTTAGGATAAAGAGTGAAGATCAATGACTTAAAATAATCATACAATTTAAAATTCAGCTACGGTTGAAATATCTATACAGCCTGTTTAAAACCCTATTTAGCTCAATGTGTTAGAAATGGTGTTGGACTATAGTATAATGAAATGCTAATACTAAAAGTCGTCAAAATTGGATGATGTATGGAAAGGAGCCGAGAATGAGTGATTATAGCGAGTCCAATCACACCATAAAATTAGCAGTTGATATTACCTCTACATTTTCCCTTGCTGCCCAACAAAACTCATATCCAATTCTAAAATCTGTTCGAATTACTTATCCCCAAAGCGAAGATGATTTGCCATCATTTAATTCATTGAAGTTAAAGTTGGCAGGCGTCGAAGGTTGGTTGGCAGAGGAAACGTGGCACATAGACAGGTTAGAGCCAGGCCAATCTATTAATCTGAACTCAAAAGAACTTCGCTTTCCTTTTGAGAAGCTTTTTGGGATCACCGAAGAAGTATCTCATGAGCTTAACTTTAAGCTGTTAACAAATGCTGAAGAAGTGTTAGTTGAACAAACAGCCAAAGTTAACCTTCTTCCTGCCAATTATTGGGGAGGGGAGAAAAGGCAGCCAGCTTTACTTGCAGCTTTCGTGAAGCCAAATGGTTTGTACGTGGAATCACTTGTCAGAAAAGTGGCCCATGCGCTAGAAAAAGTCGGATATGGGCGTGCCGTTGATGGTTATCAATCGAATACTCGCGAGCGTCCATACTTGATGCTAGCAGCACTCTGGAATGTAGTTTTCCAAGAAAAACTAGCCTATGTAAGCCCTCCTCAAGGTTTTGCTAAAAGTGGTCAACGAATAAGACTTGCCGCAGATATTAGTCAATCGAGAATCGCTGCCTGTCTTGATACTTCTTTATTATTTGCCAGTTGTATCGAGGCAATGGGGTTAAACGCAGTAGTGGCTGTTACCGATGGGCATGCATTCGCCGGAGCTTGGCTGATTGATGAGAAGCTTCCTATTCTGACTAATGATGATCCACAAGATGTTCGGAAGCGCGTTGATAACCGTGATTTGATTTTATTTGAGACGACACTTGTTACGAATGATTCTCCCGTTACATTCGAGCAAGCTAGAGAACGTGCCAGAGAGCTTATTTCTGAGGACAAAGAATCTGAATTTGTGATGGTAATCGATATTGCACAGGCTAGAGCGCAGTCGATAAAGCCGCTATCTACAGTTGAAGAAGCCAAGGAAGAAAAGTCTTCTGACGAGGTGTTGGCAGAGCTGGAGCTTCCGGTAATTCCCCCATTACCGCCAGTGAGAAAAGATGAGCAGGTAGTTGAAGAGACGCCTGAAACGCGAATTGATTCATGGTCGAGAAAACTACTCGACCTAACTAAAAAGAATAGCCTGCTCAATTTTAGTGATAGAGCTATAGCAATAAAGCTGTACTGTCCTGATATTGCGGCAATGGAAGATATGCTGGCTGATGGAACAAAATTTAAGTTTCTGTCTGCTCAAGAAAGTCCCTATTTCGATGCCAGTCGTGATAGCGAGCTATTCAGACTTCAAAATGGCTCAGATGTACACCGAGAGTACGCACTAAATCAAATTCAAAACAAGGTATTGATTGCAAATCAACCTGCTAAGAAACTCGAAAAGAATTCCGTAGAGTTGTTCAGAAAGGCTAAAAATGACTTGGAGGAAGGCGGTTCAAATACTTTGTTTCTTGCCTTAGGATTTTTGAAGTGGAAGGAAAACCCCGAAGACACACGAAGTTATAAAGCACCGCTATTACTAATACCTGTAAAGCTAACCAGGCGAAGTGCTCGTGCGCCTGTTTACGTTGAGCAATTGCAGGAAGAAGATCCAATTTTCAATTTGACCTTAATAGAGTTTTTACAGTCAGAGCACGACATTAATCTAGGGCAGTTTAAAGATGAACTTCCTGAAGATGAAAGTGGTATTGATGTGCCGTATGTTTGGCAAACAGTAAGGGATGCTGTCAAAGAGCAAGCAGGTTTTGAACTTGTAGAAGAGCTGGTTTTGGGGTCATTCTCTTTTGCCAAATATCTAATGTGGAGAGATCTTCGCGATAGATTGGACGACTTGAAAGAAAATCAATTTGTGAAACATCTGGTTGATAATCCAAGAGATCCATATCCCCAAGAAAGTACATTTATTGAGCGTGAGGAAATCGACGAGAAACTAGATCCCGCGTCAATTTACACCCCATTAAACTGCGACAGCTCCCAACTCGTAGCAGTAGATGCATCCGCACGCGCTCAGGATTTTGTTCTAGAAGGCCCACCAGGAACAGGTAAGTCAGAAACAATTGCTAATATCATTGCGCATAACATTGGATTAGGGCGAAAAGTATTATTCGTCGCTGAAAAAATGGCTGCGTTAAACGTGGTATACCGGCGCTTGAAAAAAGTAGGTTTAGACCACCTTTGTTTAGAGCTACACAGTAATAAAGCTAACAAACGAATGGTTCTTGATCAGCTTAACAATTCTTGGCAAAAGCGTGAAGGCTTGAACCCTAGAACCTGGGAGATGAATGTCTCTGAACTGAAACAAAAGAAGGAGCAGTTAAACAATTATGTTAGAGCACTCCACAATAAGTCAAAGTTTGGACTTTCAGCTCGTGACACCATATCTGCCCTCGCACTCTATGCCGAGTCCTTAAAGGTCAAACTTGATTGGCTACCAGATATGGAAGCCGCGCCAATTAAATCTGAACAAGATCTGCGTGCCGCCGAAGAATTGATTGAACAGCTATCACTAGCTTTCTCTGACGTCAGCAATCTGGATATTGAGTCATTTAACTTAGTTGCAGCAACGGAATGGTCTAACGTTTGGCAAACACAATTTCTAGCTAGTATTGAAGAGTGGAAATCTCATAAAGAAGTATTAGACGAGCTGTTGCCTAAACTATTAGAACTTGTTTCTTTAGAGGGAGTAAGAATAGATTCTCTTTGCCTGAGCACGCTGGACAATCTTTACAAGTTGTCTGACTTTGCAATAAAGCAAGATATCGCCTTTGCCATCGACAAGGGAGCGAAGGAGCGAATAGTCGCAATTGGAGAGCTTGCAGGATTAAAAGCCGAATTTGACGATGTGCTTAAAAAGATTTCTCACGGATTAACGAGTGAAAATGTCTCAAAAGTACCTGTTGATCAATGGCGAGAATTAGCGAAAGAAGCAGAATCAGGTTGGCTTAAAGGGATTTTTAGGAAGCGTAGAATAAATAAAGAAGCCTCAGAAATAGGCTTAAGTAAAATTGATGATTTGGCAATCATTGAACAAATTGCCAAATGCCAGAATATAAAAAGTAACATCGATACTAAATTGAATTACATCGAAAATTATTCAATTTGGACAGGTTGGAACACGAATCCCTCAACATTAGAGCAAGCAGCCAAAGTTGGTGAAGAAGTTAGGAAATGTGTATCCGAACTCATAGGCCTGATAGACGACCCTGTAGAAGTTCATATTTCTATTAAGAAATGGTTTGTAGACGGCAGGGAGTATCTTGATGAATCGAAACTCTTTTCTCTTGCAACTAACTATCACAATGCGTTAAACCGATTTAAGGATTCAGTAAGTCAGTTGAATACATCGGGCTTGTCAATTTCTGAAGATACTTTGCTGTCTACTTTGTCGGAGAACTTCGATGATATAGCGTCACACAGTTCTAAATTAAAAAGCTGGTGTGAATGGCAATCCGCTAAGCAAAAAGCTACTGCGTTTTCACTAAATAACTTTAGTGAGGCTCTGGAATCAGGGGTTGTAAATCCAGATGAGTTGAAAGAGCAGTTCAGAGTCGCCTTTTGTAATTGGTTGGCACCTATTTTAATCGATGATAGTGATGAGCTTCGGAAATTTAAAGCCTCGACACATGAACAAACAATTGAAGCATTTAAGGCTCTTGATGAAAGAGTAGCTAAAATCACAAGCGAATATATCGTCGCATTGGCCTCAGAATCAAAGCCAGTACAAGGTTCAACAGATAACCCTAAGCAATTTGGCGTACTTGCTAAAGAGCTACAGAAGAAAACGAGACACATCCCAATTCGCTCGCTAATCAATCAACTTGGTGAGTCTTTGTTAGACTTATGTCCGTGTTTGATGATGTCACCATTATCGGTTGCTCAATTCTTGCCATCTGATTTTAAAGGGTTTGACCTTGTTGTTTTTGATGAAGCATCTCAGATGACAACTTGGGACTCTGTAGGGGCGATAGCCAGAGGCAAAAATGTCATTATTGTTGGTGACCCGAAACAAATGCCTCCGACTAACTTTTTCTCAGCAGGAGGCAATTCGGATGATCCCGATGAGGAAGACTTGGAGTCCATTCTTGACCAGGCTCTGGCCGCGCGTCTCCCATTGAAAAGACTAATGGGGCACTACAGAAGTAAGCACGAAACACTGATTGCCTTCTCTAATAGCAAATACTATGAAAATTCGTTGGTCACTTATCCATCATCAGAAACAAAAGAGTCTGCTGTATCACTGCATCGCGTAGATGGTGTTTATGCAAAAGGTAAAGGTCGAAACAATACGACTGAAGCTAAAGCAGTGGTTGATGAGATCGTAAGACGACTGCTCGATAAAAACGAGCAACACAAATCAATTGGTGTAGTAACACTTAATACTGATCAGCAGAGGACGATTGAAGACCTGCTGGATGATGCTCGAAGAAAATATCCAGCAATAGAACCCTTTTTCCAAGATGGTCAAGACAAAGAGCCAGTGTTTGTTAAAAACCTAGAGTCTGTTCAGGGTGATGAGCGGGATATCATAATGCTAAGCCTGGCTTATGGGCCAACCGAACTCGGCGCGAAAACAATGAGTATGAATTTTGGCCCTTTGAATAAAAGTGGCGGAGAACGAAGACTCAACGTTGCAATAACCCGTGCAACGACAGAAGTCGTTGTGTTCAGTAGTTTTGACTCGTCGATGATTGATTTAAGTCGAACTAATTCAGTAGCTGTTGAGCACTTAAAGCACTTCCTCGAATTTGCAGAGAAAGGCCCGATTGCCTTAGCTGAAATAGCCACAGCAAACTACGGTGTAGACCAGTTTGATAGTGATTTTGAAGAAGCAGTAGCACAAGCGCTAAGGAATAAAGGTTGGAAAGTACAAACTCAGGTTGGTGTAAGTAAATTTAGAGTCGATCTCGGAATTTTACACCCTGGTAAGCCAGGAAAATATATGGCAGGAGTCGAGTGCGATGGAGCAACTTATCATGGTTCTCCGGCGGCACGAGATAGAGATCGCGTAAGGCAGATAATTCTCGAAAGTCTGGGTTGGAATATTGTTAGGTTGTGGTCGACAGATTATTTTGTAGATCCGGAATCTGCGATAGAAAAAGTAGACGCAAAGCTTCGCGAGATACTTGAAACCGAGACAGAAATTGAAACACTGCCAGAAGCAGAAGCAGAAGCAGAAGCAGAAGCAGAAGCAGAAGCAGAAGCAGAAGCAGAAGCAGAAGCAGAAGCAGAAGCAGAAGCAGAAGCAGAAGCAGAAGCAGAAGCAGAATTAAAGCCTGAACCCATACTAGCTAGTGGGCCTGTAACTCTCGAATATGACTCAAATAGACAGGAACAGCTTGACGAATCCACTGTTTCGCTAGAGCAGCAAACTTTAAATTCGGCAGACTACTTTAAACCAGAATATGCGACGCAACTAACTCAGCTAGCCAAGAATATTCTCGAAGAAAGACCTGGAATAACGCTTCACTCGCTTGCTTTGGAATTAGCAAATTTACATGGGCTAACAAGAACGAGTAAAAAACAGGTCGATTATCTTTTAGAGCTTATCAAGCCATTTGCTGGAATGAGTGAATTTTACGGTTATTCCCCAACTGTTTGGTTATCTCCTGAAGACAAGGTTGAGCTTATTGATTGGCGAGGAATAGAGCCTTTCGGTTACGAAAGGAAATGGAATGAATTAGCTTATGAAGAAGCTTTAGGACTAGCAAAATTCGCTCTAGAAAAAGATGCATTAGATCCGGTTGATGTTATGTGTCAAGAATTCAATCTCAAAAGACGCCATGAGACAACGTTAAAACAGTTTAACCAGTGGGTTATGGAATATAAAGAAACTCAACAATAACTGGTCTTGAGAGTTTGTTTTGGGCGCCCTTCTTCAAACCAAACTAGGGCAGCCGAAAGTTTAAGATGAAAGGATAATTTAGTTCAGAATCTATCCGCGAATTTAGGCTCTTGTAGTGGCCAAAACATTTTGACCACTACACTGAGCAGTTAGCTATAAAGCAAAAAAAGCCCCTTTTTCGAGATGAAAGTTTCTCTAAATCTAAAGTCATCGTTTTAGATTGTTGATTGAAGAGGAGGGGGGGAGATTCATTCCATTCACTTAAAATTGGCGTAAGCTTATAAAATAAAACTGATAGTGTCAGGTTAATTAGGGCGACGGTAGCCTTTTCTCATAAAAGGCTACCGATAAATATAAAGAAATGTATCGTGATTTTATATATTTGCTTATTGCTTTGATACTGTAAGATCTTCTGTGTAAGTGGCTGTTTATCATAGTGATACGCGGTCACTGTACATAATCGTAAACTGACTCATGACCGCTTTCCAATCTCTTATTGGCATTGTCCACTTCTTCGATATCTGGTGAAGCGCCAGGTACAGTATTTTCATCACTGAATCGTCTGTCGGGAACGATCGCCTGGTCTTGGTAATCTTCCGTAAGCTGGCGTTCAGAGATTCGATGGCATTCGTAGTGTAAATAACCTTACGGATTTCTGGTGGATAGTCGAAGAAGACGCTCAGACGTTCCCAGTTATTACGCCAGGACAGGCTAATCGTTCCAGTTCACATAGCGCAGCGAGTGGCGAATTTGATGCACAATGCACAGTTGGCACCTGTGTTTGGGTAATCCGCCTCAATGGCTTCAGGGAAGCCTTTCAAACCATCACAGCAAGCAATGAAGATATCCTGCACGCCACGGTTCTTAAGTTCGTTCATCACAGACAACCAGAACTTAACGCCTTCGGTTTGTGCCATCCATAATAAGCCCAGCAGTTCCTTTTCACCATCGGTATTAATGCCGAGCGCCAGGTAAACCGATTTGTTCTGTACCGCGCCAGAATCCCGGCTACGTACCACCAAACAATCCAGGTAAACGACAGGATAAAGCCCGTCCAGTGGGCGCTGCTGCCATTGCTTTACTTCATCCAGCACTTCATAGGTCACTTGAGAGATAAAGGTTGGCGAGACTTCTACACCGTAAGATTCCTCGAAATGCGCCTGAATATCACGGGTTGTCATGCCTCGTGCATACAGCGAGATAATCCGGTCATCAAAGCCGTTGAGTTGCTTCTCGCCCTTCTTAATGAGCTTGGGTTCGAAACTACCGCTGCGGTCACGAGGGATATCCAGATCGATTTCGCCGTGGACGGAACGCACCTTTTTGCTGGATTTACCGTTTCTGGAATTGCCAGAATTCCTGCCTTCCGGTGCATGTTTAACGTAACCAAGATGCTGTTCCATCTCGGCGTTTAACGCTCGCTCAGCAACCTTCTTGGTGAGCTGCTTAAGTAATCCGGCTTCGCCGAGGATGTCTTCGGGGGAATCACAGCCTTCTAGAAGCTGATCGATAAGTTTGTCTGATATTGGCATTCTGTATTTCCTTTCAACAGGTTAAGAATGCCACTTACACAGATATTTTTACACTCTCATTGCTTTCGGTTTTTTAAGATGAAATCGGCGAGGTCACTTGTGGTTACAAAATATTTTTTATCATCAATACCAGTGATAGTTAAGCCAAGTTCTTTAAACTCGCCTCTTTTTACTTTGTTTTGAACGCTTCTGGATGCTGTGATCCCGAAAAATTCCTTTGCAACTATTTCTATGGGTACTACTGGAGTACCAAATAATGCGGCTAGCTGATTGCTTAACATGAGATTGCTGAATTTTAAATTGTCGTTTAACATTTTCTACCTTTTTAAGTAAAATTAATTCCATCAAAAAATTGACCAGCTATCCTAGTTGGTATGTTGATGAGTCCATTATCTAACAAATTTTATTAGGAACAAAAAAAATACATAAAGGTGTAAACGGTATAAAACCGAGAACTCTTTTTTATTTTTCAGTGTATTTTTCTTTGTCGCAAGCTACGTATTACTACATCTAATGATTTACGAATAGTCTTTAATCGTCTTCATATGGCCTTTCTTCCCAATCATCAGGTTTTTCATCCTTTCCTCGACTTTGACAGTAGGCATAATGTTCAGGGTTGAGTTTAATGCCATTGCAGGATTAGACATTATTTCTCTCTTACAGATTGTGAATTCTTTGCATACTCATTTGTCCACATCCCCTAAACTGAGACAGACTTAATTGGAGTTTTCTGCAATGATTAATGCAGGAGACGACTATGAAAAAATCACGCTACACAGAATCTCAGATTATCGGAGTGTCAAAAGAAGTTGATGCAGGTATGAAGGTTGAGGAAGTCTGCCGTCAACACGGAATCAGTAGTGCAACCTACTATAATTGGAAATCTAAATACGGCGGCATGGAAGCGTCTGACGTCAAACGATTGAAAGAGCTTGAAGAAGAAAATGCCAAGCTCAAAAAGATGTTTGCAGATGTCAGCTTAGAAAATAATGCCATTAAGGAGCTTGTCGCAAAAAAGGGTTGGTGACAGCAGAGAAACGAGAATGCGTCAGCATCCTAGTTGATGCGGGACTAAGTATCGTAAAGGCCTGCCTGTTTGTTGGTATTGGCCGTGCGACCTTTTATCGTCCAGAGAGAGATTGGCGCAAAGTGGATGCTGCTGTCATTGATGCTATCAATGCCGTCTTGGAGAAGTCGCCACGAGCAGGCTTCTGGAAGTGTTTTGGCCGAATGCGGTTCAAAGGCTTTCCCTTCAACCACAAGCGTGTCTATCGCGTTTACTGCCAGGTGGGATTGAACCTGAGGCGCAGAACTAAACGGGTACTACCCAAACGAATAGCCCAGCCATTAGAAGTGCTGGATCAGTCAAACTATCAATGGGCGTTGGACTTTATGCATGACACATTATATTGCGGCAAACGGTTCAGAACACTGAATGTAGTGGATGAAGGCACGCGCGAGTGCCTTGCTATTGAAGTCGATACGTCTTTGCCTGCTGGCCGCGTCGTACGCGCGTTAGAGCAGCTTAAGGCTGAGCGTGGACTACCGACTCAGCTGCGTATGGATAACGGCCCGGAGCTAATTTCGGCGACGCTGACAGACTGGTGTGAGAACCATAATGTTGAACTGATATATATCCAGCCAGGTAAGCCACAGCAAAATGGCTTTGTTGAACGCTTTAACGGTTCATTCCGCAGAGTGTTTCAGGATGCCTACTTGTTTGAAAATCTCAACCAGGTAAGAGAAATGGCCTGGTTCTGGCGACTGGACTATAACGAAGAAAGAACACATGAAAGTCTGGGTAACCTGCCTCCGGCAGCTTACCGAGCAAAACTGGAAAACTCTAATTCAGCACTGTCTCATTAATGGGGAAGTGGACACCGAACTGGTTTATTATCAACCTTTAAATAAGAGAAAATCTGTCGGGCAATTGCCTTGGGAGGTATCTTCCTTTTCCAAAGCTCAGCATAGTTGCGCCCGTAATAAATCTTTGGAAATATTTACGTAAAATGTGCCCTGATAAAATTAAGAGAATTACTTGGATAATTCAAGAAGCTAAGCAGGAGATTGTTCCTGCCCTTGCTTTACTACAAATAAAGTGTTGGGCAACGACTTATAGGAACATTTTACCAGTTGATTATTTAAACAGTTTCTCATTGGAGCATACCGAAAGGTACTGGCTCAAGGAGCTGAAAGAAAAGAATAAAAAGATACTAGTCGCAACCATAGGTGGCAATGTCGTAGGTTATGTGGACTTTACGTTAGGGCATTCCAAAACAACTAATCGTTCGTTTGTGAGCTTAGGGTCACTGTATATTCATCCAAAGGAAAAACGTAAAGGTATAGGAAGTTCTCTTCTGAATCACGTTGAATCACTATCTAAGGTTAGTAGATTCAGTATTTCATTATTTGTTCATTATGAAAATCATAGTGCTAAGAGCTTTTTCGAAAAAAATGGGTATACAGCAATTAGAATTTGTGAAAAATTTAGTCTAGGAGCGTCGTTAAATGTAAAAGTAACTGAATACTTTAAGGAGTTTTAGATTGGGGAAATTAGATTTAAGTTTCGGAATACTTATCGCCTATATTGGGCCAGGTTTGATTGCTCTCATAGGAATGTCTGATTTTTTTCCCTACGTTAGCGATATACTAGGAGGCTCTTCTAAATCACCTACTGCGGGCGGAGTTGTACTGCTTTTAATCCTGTCCTTAATGATGGGAATGTTAGTCAATGCAATTGGTTTTATAACAATAAGAAAGATATTCTCTATTTTAGGTTCTAAGCCCCCCAGTTCGGAGGACTATGCAAACCTTGAGACAGAAAAACTTCAACTTTTGTCAAGAATTACTGAATACACATACAGATACTATGAATGTTATTGTAATTTATGCACATCAATAGCCCTTGTAACGATTTTCTACTTAATTGAACACTTAAAATTAGTTGAAGTTTTTTATCCGTTTGCTAATTTATTATTAACTCTCATCGCTATAGTTATTCTTATAATTGTTGCGTTCTATTCGCATAAGGTTTATTGCAAAAGAATGAGCAAGCTGTTGGAATATAAATCAAGTATTTACCATAGGGAATAAAATATGAAAAAATTTTGTAACATCGGAGAGCCACCAAGACCAACACCACCTCCACCTCCAATAAATTAGTTTTGATTTAATTCTAAATAATTAAACGAACACTCCAGTTTTAGTAATATAAGAATTGTTACTGGATCAGATCACTCCATAGATAAGAATGAAGCTGACTTTTCAAAGCCAGCTTCATTAATAGCGCGATATTCAATGAATTACGCAAGGCTGCCTAATATAGCGAGTGGTGCTGTTCGGACTTGAATTCGCGTTACACAGGTGAAACAAAGACTGATAAGCAATTTATTATTTCTGAATTTTCTAAAACTTCCGATGTTTTTATAGAAATTGACGGCGCAGATGACAGGAAAGCTACTAAATACAGAGGCAAGCAAGTTCTCATATCTGGAATACAAAATTTTGACGGTAAAGCGATAACGGCTTATCAGCCAAAGCTGCCGTTAAAGGCGCCTTATCCAGAACTTGCTGATTATAAACAATTCCATGTTAACGCATTAATCTGATAACCTTTTTGTTTTATTGAAAGGTCTGCAATTTTGGCTATACGTACATAAAGCGACTGCTACTTACTAGAACGGAAAATCATCATTATTTTTCTTCGGCTCAAAATCGACGAAATCTTCATGTAAATCATCAGCTTCAGTAAGACTGACTTCGGCGCACAACCACTCGCTCATGCTTTTGCATAAATAGTAATTTTCTTCCATATTACCCTTAGAATTGTAGAGTAATAAAGTCATGAGAAGCTCTTTAGACTTTTGATTGTCTTCAAGCCGCCAAGTTTTAATAATATTTTTATGCTTCTCAAGGGCTTGGGAAATCTGTAAAAGCGCCTCGGACGCTAAGTTTACGTTTAAGTATCTTGCCATTCTAGTTCTCCTTATTATATTAATCCCCTTTATCTAGGCTGGAAGTTGGAGAATTATGGCTTTCCAGTTATTTCCTCACTTATTTCATACTATTAAATGGGGTGCTACGGCCCGAATTGGGTTGACTATCTTGGCCCAGCGTATTTCTAGCGCGCTAACCACCGAGCGGCTCTTAACCGCAGGGAGCACAACTGCTCACCGAACTAATTTTAATCGATATTACATTCCTATTTTAAATGGTGTGTTCACACACTTGAGTTAAACGACAAACAAAATAGTCAAGCCATTCGTTCCGTAGCAAAGCCATTTTCCCACAGAATTTATTTTTTAAAAAATGAAGGATTATGCTGAAATTTGCTTCAAAACCTCCATAATTTACCCTAACTAGTAACTACTTAATCATGACAAATAGTGAATAAAAGTACGCAGGTGCAAACTGCAACGTCAGAAATAATGCGTATTTGGAGACTCTACATCTCAAAAAAGATGCGAAATGATTCGCGATAATTTCGTGTATTTTATCTTCTGGCGGTCGTTGTAGAGAGACGGCGATTCATGACACGCAAAAAATTTGTGTGACATAGTTAATCACGCGGCATGCTGCACCGAAAAATGGCCAAAAAAAAGAACAAGCGGGTGCTACACCCGCTTGTTCTTTTTCATTCGTTTAGCGATAGAACAGTTTTTGAATCTGCTCGCAAAATTTCGTGCGATAGACGAGCTTCTCTTCTAAAAAGCGGCGTTCGTTTTGATTCAGCAGCGGTCGATTCGCTTTCTTATCAAACGTGTTTTCGAGATTATCGAGTGCCTGCTGATTTATCCGTTTCATATCGTTGAGAATTTGCAGCGACTGCGAGACAAAGAATACTTTGTCATAGAAACCATTTTTCAATGAATACAGGTATTTGAGCAAAATTGTTTTGCGTATCTGAATCGGTTTATAGCTATGTTCAACTTCGATTGCACAAACATTTCCATTTGGCTCGATGATAAGGCCATCAACATTTCGAATATTGTTTTGCGGATAAATTCGTTTGAATTCCAGCTCGCTAACAAACCCTGTCCACTGTTGCACTGGCTGCCCCTGTGCTACCCCCTGTTGAACGCCTGCGCCTAAGACTGATTGAAGAATGCAATCATGCATCAGCGAGTTCTGATTAATCCGAGCTACAGGGTCGGTCGTGGAGCGAAATGGAATATACTGTTGTAGTAATTGTTCAGCGTGTTTCGCTCCGTGGTACGTCAACACATAAACCCTTCCATCTACTGCTCGGACGCTACTTGCGACCTCCAACAATCCAAGCTTTACAAGTTTGCCGAGGTGCTCAAGTGCGAGTGCACGATTAATGTCATACAGCCAACTGATAAAAGTCGGGCTTACCAATCCAAATCGTGCAGCATATTTTATCGTGCACTCTACACGCCGTTTCCCTGTTTCAATGTTTGAATTCCCAGGTTCATACTTCATATCTATGTTGAATAAGTGTTGTAGCTGAGACGGTATGCCGTTAAGTTCAAGTTGTTTCACTATCTCTTCTCCTTTTGTTGAGTTCAGTAAGAGATAGGTTTTTCCTTGGCAAAAATGACGATGTTTTACTTCGTCGTCCACATGAATTATTGCCAGATTTGTTGCCTGAGCGTGTAATTTATCTCTGGTGACGAAAAGGATAACCAAACAGGTAAATCTCTCTGCGTTGCAGAGTAAAAATCAGCGCCTTTCGCTGATTTTTAATCACCCTGTAGTGCCCGTGATTGCTAATGTTGCCGCTGCAACGCAATCACTTTACGTGTCTGCGACACTAGCACCACAAGACGACAGCAACCGTACTATGCTACGCGCCGTACTTCCCTGCAAAAATGCCGTGACGACCTGTGCAGCGCACACCGTCTCATCACTTTGTGATGCACTATTCAATTCGTTGAATTGAATTTTTGTTCTTCGAAGCAGCACCTGTTGTGCCGCTTCTCGAATTTCGCTACAGCGAAACTTTTTTGCAGGGAAGTACGCCGCCGCGTACGGTTGCTGGCTCCGCCGTCGCGTCTCGTCGAAACACCACGACTACGCTATTTGCTGAGCTTCTTTGAAGCTCTTTAATACAGTCAGGCTATCGCCTGCCTGTCGTTTTTTTCTCATCAGAATATCAATAGCAAAGCCTATTGTGCTTGCTTAAATTTTGTTTGATTTTGTCGAAAATATTATTAATGTACTTATACCTCTATTACAAAAAAATCGAGGTACCCCCAATGACGTATTTAGAATTCTTCGGCCATTATTCTCTCCATGAACTAGAAAATTTCGGCAAACCTGTAACCCCTGCAAAAGTATGTGTTCCGCCTAATGTTTCGAAATCACCCTCCTTATTATCTGACTACATTTATGCTTCGCAGTTTTCAAACCGTGCGATTACTGATGTCGTAATACCCGTTTCACATAACTCATCAGAAATGCACTCAGATAAAAAATTGCTTTGGGCTGACAAGCAGGACATGAGTATGTCAGCCGGTGAGGATGATGAATTTGAAAGTTACCATGACATCGCGGACATTAACTGTTTTGATACCGGAGGAGTCAATGATTTACCGGAAACGCAGAACATAAACCCTTGTACCGGTTTACCTGAAATAAATAACTCAGGTATCGATGCGGGTGGTCATGTCATGTACACCTGCGAAGACGATTCGATTTTTGGTTTTGAAGATAGCTCCACATTTGATTGCTACAGTGACTTCGATAATTTTGACAGCTGCGATACTGATGATTCGTCATTTGATGACTGGATGGATTAATTAATGACTGTTATCAGAGTTCAGAACACATATTATTTGCCCGTATCAAAACAAACCGTAAAGCGTTGGATAAACCTGCATTATCCGGCACTAAAGATTAGTGAACCACAGCTTGCGCAGCTTACTACGTCTGTTGATTATATCCGCAGACACAAAGGCGATTTTGAGCCTAAGAATATCGAGTGGCTACATGCAATGCTTGATTTCAACTGGCCAGTTGAAGAAATTATCAATCTAATGCCCTGAATTTCCGAAGCCGTGACCTACTTATTCTTAGGTCACAAGAGGAAAGATAATGAGTACACAAAATCAATTTATTCGAATTTACAAACGTGCAAGCCAAAGCCCCTGGGATGATAGTTCTACCTTGCTTTTGCTGGCAAACGCAGCGAAAAATGAGGACGAAATCACACTCGACTACTCTCGATATATTTACTTACATCGAGATTCCGCAGGAAGAGCGCTAGGTTTGTCATTATCCAAATCAATTATTAACGAAGTGGATATGGATATAGAGCGCTATGTCGACGGAGAGATGATGTACTTAGTTCTGTTGATGTTTGCCGATGAGATAACGTCGTTCTGTGAGCCATTTGCGAGTGAATTTGAGTCATTATTTCTGACATCTCCGGCCAACTATTTTTCATCCATGGTTGAATACTGGGCGCAGAAGTTGGAATAACTTAGCGGGCTATGTCCGCTTTTTTTCGCAATTGTAAAAGGACGAATACATATCTCTAGCTGTACTGACTCTTTACGAACTGACAGTTGCGGAATTTGAGTTCCGCCAGACTTAACAGGCCGAAGCCGATTAAGGGCCGAAATGAGCGAATAGCGAAAATTGTTAGTCGGTCTTTAATGGTCAGCTAAAGACAAACAGCGGACTCTACACCTGTGAATGGCTGGCTTCAATGTCAACGCGGCTTGTAACGTATTTCGCCATAGTGCTGCCACTCACATGCTTGAGGGCGGAGCTGATATTCGTCAAATCCAAGTCTATTTAGGCCATGCCGACATCTCGACCACAATGGTCTATACCCATGTAACCAACCCTGAGCTAGAACGCGCCTACGAGAAATCGCACCCTGCTGCGAGATAACACTAATGCTAATTTAATGCTTGCTTTAACGGTATATTTTTTAAGTGAAATATAGGAAGATAATAAACAGAATAATAATTTTAAATTTGGATGACTTATATATAGATGGAACTAGAAAACGAGATCCCCTCCCCAAAAAGCGCCAATGCTCCTTTATCGGCAGTATCAGCTTTAGCTGGCGAAGTTATATCGCCATTAAAACGTTTACAACATATGGACGAAGACGATTGGGAAGAGTTTACTTGTGAACTAGCAACTTATTGGAAAACACAGTATTTGCGAGTCAATCGGGTTGGGGGAGCTGGTGATATGGGGCGTGATGTTATTGCTTACTCTCCAAATGGAAGTTGGGAAAATTTTCAGTGTAAATATTACAGCTCACCATTAAATTTGACAGATGTTCTTTTAGAAATTGGTAAGCTTTGCTATCACTCACATCAAGGGCATTTTTCTATGCCTGCAAAATATTACTTTGTTGCTAAAAGTGGCTTAAATGGCGTTAGCCTTAATGCCCTTAAAGATTCTAATAAGCTGAAAGCAGAACTCATTTCTGGTTGGGATAAAAAGTGCAAAGACAAAATCACCAAAAAAAAGGTGGTAAGCCTAGAAGGTGATTTTCTTAAATTTGTTGAGCATGATGTTGATTTTACGATATTTGATCAAATCCCACAGTTGAAGCTTATCGAATTACATAAAAATCATACTCCTTATTACATAAGAAGATTTGGAGCATTAGAGTTTGATCGACCAGCCCCTGCAACACCTCCAAATGATATTCAAAGCAATGAATTGAAATATATTGAAGAGTTATTAAAGGCAATAGAATCTATAGAATCTCAGGTGAGTTCTGTTGATGATTTAGAAGCCTTTCCTGAGTTTTTGGCGGAACTAAAAAGTGCGCGTAAAAACTTCTATTCAGCGGAAAGCTTAGAAAAATTTTCCAGAGACTCAATGCCTCCTGATACATACGAAAATTTGCTTGAAGATTGTTATGAAGCCATTTCTAGCCTCGTTCTGATGGTTCACAACAATGGCTGGGATAAATATTTGGCTATCTCGAATCACGTAACACTAGTTTCATTTTCATCGCATCCATTAAATCTATACATGAGTAATCGTGATAAGAAAGGCGCTTGCCACCAATTGGTGAATAAAGGATCTTTAAAATGGAACAAGTAAAACTTAAAGTCCCTCAGATATTTAATAGTGATGTTGAATTGGCAACTCGAGCCGCACTGATACTGTCGAGTATGGAAGGGGAGAAATTCGACATAGATGAATTGGTCTTATTAGATTACGCGCTATTGTATTCAAGCGAATTTAATGGGCCATCAAACCTTCATCCTGCTGTCCCAAATCATTTGGCAGAAATTGCACAACGGAGAGAACTGCTACCTAAGTCGCTTTTGTTTTTTATTAAAAAAGGGCTAATTGATGTTCACTATGATGAAAATGGAAAATCTTTTTGTGCGAATGAAAATACAAATAGCTTTGTTAGCTGCTTAAACTCAAGCTATTTCATCAAAATTTGGGAACGATTAAGTTGGTTGTCTGAGCATTACAATCGGATTATCCAGATACCAATAATGGAGTTAAGAAAAGGAGTATCGAGTTCGGCATGATTATCAAAAGAATATCCGTAATAGGAAAAGGTAAACCGAAGGCTGAACTTTGCTTCGATAAAGGACTCAATGTTGTTGCTGGTGCATCTGATACTGGTAAGTCATATGTCATAAAGTGTTTTCAGTATATTTTTGGTGGTGAAGAGCCTCCAAAAAATATTGACGAAGCTAAAGGCTACAATACCGTTGAAACGGAAATTCAAGTTGACGAAAGTGAAAGCTTTATTCTTCGAAGGGAGATATCGGCTACCAAACCTAAAGTTACTCTAATTGAACTTGAGCCAGATGGTAGAGAATCAGAAACAATTGTTTTAAATCCAAGTCACAAAGGAAAAAATAATCTATCGGCACATATACTCGGAAAATTGGGCTTAAACGACAAAGTATTAGTAAACGGTGTACAGAGTTTAAAAACCTCTTCTTTGACATTACGCGTACTGAGTAAATTATTTTTGGTCGATGAAGGACGGATAATTACCGAATCTTCACCTCTAGGTGAAGGCCAGCGAGAGTATACTCAAGAAACATCACTACTTAAAACTTTACTCACTGGTGCAGATGATTCTGTGGTTAAAGAATTGAAACAACAACAAGATACAGAAGGAGCTGTAGAGTCGCGTGTCAAAGCTTTGGAGGAATATGTTGCCAAGAAATTTTCTAACCATGAAGAAGTAAAGTCCACAACAGAAAAGCTAGACTCAGAACTGAATGAGTTAGAGGAATCTTTATCTAAGGCGCAAGACGAACTAACCGCACTGGTTGAAGCCAATAGTGAACTTGATTCTAAAAGAAACAAATTCAGGGGTGAGCTAAGTAAATTACGTGAAGCAGAAAAAGAAAACCTTCTACTACAGGGGAGGTTTAGCCTTTTAATTGATAAATATAACTCAGATTTGGAAAGGTTAGAGGCAGGAGCTGAAGCCGCTTCTTTTGTTGAGCTATACGAGATGGCGAATTGCCCTACTTGCGGACAAGAGTTTGAACAAGAAAAAGATGTAAAAGAGCTAAAGCAATTAGTGCAAAGCACTGAGGCGGAAATTAATAAAAATAAATTTCAAGTTAAAGGGTTAACTGATTCAATTGAGGATCTAAAGCAAGAGTATCAAATGCTTGCAAAAGAGATAGTTCAAAAAGAAGCAGCAGTTAAAGAGCTATCGGAAATCATCGAAGGGAATATATCTTCGAAGTTTAAGGACTATAACGTAGCTATTCGGCTATTAAATCGTAAGAAGAATGAATTTTTGAAACAAAGAGCCATAGTGGATTCTCGTGAAAGCTTATTAAAAGAAATAGGTGAATTGCGTGTCCAGCTTGAAGACAGAACTGAAAAATACGTCTTTCCTGATTTTAGTGCCGAGTTAACAGCCTTATGTAAGAACATTAGTGCAATCTTACAGCGTTGGTCATTCCCCGGACATGAAGACGTTTCTTTTGATATGAAAAGTAGGGATTTAGTAATTGGTGGCAAGCCAAGGTCTCATTTTGGTAAAGGATACCGAGCAATTTCGTATGCAGCTTTTTCACTAGGCTTAATGGAATACTTGTCTAAGTTTGAACGCCATCCAAAATTTGTGATTCTGGATTCTCCTTTGACCACTTATCGAGCTGGTGACAATGACGAGAATGATGATGGGGTTCAACTACAAAAAGATATGATTTTTGCTTTCTACATTGATCTTTGTGATTCGTTTAAAGATAAGCAAGTAATCGTGTTTGAGAACCAAGAGCCAGATGAAGTTTTGAAACCAAAAATGACTTACTACCACTTTTCTAAGAACAAGGAAATTGGTCGATATGGCTTCTTTCCAGTAGCATAATTTAAGGATCGTAAATCCGCTGTATCCATACAAACAATGTGCTTTAGGATCCAACATCAACAACTGAGCAAGTTGGACAATCTTTAGAATTATTCAGGGCTACGGGTCTCCGTTGCAAACATTACGCCGCAAATTGCCGCCCGAGAATTTGCCTTGCTAGGCGAAATGTTGCTCTCATTTTATAAGGCCTATATTGCGCAGTATTTGGCTATGCTGAACAATTGTATCTACGCGCTTCGCGATATTCAGTTTACTCTGCGGACTTGGAGTTCTACTGTAATGTATACCAACTACTGTTAAGTCTGATGCTCTCATTAGTGGCGAACCACCTACACCTGCGCTGGTATCACAGTTATGGGTGATTTCTGTTTTTGAAACCTTCAACACCTCGCACGGATTAGCAGAAAGTGTTTTGCTCTTACCGCTGGCATGATGAGTAATAAACAAAGACTCACCTACCTTTGGGGGAGCGGAACTAAGAGGCATAGGTGGATACTCTCCTGAAAGTGGCTTTTCTAATTTAAGAAGTGAGTAACCAAGATCTCGGTTTATTTCGGTGAATTGTGATGATACCTCGACTCTTTCGGTGCTAGAAAGATCGCCTGACAAATATCCCAAGATAAGCTCTATTCCTTCCGGAATCTTATTATCTGCATCTTGCACACAGTATGACGCTGTCATTATATATTCAGAAGACACTATCCAAGCTGTGCAGAAATCAAGTTGCGAATCTCGGAAAATTTGTAGACTACCGATACTTCGTGATGCTTTCTTACGAGGATCATTTTCTGGGAGAGCAGATACAGGCTGATACCATGGGCTGCGACTTAATGTTGGAAGTGATACTTCACCTTTTGACAGTTTCTCAGCTATATCCGGCTTGAAAGGAACTGGAGAATTTTCGTTAAGTAGGTCGACCGCCCAAACCCGCAGATCCGCATCAATTTCGCCTTCAGATTTGGATAGAATAGAGACAGCTAACTCGACGTAATCTTTACTGACTGTGCGTTGTGATAATGCATTCTGAATCCACCATCCGCCAAAACCAAGAACAATTGGAATTGCCACGAGTGAAAGAAGCTTTGCTACTCGCTCAAGATAATCCCATCCACTTGGTGAGCCGCCCTCTGTGCGGTTAACAACAATTATCTCTCTTCTTCGCTGCTTTTCTTCAGCCATAATTGGGTATCTCTTTTCTCGCTTAACGCCAGCGAAATAGGCGAGAGCAAGCGAGCGTCCTAATTGACGCGATTGTTAAGCTTTTCACTGCGTGCTTGTATCATTGCTTCAAGTTGGCCATCTGCGGACTTGACCAGCCCCTTAAGATCATTTACCTCTGATCCATATATAGTCTGATTATTCTCACGCTTATTTCTAAAGTAAGATTGCCAACCTTCAAGCTCGGAGAAATACATTTTATACTCTGTTTCAAACTTATGTTTGTGGCGTGAATAAAAACCTGATATCTGGCTCAAATATCCAAGGTATTCGCCTGCATCCTCACCACCATAGATATCAATTGATGTTGATACAGATTTCGCATCATCGATTAAGGCATTTTCTAACGCTAATTCCTTTGCTTGCTCGGCAGCTTCAATACTTGATATCTGTACATAGCTATATGCAAAATAGCCACAACCAATCGCCAGCACCATAATTATAATTTTATGGGGAACTTTCATTTTCGCAAAAAGAAAATCACCAATTGCTAGTACCGAAGCAACTGCTGCTAATATATTTATGTAGTCTGGCATATGTATTGATTCTCGATGAAGCTTAACGCCCCAAGCAGGGGCAATAACGCGTAGGCTATAATACGGAACGAAGTGACGGGAGCCTACGCGTTAGTGTCCCGCTGACTTAGTTTGTATGGATAATTCTTCCCTAAATTCCCCACAATTTTTTCAAAGATGGGTAAAGTGAGGCCCAGACTTTGGCTGCAACCAAAGTTGGCTGTGTGGTAGTTCGATGACTTGCAGGCTCCTCAATTGAGAGACCGAAAACAAACATGAACGCCACGCAGTGCTCCAAGCAACATACTCGAATAGTCGACTGGGCACCGAGCTCGCATTTAGCAAACCAGAGTTAGCTTATTATGAATAAAACCGAAGCGCAAAACATTAACGCCGGCGTTGATACCGGTAAAGATTTCCTTGATATCCATGTTCGCCCGAGCACTATCAATCGAAACATTTATCTATTGATTTCGCTACCTCACCAGCATTCATATTTTTATAGACACGATGAATAACGCTCAGATCTTTATTACCTGACATTTCAGCTACTTGTTCAGCGGAGGCGCCATTTTCGAGATACATTGAAATCCCATCCCGCTTTAAATCGTGAACTCTAAAATTACAAATGTTGAGTTCGTTGCACCCTTTTCGAATTACACTACTTAAAGTCCCAGGCTTAGTATGAAAAAGGTATTCATTTTGAAGCGCGAGTTCACAAATACTCGCTTTTTTGTCTGTGAGGTCAGTATTGTTTAAAGCAGCAAAATGTTTACTTACCCTTCTTTCCAAAAGTTGTGTCAATGTATCTCTGACAAGCTTTGGCATTGGCATCAACCTGAACTTTGGGGAGTCATCCGTAGATTTATCATTTAAAACCCGAATCGTATTTTTGTCCCAGTCAATATCACCCCACTTTATTGTGAATGGAACAGACAACCTCAGTAAACTATAATTCAAAAAGTCCATTTGCAAATCATAGTCTTGATTGTTCTTTGCAGAATAATTACCGAGCCACGATCTTAGATTGTTTTTATCGCAAAGCTCCGGCCTGTTAGTCCTGCACTCTGAATTCGTCAAATAACCATCCCGTGTCAACTGTGACTTTATTTCAGTCAATATTGGCAGGGCTAAATTGCCGCCAAACCTACTTAAAATGTATTTGAACATGTAGTTCAAAGCGCAGAAGTCTGCGTTCAAGGTGGAAGGTTTTACATCGTTACGTCGTTCTCGACAAAATTCTTCAAATTGTTTGTAGTTAAGTTCAATAGCAGGCTGCTGTGAAACTTGATATTGCTTAATCATATTCAGTGAAGATCGGTAACTCTTCGGAAGTTTCAAACCGTGTTCACTAACTTCAGTCAAGTAAAAATCAATTAATTCGCTTAGTAAGCTATAATCATGAAATTCTGGTATTTCATCAAAGAACTTATCTACCAAGCTCCAACCAGGCGATTGCAATTTCTTTTTCAGTTCTGAAACTTTATGAATAGCCCATTTTTCAGCGTCTGTTTTAGTGTCGAAAGTTTGAGACTTCGTAATTGAGTCTTCTACTTTCATTCTAATCTGGACGAGGAAACGAGTGCCTTTTCTCTTTGAAGCCCGCTCAATCACTCTGAAAAATTTATAATTATTATCAGTGGTAAACATCAAAAATTCCCAAAAATTAATTCATCTGAAGCTATTTTGGAGAAAAATTGACGTTTACACTAGACGGTTACAAATAAAATATTAGTTTTTTCTAATAAAGTGAGATGGGTTAATTTGGACATAGATCTGCCAAAGGATTTTCAGATCCTTGTGGCCGGTTACTCTTGCCGTTTCTTCAATACTGTATCCAGCTTCTATGAGTCGACTAGCCCCTTCTCTTCGTAAATCATGATAACGAATATCCTTGAGATTCAATTTATCTCTCGTCCGCTGAAAGCCCGCAGTGACTGAGCGAGAATTAAATGGGAAAATCAAAATAGAAGATTTTGGTTGAGATTTGATGATGTCTAAACTCCTACCCAAGAGGGGGAGAACACTGTTGTTTCCAATGGAGCCGTTCGGGTTTTTTCTGTCTCTAACGATAATAGAGCGCTGATCGATATCCAAGTCCTCCCAGCGAAGTTTGCAGACCTCACCGACTCTAAGACACGTCAATATTGAGAATTCAAATATGTCAGAGAATGGTATTTTACAGCAATGGTGACTTTCCCTTTGTTTTAAGCCTCGAATCAGCATTGAGAATTCGCTTGGTTGCAAACGACGATCTCTTATAGATGAGCGTGAGATTAGTTTTAGATCATGTAGAGCCGGATAAGCCATTATTACGCAGTTATCATCAGCCCTGATGTTGAATAATGAGTTAGCGATTTTCAGCACTTTGCGAACACAACTAATATCTATAGCAATGGTAGATGGCCCTGGCTTTGTAGCTTGAGCGCGACGTTCTAACGCGAAGTCAATTATGTCTTTTGAAGTTATTCTACTCACCAGTAGTTTCGCGATCCTACAGCCTTTTATTTGTCTGTAAGAATAAAGAGCAGTTCTTCGAATAGGTTTATTAGAAGCTTGCTTCCGGTCTATATAAGCGTCAATCAGGCTTCCTAGTGTACAGTCCAGTAAATCGTGCTGACAAAGCTCACTATTACTTTCTATCTTGTTTTGCGTTGCTTTAGCCCATTTAGTTGCCGCAGCCTTAGAGTGAAACGTTTTTGACTGGTTGAATGTGACTGTACCTTTGGAGATCTCTCGAACACGAGCCAGATAAACCAGCCCCTTTTTATTTTCACGTTTGGTTATCGTATAATTAGCCATCTCGATCCTATTTTTGATCCATTTTTAGTGACATTTCTGATCCATCGAATGGTCAAAATAGGACAAAAAACACTGTTTTAATCGCTAGCTGTTACATGTCGGCTTTCGATTTTTAAATACTAAATTACCTATAAATCAGTTGGTTACATTGAATAAGTCGAAACCTTCCTTAAACCGCAAACTCTCAGTCGCTCCCATGCTCGATTGGACAGACAGGCATTGCCGCTATTTTTTGCGGCTGATATCCCGCCACACGTTGTTGTACACCGAAATGGTCACCAGTGGCGCGATTATTTATGGCAAGGGCGACTACCTGGGCTTTAATGAAGAAGAACACCCTGTAGCGGTGCAACTGGGCGGCTGCGATCCGGGGCATATGACACAGTGTGCGGTTAAATCACAGGAATACGGTTACGACGAAGTGAATATCAACGTTGGTTGTCCTTCCGACCGGGTAAAAAATGGTAGCTTCGGTGCTTGTTTGATGGCCCAGCCTCAGGTGGTGGCTGATTGCGTAAAAGCCATGCAAGCCGAAGTGGATATTCCGGTGACCGTTAAATGCCGGATTGGCATTGATGATATGGATGAGTACGAAGACTTCAGCCGGTTTATTGATGTGGTGGCCGGTGCCGGGTGCGATACGTTTATTGTGCATGCACGCAAAGCCTGGCTGCAGGGACTTAGTCCGAAAGAAAACCGCGATATCCCACCACTCAACTATGAACGGGTATACCAGTTAAAATCCCAACATCCTGACCTGAACATTTCAATCAACGGCGGTATTACCAGCCTGGAACAAGCTGAAGAGCACCTCAATCAGGTCGATGGCGTTATGATTGGCCGCGAGGTTTATTCAAATCCCTACATTTTGGCAGAGGTTGATAAGCGCTTTTACGGTGACATTGCGCAGCCGCTGGACCGCGCAGAGATTGTCCGCTTAATGCAGGCTTATATTGAGCGTCAGGATGCACCGTACTTTAAACCCTGGCACGCAGCGCGTCACATGCTCGGACTATTTCAGGGTCAACCGGGTGGCAGAGTGTGGCGACGCTATCTTAGTCAGAAAGGCACTGGCAAAAACCCCGATCCCAATTTGCTGATGAATGGTTTAGCGGCAATGCAGGAAACCGCATCGAAAGCTATTGAGTATCAAACTAAAGAGGTTGGTTAATTTCACAACCTCCTTTGGTTAAATTCACTAACTGTTGGTGTGCTTCTTTTTTGTACGATAATTGGTATGCCAGCACTAAAATATAAAGTTAATAAAATTCAATATCTTAAGGTTTTTTGAAAGAATGGCACAGGTTTCGCTATCTAGTGTGTAACAAATCACTTGTTTAACTAGATAGAGGAAACACCATGAAAATCAAATCAATCATTATTACTTCAGTCGTTGCTTTAGGTCTGTCTGTTAGTGCTCAGGCCAATGCGCAGGAATCAGCAGTAGAGCGTTTAATGAGTAGCCTGATCTCCAGTGCAGTATCGGTAACTCAGGCCGAAATCAGCCGTGAAGTTCAGCAAAATATCGCCAATGCCACTTATCATGTATCACTGTCTGATGCACCAGTAGGTAAAGTATCTGTACAGGAACTGGCTGCCAATACTGAGCAGAACAACAAACAGGCTGATAGCGAGTAACAGGCGGCACTGGCTATGATGTTCAGCCATGCACTACTCGCCAGTTACGTAGTACTTCTACCGATAGTCAGCATATGCCTCTGCGCTTTAGTGACATCAGCGATACGAAGCTACGTACAAAGGGTCAGATCCATAAGGCCCCATGTCTTACTAAGACAAATTCGAAGGCACAGGTAACCGTAAAAACGTTACCTGTTTTTGTATTTGTAAACCCCCATCATTTTTATTTTCCGTTCCTCTTGCGCTTTTAACCCCTTTCTTTGACCAATAATTCACCCGAAAATCGCTAATCTCTTTCCAGCGCCAGGGTTGGGTTGGTGAACTTCACAATGTGAGTAGTGAAATTCACTAACTATTAGTTTTGAAAATCTGGTGTAGTTTTGAACTGTGCTAGGGTGAAAATAAAAAAACATTGCAAAACAAGTATTTAATATTTTTTGAAAGAATGGCACAGCTTTCGCTATCTATTAGTCAACCAATTATTTATTTAACCAAATAGAGGAAACACCATGAAAATCAAATCAATCATTATTACTTCAGTCGTTGCTTTAGGTCTGTCTGTTAGTGCTCAGGCCAATGCGCAGGAATCAGCAGTAGAGCGTTTAATGAGTAGCCTGATCTCCAGCGCAGTATCGGTAACTCAGGCTGAAATCAGTCGTGGAGTTCAGCAAAATATTGCTAACGCTACTTATCATGTATCACTGTCTGATGCGCCAGTAGGTAAAGTATCTGTACAGGAACTGGCTGCCAATACTGAGCAGAACAACAAACAGGCTGATAGCGAGTAACAGGCAGCACTGGCTATGATGTTCAGCCATGCACTACTCGCCAGTTACGTAGTACTTCTACCGATAGTCAGCATAGGCCTCTGCGCTCTGGTGACATCCGCGATACAAAACTACGTACAAAGGGTCAGGTCTATAAGGCCCCATGTCTTACTAAGACAAATTCGAAGGCACAGGTAACCGTAAAAAAGTTACCTGTTTTTTTTGCGCCGTTTTCTATTTACTCCCTGTAACCTCCGCTAGTTACCCGGTCTCTGTGCGTCGCTCAGCACCTCTGCCCATGAACAATTCATCACTGCCCTGAATCTTCCTTATGAACCGACGGGTGCGGTTATCGGGTGATTGAAACACCCTACAGGAGGTTGGAGCAGGCTTTTGGTCAATTAAGCTAAACCGTTAGTCAATTTTGCCAATATGTGGTTTTGATATTGTGATATTCGATGTGAGAAATTGGAGTGATGATTTAAGTGTTTATAAATCAATGCTTTATAAGTTGGCATGCGAATTGTTATATCTAAGCAAGTGTTAAGTAACTTTTAAAAACGTTTCGCCAATCGGAGATTTAATTATGGGAATGTTCACACGTATCAACGACATCATTCAGTCTAACATCAACGCGCTGCTGGATAAGGCAGAGGATCCTGAAAAAATGATCCGCCTGATTATTCAGGAAATGCAGGAAAC
>Ga0213831_1000294_pt1 | contig 43538 bp, 42 predicted proteins | sample SWATP12_FD_163421 | JGI IMG/M metagenome (GOLD analysis project Ga0213831, IMG submission 163421) | Coastal seawater microbial communities from Marineland, Florida, United States - SWA TP1 #2 | ecosystem: Environmental > Aquatic > Marine > Coastal | place: USA: Florida | collected 2016-08-06 | reverse complement strand
AAAAATAAATCCAATACCTCCGGTACCATCGCGCTGAATAAAAAAGCGCGTCACGATTACCACCTCGAAGACAAAATGGAAGCCGGCATTGCACTGCAAGGCTGGGAAATCAAAAGTATTCGTCAGGGCAAAGTGAATATCACCGATAACTACGTGATCATCCAAAATGGTGAAGCGTATCTGGTAGGTGCCCGCATTACGCCGCTAAATCAGGCCTCAACGCATGTTATTTGCGAGCCCGAGCGTGCCCGTAAATTGCTGTTGAATCAGCGCGAAATTGACCGACTCATCGGCGCGCGGGATCGCCAGGGCTACTCCATTGTAGCCACCGCCATGTACTGGAAAAAATGCTGGGTAAAACTGGAAATTTACCTGGCTAAAGGTAAGCAGTCTCACGATAAACGCGACACCATTAAAGACCGCGACTGGGAACGTCAGAAAGCCCGTGTGATGAAACACAAAGCGTAAAACAACAATTAACAACAGGGTGCCACGGCACCCTGTTTTGTTTCGACGGCTTAATACAAAGTTTGTGCAAACCACTGCACGGTTAATTGCAGAAGCTGTTCGTCCTCTCCTGCCTGGTCGTTGAGCACATTAAAGATGTGACTGGCATCCTTGATAATAACGGCCTGCGCGGGGTATGCACTGGTAGCTTCAATTAGCCGCAATGCGTTTTCGGCCGGCACCACCTTATCAGCGCTGCCCGCAATCGCCAGCAATGCACCGTTATAATCGGCCATATTGGTAAGCGACTTATTGGCTTTTACCTGCTCAAACCATTCAAGGGAAATATCCAGCGGTGCTCGCCAGCTATACTCCTGAGTAACATAGCCCTGCTGTTTAGCCTGCTGGTACATACTATCGAACATCGACCGAAAAGCGCTCACGCCGTCGCTTGCCACTGAAGACCAGGCCACAAATGAGTCAAACACCGGGGATTGAGCAATTAGCAGCTGGGCTATCAGACCGCCCTGACTAAAGCCCACAACACCTAACTTTTCATTATTCACCTGAGGTTGTGCCTGCATATAGTTTAGTGCCACGGTGGCATCACGAACTGCACTTTCGAGCGTATATTGCCTATAGCTGACCGGGCTATCTCCGGTACCGGCAAAATCGATACGTATTGAGCCTATACCCACCTTCGCCAGCGCTGCCGCCAGGCGCGCGTAGAGATTGCCGACTTCATTTTTATGGGATGCCGTACCGTGTAATAACACCACTGCTGGCACTGCCTGTTCAGCATCAGGTAAGTTTACGATGGCAGGGATTTCGTACTCGCCGTTAGTTAAGCGTAAAGAAGATTCACCCGCATAGGAAGTTAGCGGCAGCAAACTTATCATTACGGTAATCAGCCAGACTTTCATGAAAAAGCTCCAAGAAAACAAAGAAGTACTTAACCTACCACGAAATGGATAAGCAAGCCGTAGTTAATCCGGCTGGCGGTACGCACGAACAATATCGGCCATCACCGCGAGGCCAATCTCCGCCGGCGTTTTACTGCCGATGTCGAGGCCAATAGGCATATGAATATGGCTTAGCTGCTCATTTGTGAGCTGACCTACCCGCTGCAGGCGTTCTGCCCGCTTCGCCGATGTACGTTTAGAGCCCATCACGCCTATGTAAAAGGCTTCGGTGTGTACGGCTTCCATCATAGTGAGATCGTCCACGCGCGGATCGTGTGTTAACGCCACAACAGCGGTGTGACTGTGTACGTTGCCTGACTTCATAATATAGTCGGCGGCAAAATCCGGCACAAACCGGCACCCTTCTATATTGCACAGTGCCTGTTCCGCTTCGCGGTGCTCACAAATAATCACTTCAAAGCCCAGCGACTGAGCATAACGGGCGCAGTATTCTGCGACAGGCGAATAACCGGCAATAACCAAGCGCCGGGCCGGGCCAATACGAAGTGCAACATGATGGTATTCAGGCTGCCAGCTCACCGCTGGCGTATGCTCCGTTACCTCACTTAACCGGCTCACACCCGTATCCGTGTTAACCTCTCGCACTTTTACATCCTTGCCCAACAGACAATTCAGATAAGCCGCAAAGTGCGCATTTTGGTTTTCATCTGGCATGATCTTCTCTACCAGCACATCCAGTATACCGCCACAGGGTAAACTGATAGCCTGCTGCCCGCCTTCTTCGCCATAACGTACTATCTGCGCCGGGGCACTAAACTCGTTAGCGCCCAGTCGGGACAAAAAGTCATCTTCCACACAACCGCCGGACAAAGAGCCCACCCAGTCATCGCTGGCCGAAGCGGCAAACAAACTGCCCGGCTCCCGCGGCGAAGAGCCCCAGGTAGCCAGCACCGTACAAAACCAAAACGGTTTACCGGCTGCCAGCCATTCATTCACCCGGGTTAACACCGAGACATCCATGGGTTGCATAATAAAAACTTCTTTAAATGACTTATTGATAATGTAAGCAATTAAGCGCAAAACACCAACCTGGATCATATCATTGCGGTAAATCCAGCGATAACCGGCACTTAGCTGCTCAGCAAAGCAGCAACCAACCGCCTTCACCGCGTTAATATTTGTACTTACCCCTTGAATAAGTTAGTATCCGCCCCATATTAAGCAGTATTCAGAGGGCAAAAACCCTCTGGTTTAATAGTAACGATCTCCGGGGCTGATTAGGATTCGACAGGATCTAGGAAGCTGGAGGTGCATGCAGAGGAGCGGTTTGCCTCTTAAAAAGCCGCATTTAAATAGTCGCAAACGACGAAAACTACGCACTAGCCGCTTAATAACCGGCATAGGCCCTTCCACCTAAGCTCTGTCTGCTAGCCAGGATTTTGGAAGGTCATATAAGTAGACTAGCGAGGGAAACTCTCCTGAGGTTGAACCGCGAAATAGTATCAGGACAGCTACCAGGAACCCTGTTTGTCGGGGTCTAAAGTAGTTAAATAAAAGACAAACTAAGCATGTAGTACCAAAGGTAGACATTTTCTGGACGCGGGTTCAAATCCCGCCAGCTCCACCAAATAAAAAAAGCTTGCCAATCGGCAGGCTTTTTTATTTGTGTTGATTGATGGGTGCTGAGTGAGCGTCCTGTTATCCCACCTAGTCTTTAGCAAACTGCCATGGTAGCAGTAGCTCGATATCAGTTTCCTGTTGGCTGAGCAACTCCAGACTTTTCATCACATACTCGAACACATTGAGGTTATTGGCCTTAGCGGTTTCGATGATGCTGTAGAGGATAGCACTGGCGTTTGCGCCGGTAGTTGACTGGCTGAACAGCCAGTTTTTTCTGCCAATGACGAACGGTTTGATTGCGCGCTCAGCGCGATTATTGTCGATACTGAGTTGACTGTTTAGTGTGTATCGTTCCAGTTTATGCCATTGGTTGAGGCAGTACTGTATCGCTTCACCCAGTTTTGTTTTCGGTAACACTTGTTGGGCCGATTTGGTTAGCCAGGTATGAAGTTGGCTCAGTAATGACAGGCTCTTTTCCTGCCGTGTGGTAAAGCGTTGTTCTGCTGAGCTTTACCTTGCCGGTCAAAAACTAATCACGAAAGATCAGCGGGCCTTAGTACAGCAAGAGTCTGTTTCCTGGTTTAAACCTTGATACAAAATAGGTAGTATGTACCCACGGTAGCCTCCTAACATGTTAATGTGGTTGTAGTTCTGTGGAAAAAAGGAATTCGAAACAAAAGGCCCTCTATGTAGACTTAGATGGTACTTTCATTAAAACGGATATGTTGTTGGAGAGCTGTTTGTCTCTGATCATAAAAAATCCTGTCTATCTGTTCTATTTACCGTTCTGGTTGATGTCAGGCATCGCTCATCTGAAGTCGCAAATTGCGAAGCGGGTCACACCCGATTTTAAGACTCTTCCTCTTAACCCAGAACTCCTGGATTTCCTGCAGGAGAGAAAAGTAAACGGATGGGAAATAATCCTCGCTACAGCTTCAAACGAGAGAATTGCCGAGGGGATCGTGAATGCATTCAGCATTTTCGACCACTGCATATCCAGCGACGATAGCACCAATCTGAAGTCACATCGTAAACTGGAAAAAATTAAAGCGATGTCAGAAGAATTTAGTTACTGTGGTAACTCTATGGATGATATTGTCATATTCCAGCAAGCTAACGAAAGTATACTCGTCAATCCAAGCTCCAAGAAAGTTTCCAAAGCTGCTAGAAGCTTCATTAGCCAGACGCTTGATAACAAAAAAGAGAACACCATGAAATTCTGGATAAAACAACTTCGTGTATATCAGTGGGTAAAAAACACTTTAGTTGTAGTGCCGTTAATCTTATCGCAGTCCTATCTCGAAGGCTTAAACACTTTGTATGTGATAACAGCTTTTTTCTGTTTCAGTTTTTTAGCATCCGCGACTTACATTTTTAACGACATTCTGGATATTGAAGCAGATCGTGTACATCCGACCAAGAAGTTCCGTCCAATCGCACATGGCGACATATCACTGCCATCCGCCATCATTGTCGCCTTGGTGATTGGGCTTGGCTCATTAGCTACTGCCTATTTTATATCTCTCAATTTTCTTATCGTGTTGACCGGTTATTTATGTCTCACCCTCTTTTACAGCGCCAAGTTAAAACGCTATATGGGTTTAGACATGGTAGCCCTGGCTGGCCTTTATACCATTCGCGTCGTGGCAGGAGCCGCTGTTATAGGTGAAATTGTTTCTTTCTGGCTGCTGTCATTTTCGATGTTTATATTCTTTGCGTTAGCTTTAGTAAAGCGTTGCGCCGAAATGAAAATGCTAGAAAAGAAAGAAAAAACAAAAGCTTCCGGCAGAGATTACTCTGTAGATGATTATGCCGTATTTATGGCATTTGGAGCTGCCTCGTCCATGATGTCTGTATTGATGTTCGCTTTTTACATCAATTCAGATGTGTTAGAAAACCAATACCAATCGCCTGAGGGTTTATGGTTAGTTCTCCCCGCGTTGGTGTATTGGCTGCTACGGGTATGGGTAAAAACCCACAGGGGAGAAATGACTGACGATCCCATTATTTTTGCGTTTAAAGACCGGGGTAGTCTGATTCTCGGATTGATTACTGGCTTCATCGTTTTGGCAGCTCAGATATTATGAATGCCGCTTCTTTGTCTCTAGTACTATTCAGTGTAACACTCACCGTTATCGCGCAGCTCTTATTGAAAAAAGGGGCTCTGTTACTCTCAGAGACCCTAACTAATAACACTGGCTTAACGCAACTGCTCCCCGAACTCATCACCAACTACCCGCTTATCTCAGGACTGGCGGTTTATGCATTGAGCGCAGTAACCTGGATCCTTGCCCTTACCAAAGTGAATGTTTCCATTGCATACCCTTTCGTAGGCTTAGGCATAGTGGGGACAACGGTGGCTGGCTATTTTATTTTTGGTGAAAAAATTAGTTCAACGACTGTTATCGGCATTATCCTGGTAATAAGTGGTCTTGTTTTTATTGCAAAAACTTAAGCAGACAGCACGGAACATTAACGCAATGGAACAACAATGCACAGATTAGCATCCCTTAAATTATCCAGGAAAGAGCGATACATAGTCTTCGCTGTTATTGCCATTTGTTACTTGTTTTTTCCTAATCCAAGACCCGATTTTACGGTTTTTAATTCCCACGACTCAGGCAGTTACCTGGCTCTTTCACACAATTTAATAGGAGGTCAGGGATATACCCGAAATATCAATGGCGATTTTATACCACACACCTTATGGCCTCCGGGAATGCCTCTGATACTAAGTCCGGCGGTAGTATTTAGCGGGGACAAGCTTAATTGGTATTTTGTTAAATATACCATGATTAGTTTTTCGCTTTTAGCGCTGTTTATTTTGTGGAAATTAGTGTTCAGACTCACAAAAAATGATCAGCTTGCCAATTTTACCGTCCTAATCTTTAGTTTGAATCCGTACTTTTGGCATTTTTCCAGAGTGGCTCTGGCAGAATCATTAGTACTTTTGTGGATCATAGCTTCTTTATGGCTTATCGACCACTATTGGCGAGATGGTAAAACGACCTTAAAACAAGCCGCTATTACAGGCGTTATTTGTGGTGCCGGCATGATGATAAAGGGTGTGGTGATCGGCCTCGCATTGATTCCGTTCTGCTATGCCATTAAACATTGGAGAGATAGCAAAAAACGCTTCCCTGAAGTGAAACTGGCCGCGGTCTTTTTTATTGCTTTTTTTCTGCTGTTTGCATTGTGGAGTGCACGTAACTCCGGCATTGACCGAACCGGCCTGGGCCTGGATGGGGTTAACCAGATTCAGATGCTGTTTAAGACGGTTGTTGAAGACCCAACCAGCCGATACAGAACCCTACCGGAGATAATTCAAACAGCTAAAGAAAATGTTCTCTGGCACGGCATTTACAATGTTTCCAAACAAATGGTACCAACTGCCTGGAATTGGGAGCTCAAAACAATGGTGTATGGCAAATACCTCTCCCTCGCCATCTTGTTGTTGGCTTTCGCACTCAGTATTCCTAAGCGATTTGAGTCCTTGATTTTATGGGTGGTACTCAGTCCAATTATTGTTTTAATGCTGTTAATGGTAATAGGTGGTGCAGAAAGGTACTGGCTAACGATCAGCCAAATCGTTTCTCTTGCCATACTGATAAACTGGTCAAAATGGTTATTCCCCTCTGACAAAAAGCACAAAAATAAGATTATTTCCTCAGTAGGACGCTTTTTATATGCCGGATTTGCAGTCATAGGTCTCAGTTTATACATTACTGATTTTGAAAAATCGCCCTACAACCCCCGTGATAACTATCCTAGCTTTGGTGAGTTTGTCATGTCTTTACAGGATTATTGCCATCAAAATGAAGCATTAGTCGTCAACACCAAAAATCCATATGCTTTTTATTTTATCACAGGGTGCGAAGCACCAATGACAAACGACTACCTTGGCATTCACCCCAACTATAATGCCATCGTTCAGCACAAATCACTCTTAAAGACACAAGTTCCCACAGAGCAGATTATCCATGAACATCAGGGGTGGTACTTATTGCGAGGCCCAGAACAGAAATAACAAGCAGCGAAACGGTACTGGTCTCTAAACGATGTAGCCCGGTGATAAAGACTTTTACTTCAACCAATTTTACAGCACTGCGATTCGTTAAAATAAAAACAATATAAATGCATATGACCTCTTTAACTAAAAGTATAGATTACACCAGAAAAGAATAAAAATAGCTATTTTTAAAGGGGTTTCCTCCAATCCTGACATACTTAAAGGCAGTGTCGAAAAATGCAATGACATGTTTCTTTCAAGTGTAAAAAGTCTAATTCGAATAGGCTTTTACAAGACCTCCAGCCTATGTAGTGTAAGACTTTAAATTTATCATTAAATAGTGAGCGTCCGGTGATCCCACCTAGTCTTTAGCAAACTGCCATGGTAGCAGTAGCTCAATATCAGTTTCCTGTTGGCTGAGCAATTCCAGACTTTTCATCACATACTCGAACACATTGAGGTTATTGGCCTTAGCGGTTTCGATGATGCTGTAGAGGATAGCACTGGCGTTTGCGCCGGTAGTTGTCTGGCTGAACAGCCAGTTTTTTCTGCCAATGACGAACGGTTTAATTGCGCGCTCAGCGCGATTATTGTCGATACTGAGTTGACCGTTTAGTGTCACCTTTCTTCTGGACAGTACTTTCGATGCAAGGCATGTGGGTGAGATGACCTTGGCGCAACGAATGCTGCAATCTGTCCCTGATGAATCTGTGACCTTGTTCGACCGGGGGTATTATTCACTTGGCTTGCTATATCAATGGCTACAAGCTGGTACGAATACACACTGGCTGCTGCCCGCAAGAAAAGACTTGCAGTATGAAGTCGTCAGAAACCTTAGTGATAATGATGCGATTGTGACGCTGACCACATCCCCCCAAGCGAGAAAGAAATTTGATAACCTGCCCGAGCAGATGACTGCTCGCTTAACGTCTTATCAGCATAACGGTAAAACTTATCGGGTACTCAGTTCACTTATTGATACCTTACGTTTCACCTATGACGAGATAACGGAGCTCTCCCCCCGCGGTGGGAAATTGAGCTTGGATTTCGGGAAATGAAGCAAGGAATGCATCAATCCAGGTATACATTACGCAGTAAGAAACCTGATATGGTTAGACAAGAGTTTTGGGGGCTATTACTCGCTTACTACCTGATTCGAATTGCGATGATTGAGGCTGCGGAAGAGGATGATTCACTCTCACCTACGCGACTAAGCTTTACGCTATGCAGCATGCGACATATTATTGCGTATTTAATGTTCACACCCGCTCACAGTGCGAGCAAAATTCCCGCGAAATATCTTGAGTTGCTTGAGACACTAAGGCTTTGCAAGCTTCCAGATAAAACTCCAGACAGGAACTACCCTCGGGTAATAAAAAGGAAATCGAGGAAGTATCCCTATAAGAAAAAAATGCCAATCGGCAGGCTTTTTTTATTTGTGATGATTGATGTGGGTAAGATCAGAATGAATAACGAATCGATAGTGAGCCTGCGTTGTATTCATCGTTTATCTCATAACCGATGCCAACGGCCATTCCTATGTCGAAATAATATTGCGCGGTAAATTCCACTCCGCCAGCACTTTCTATATAGGCTGGCCCCCAGTCTTCGTACTTGTATTTGATGTCCGTTTGTAAGTTCCGGTAGAAAGAACCTCGTACACCGGCCGCCACGCCATAGCCGTCTGCGTGATGATAACCATTGCCCAAGCCATCTTCGTTCTCATAGGTAATTTCGGTATACACCGCCCAGTTCTCAGACACACTAAATTTACTGCCGAAGCCGGAACTCAGGTTATTATACTTTAAGTCATACCCGTTGAGACTCTCGCTTAATCTTGCATAACTTCCGGTGACATATAAATACGGTAGTACCGTATAGGAACCTCTTAATACTAACCCTGACGGCGTATTATCGTTTCTATCCAAACTCAGCTGTGAATAAGCTAGTTCTATATAGTCAAAATCAGGCAGGTCGGCAGCAAAAACAGGGCAAACGGCAAACGCCAGCAGCGCGCAGGAAAGTTTTTCATTCTTCATCCATAAACAGTAGTTCTAAATCCATTGCTGGTGAGGGTATAACTATTTTTGGCCGAAGTAAACCAATGAAAATATTGGGGTTTTAAGTGAGAGAGGATGATTTAGCGGGGTGATTTCAGGTTTAATCACCCCACAGAAGAAAGCTTAGAAATTAAAGTCCCAGTTCTTTATCCAGCACTTTAGAAAACTCTTCGAAACTCATATTCGACATTAGCTTACCGTTTACCACAAAGCTTGGCGTTGAGCGGATGCCATCGGCTTTAGCATTTTGCTGATACCAGTTAATCAGCCTTTCAGATTTGGCTTCATCACCTAAACAAGCCTGCAGCTGTTCGTCATTCAATCCCACAGACTTACCCAGTTTTACCAATTCGTTAAGGATGATATTACCGTCGCGACTGGCCATCCACTCTTGCTGCTGACCAAACACCTTATCTACAAAGTTAAAGTAATCTGCACTATCGCCGGAACAGCGACCAATCATCGAAGCAACCAAACCAAACTGATCAAAGTACACTTCGCGGAAAACAAAGCGAATTTTGCCGGTATCGATGTAGCTTTCCTTTAGAGGTTTAAAGGCATTGTTGTGAAATGATGCACAGTGTGGGCAGGTAAACGAGGCATATTCTACTACCTGAACCTGAGCCATAGGATTACCTAAAGCCATATCTTTCACCGAAGCTTCAGCCGGGTTCACCGGTGAAGTTTGCGACTCAGGGCCAGCCGGGATGGTTGTAACCGGGGCACTGTTATCCTGCTCATACACCATAAAACCAATACCCAGTGCCAATACCAACACGCCTACGGCCAATAATACTACCCGCGAATTCATTTCTACCTCTGAAGTTTAACTAGATACAAATCATAGGTTACCACTTTCCGGTGGCGATTCAGAAGGGAGTTTAACCCGAAGGCGCTTTTATTTACCTCAGGCGGCACGCTTCACACTTCTCGAGCTTCCCTTTCATTGGTCCATTTCCGGGTGCAGCGCGTAAGTATTGGTGAGACATAAACGCACCCAAGGAGGCAACTATGTTTACTCAACAACCCGGTATTAACGATTTATTCGTGCAGTTAGGTTTACCGTCTGACGAACCAGCTATCGAAAAGTTTATCAGTGAACATCGCGGACTCAAATCTGCCCAGCCACTCGCCGACGCACCATTCTGGAACGATGCCCAGGCCAGTTTTCTGCGTCAGGCACTGGCTGAAGATGCCGAATGGGCAGAGGTAATAGACGAGCTCAATACCCGATTGCACTAGGCTTTAATTCTCCCTCAGGGCGCAGCATCACATAAAGGTGCTGAGCCCTTATCCTTTCTTAGCACTACTTTTTTGCATTTATTGTTGCTTGATCTGGCGCTATACATAGGCTTAATAGGTTACTTATACTAAAGTAACAGTACTAAACTATTATAAATGTATAAAAAAGGGCGAAGTTTACGCTATGACACAATGGTTTTGGCACACGTATGATGTAATTGAAAAAACGTTCTTTTACACTCTCACCAGAAAGATAATCGGTAACATCAGCTTTTTGTTTTTGTTCCAGCTGGCAAATTTCTACCTGTTTTATGCCCTTATGAGCAGCCCGGCTGAGTCTCAGGATAGCTACCAGTCTACGCTGATTACGCTGTTTATTCTGAGTACACTGAGTTTTGCCTTTACCATTTTTTACATGCATCACCTTATTGTGAAGCCGGTAAAGGCGCTGCTGAACACCCTTAACGATATCAACCATACCCAGGGCGACCTCTCTACCCGTCTCCCCGCTTTTACCTGTGATGAATTCAGCGAGCTGTCGGCTGCCTACAATAAATTTGCGCATAACCTTAGTGAGCTGATTGAACGGGTTTACAAAGATGCCGAACGTTCCAGCGACGCCAATAAAGAAGTTTGTGCATTGGTTAAAAACGTTGATAATCAGGCCGCCACGCAAAAGCATCTGAGCGACAATATTAGTCAGTCGTCACAACAGGTGGGTCACAGCATTCACGACATTGTGTCGGCCTCAGAGCAGGTTTCCACCACCAACAGCCAGAACCAGGCCAATGCCACCACTGCTAATCAAACCCTGATCACCTCGAAGCAGCAAATCGAGCGGATTACCCAGCTGCTTAACCAGTTTTCAGAAACGGTGCGCGGGTTACAGAACAATGCCGATAACGTACGTAATATTCTTAAAATGGTTGAGGGCTTTGCCGATCAAACCAACCTGCTGGCCCTGAATGCCGCCATTGAGGCAGCACGAGCCGGTGAAGCAGGCCGCGGCTTTGCAGTGGTGGCCGATGAGGTACGCAGCCTGTCGGCCAAAGTGGCCGATGCTACCCAGCAGATCAGCAGTTTCCTGAATGAGATGGAAACCCTGGTGGGCGAAACCCAGCAGGAGTCCAGCCGTCTTATTGATGCGTCTGGTCAGATGCAGCAAAGTATCAGTGATACCTCCTCAACGTTTGAACAAATGATGGACGACTTCAAACAAAACATCGAGGCCTTCCAACTGATCATGAACTCAGTCAATGTGCTGGAGTCTCAGCAGGCACAGGCCACCGAAATTGCCGGCCAGATCACCCAGCTCAGTATGGATATTCAGCACTCTATGGCGTCGAGTGTGGAACAGGCCGAACACGCCCAGTCACTGGCCAGTTCAACCCGCAAAGGCCTGAGCCAGTTTGTGGTAAATTAAACCAATCCAAAGTGCGTAACACCGCGTATTGGTGGCATTAGCAGGAGAGATTGCATGCCACCAAAACATCAGCTTACCGACGCCACCCTGTCACGTATCATCGAAATGGCCTGGGAAGATCGTACGCCTTTTGAAGCCATCGAGAAGGAATACGGGTTATCTCAGGACGGCGTGATTAAACTTATGCGCAGTGAACTAAAACCCGCCAGCTTTAGGCTCTGGCGCAAGCGCACCGCCGGGCGGACCACTAAACACCTTAAACTTCGCTCACCCGAAATCAACCGTGGTTACTGCCCTACCCAATACAAACAGCGTTAGTTACTTTTGCGCTTATCTGTGATTAACTCAAATCCTGTTGGCTTAATGGCATAAGGACATCAGTGATGATTACATTGTTTGGATTTGGCCCGGGGCTGGGCATGTACGACCCTAGCCCTTTTGTACTCAAGGTCGCTGCGTTTTTACGCCTGGCCAACATTGACTACCGTTACAACGGCAACGTTAATCACGTATTTAAGGCGCCCAAGAAAAAGCTCCCCTACCTCGACGATAATGGCACGATAGTGTGCGACTCCACGTTTATTATCAGTCATCTTAAAGACCGCTACGCGGCTGATTTCGATAGTCATTTATCGCCGGAGCAACAAGCTGTAGCCACGCTTATAAGTAAGTCGCTGGATGAGAATTTTTACTGGTGCCTGGTGTATTTTCGCTGGATTGATAGTGCCAGTTGGCCAACCGTGAAAAACGCGCTGTTTGGTAAGCTGCCCTTCCCGCTTAGCACCATTGTGCCGCTGGTCGCTCGTCGGGGCGTTAGCAAGCAGGTTTACCAGCAGGGAACCGGCCGTCACAATAAGCAAGAAGTGCTGAGTATTGCCCGGCAAACGCTCGATGCGTTGTCGGTGCTAATAGGCGATAACCTTTTTTGCCTTGGCGATAAGCCGAGCTCACTGGATGCAACGGTTTATGCCTTTTTGGCCGAAGCCATTCTGGTGGAGTTAGATAACGACTTTACTCGCCTCGCCCGCCAGTACTCAAACCTTAACGACTACTGCCAGCGTATACAACAACAGTATTTTGCCGGCTAAATGCTATTTGCCAATGGGTAACTGTGTGGCCAGACTGCTCACCAGCAAGCCAACCGCAATGGTCAAGGCAAAACTGGTGAGTGTACCGAGCATCACATATTCAGTGAGCTTCTTATCTTCACTCTGGCGCAAATCGCCAAAGCGAAACACCGATTTTGCCGCCAGCAAAAAGCCAATCGCGGCAAACTGATTCAGCAAAATAAAGGTCAGTACCAGTATTCTTTCCAGATAACCGATGTTTTGCCCGGCGGCCTGCAAAGTGGTTTCACTTTCCTCATTAGGTTTATCGGCTTCCATGGCATTGCTCCAGGGCGCAAGGATCTGCTTAATGATGATTGATACCGGCCGCAGCACCAGCAGGTAACCGGTCATAATCGCCAGTGTTTTGTAGTTTAGTGACTGTTTTAACCAGGCATTTACCGTGGCTTGCTCAGGCTGCCAAACCAGCAATACCACTAAGCCGATTACCAGGATATGAGCCAGCTGATCGGCCAGAAACGCTTTCATGGATGAACCGGCGTAAGATTTCAGGCCATCGATAATAATGTGTGAGCCGCCTGTCAACAGCGCGTAGGCGGCCACTTTTAGCGGATGTAAATCGGTTAACAAGGCAAGAATCAGTGCGGCTATCAGGCCGTGAACCCCGCCATGCCAATACAGACAGGGAGCAGAAAAGTGACGTTGGGTACGCTGTGATATCCAGTGTGAGGGCTGCAAGTAAAAATCAGCCACAACATGGCCGGCGATCAATAATACCAACAGCGTCATGGTCGTCATGGGGCAAAGTCCTTTTTCACCTGGGCGGCAAAATGCGCCAGATAGTCAGTGATCAAATGGTACTGACTGGTATTTAATATCCGTGTTACGTTACTGCGCTTTTTATCCAGCACCCGGGCCAGATGTTCATGGGATTTATTATCCGCCATCAGATAAGCCAGTACAACCTGTGCCTGGGTAGATGTTAAGCGGTCAAGGTGACTGTCGAAAAACCGGGTAAGCAATTCACAGTGCTCCATAAACGCCGTGTCAGTGCTGGCAATAGTCAGTCCCCGGCCTTTGAGTTTGTCCAGCCCATGGCCAGAAAGCGAATAGGCTTCGCCGGTTGCCGTTTTTACCTGTAGCCCGGGAGCCTCCCCACGCCCTATTCCAATGCATTGCCTTACCGCGACTGCGGGTTCACCACTGCGTAAGGATAAATCAATGATGGTGGCTAATCTCGCGGCCAGTGGCGGCGTAACCACCAGCTGGAAACTGTCTCCCCGAAAAATATCAAACTGTGCGCTATAACGGGCGCGAAAGGATTTTAGCAAGCGCTCCAGGTTTAAGATGACCTGGCTGAATGCCTCGCCGGATAGTTTACTGGAACCAACCAGATCGCCGGTAATAACCGCTATTAACCCTGAATTTTCGGCATTTTCGGTGCTTTTCATCGCATTATCCTCAGCGTTAGCGTGTCCCGGTATTTAATCACTCGCCTTAAAGTTACTATATTCAATCACATAAATCAAAGTGATTAAATTTAGTAACAATCAAGCCAACACACGCTGAGCAAACCAAAAACCGGCGAGCAGCGCAATACATACCGAACCACCGCGGGTAACCATAGCAGTGAGGCGAGAAAAACGCTCGATCAGTTTCATCATCACAAAGGCAAGTATCACAATACCCAGTTGAGCAAACTCTACCCCAAGGTTAAAGCTGACCAATGCGCCAACGTAACCCGACGATGGAATACCCAGCTCCTTTAACGCCTGAGCAAAGCCCAGCCCATGCACCAGACCAAAACCGAATACCAGCATAAACCGCCATACCGGGTGAGGCTTAAATAACAGGTTTTCAATTGCAATCCAGGCAATCGACAGCGCAATAACAGGCTCAATAATGTGCCCGCTCACTACAATCGCGCCATAAGTCGCCAGGCCAAGCGTTACTGTATGGGCCAGGGTAAAACCGGTGATCAGCAGCGCCAGCTGACGCAGTGACGCCACGCCTAAAAACAGTCCCAGCACAAACAGCGCATGATCCCAACCAAAAGGCACAATGTGCAACATGCCCTGTTTAAGGTAGTTGGCCCATAGCTGCACATCAGCGCTGGCAAGCCCCTCTGCCGGTGGCTGTGCATTGAAATAAAAAGCCGGACTGGCCTGATTGCGCACCAGCCAGCGACTTAAAGTAACCTGCTCACTGTTATAACTAATATTCAGCGCAATAGGCTCTTCAAATTTAAACGCATCGGAGAACACCGCAACCAGAGCACTTTGAGTAAAATCATCAGGCAGGTCCAAAGTAAACACAAAGCGGGTCATGGGCCAGGCTAGCCCCGAGGTAAAATCCTCCGCTGGCGCATCCGGCCAGCTTACGGCGCTAAGCTGCCAGCTTAGCTGTTCGTTGCCCAGCGTAAACCGGCTGGCCTGCTCAAGCCCAACAATCAGCTGGGCAAAGCGGGGCGACTGTTGCGGCTCGGTGATCTGGGTTAAGGCATAGTAAGCTTCTCCCCCTTCCATGGCCTTGGTTAAATCCACATCCATGGTCACTACGGCCAGACCTTCGTCACTAACGGTAACGTTAATCCGGGTCATATTCAGTAAGTGGGCCTGAGCTACTCCGGGCAGGCAGAGCAGCATCAGTAACACCCTTAGCATACCAGTCATAATGGCCCTAGCTTACCAGATGATCGCATGGGTATTGCCGGTGGTTACGTCCACCAGGCCGCCCGGATTCCCCTCATAAGGCGCTACCAGTTGCCACTTCCAGGGCGCTGCAGTTAAAAAGGCAAAACGCATTCTTTCCGGTAATCCCGGGGCATTGATCCAGGCCATTTTATCGGCCTGATGATGAAGGTTTTCCATTTCGGCTGCGACCTCATTTACCGGTCGGGCTGTCATTAATCCGCCAACGTCAAGGCGCACCGTGGCAACCACCTTGCCATCATTCACCAGCGCCCAGCCGCCGCCCATATTGGCTACGGTGTTGGCCGCCAGCGCCATGGCATAATCGTCGTTACCCATCGTCCAGATATTGTGCAGATCATGAGACTGCGAACTGGCCAGCGCCGAGCCCGGTGTTTTCGGCCCTACGTTTTGCCAAATCATTTTCGATACAGCCGCCGTACCATGATAGCGGTCGACCACTGCCACCTTAATCAGCCCTGCGTCCGGATCGGCTTTAACAGTGCCATCCTCAGCCACCGGCAGCTGTTTGGTGATAAACTCCGGCTCAAACCAGAAGGGCTCCAGCACCGCAGCATTCACTGTTTCGCGGCCATCAGGGGCATTTATCACAAAGTCAGCAGCTATGAGTTCCCGCCCTACATTCATGGTATCGGTCGCCCATTGTGGGTAGGCTATTTCAGGAATGGGTAACTGGTATTCGCCGTTATCAGCGGCCAGCAGGCCATTGGCATACACCCGCTCAATTGCTACGGTTTGTGGATCGGATAACAGCACAACATCGGCATAGCGTCCGGGGGCCAGAGCACCCACCAGATGGTCAATATTGAAATGGCGAGCCGTGTTATAGCTGCCCAGCTGATAAGCAATTTCAAGCGGCACGCCCAGCTCAATGGCACGACGGATATTGTAATCCATCGAACCCAGCTGAAGGGTGGCAAACACGTCGCGATCGTCGGTAGTTACCGAAATATTGCTCCAGTCTTTGAGGCCAATTTCCAGTAATTTGGGAAACAGCGAGTCCATGCCGGCCTGTTTAATTTCTAAAAATACGCCGCGACGTAATTTCTCAATGCCTTCATCAGCCAGTCGCACCTCGTGATCAGAGGCCAGTCCTGCTGCGGCAAAGGCACTGATATCGGTTTGTGAGGTAAGGTTCATGCCATGGCCTTCTACCACACCTCGGTAGTCGTAGGTTGCCTCAATCATCTCCCAAATACGCTGGTGACCACCGTTATCTGCATTAATTACTGCCGACCAGTCCATCACTTCACCTAAGGCAACCACTCGCGGATCATAGGTTAAAAAATCGCGCATCTCGTTATAACCGTAGTAACCGCCACCCGATTCATAAACCGTTGGCGGCGTTGCCGAACCGATAGCCGGGAAGATTTTCAGCGTGCTGCCTTTGCGTTCCGCCTCAAGCCAGAATTCGGCATTACGATTGCCCACCACATTGGATATCTCGTGGGAACCTTCCACTGTCCAGGTGTTGCCGTGAGGGATCACCAGTGCCGCTTCATATTCAGGCGTCAGGTAAGAGCTTTCGATATGTTTATGCGACTCGCCAAACCCCGGTACTGCCCAAAGTCCACCAGCATCATAAGAGCTCTGTGTTTCGCCCGGCCAGGTACCGGTGTCTCCCACCCAGGCAATACGGTCATGCGCAATCACGATATCCTGTGCGGGCAACCACTCCTGGGTAAACACATTAAGCAGCGTTACGTTTTGAATAATAAGCTCGGCCTTTACCCGGCCAAGAGCAACCTGCGTCAGCGCCTGGCGGGTTTTCACTTCTTCTTTAAATACATGAGTTTCAACCGGTACAGCAGAATCTGCCATGGCTTCCTGCTTAACTTCAGTGTCGGGCGAACAGGCACCAAGCAAAACACTGATAAACAGCGTCGCAGCAAAACGATAACGGGTGGCAGACATAACAATACTCCTGACTGGCTAAGATGATGAGTGGAAGCGAATCACGCCGAAGGCTGGCAATGGTCAGATTCATTTCCGACAGATTGCAGCGGGCTAACAACTACGCGCAATGTAATAGCAATTGTGGTGCCAGATACCTGACCAAACAGTCAAACCAGATGCCAACCCGAAGAGAGCAGCAATAGGCCGCTCTATTCAGCGCAATCACGCAGGCAAAAATGAGCTGCTTGCACCAATTGGTTACATCCTTGCACTGTGCGCTGGCAGATATATTTTTTTGGTGGGCAATCTCTACGGCCCGCTCTTGCGTATAGCTCAACATGAAACCCAAGCCCGCCAATAATCATCTATGACATCATCGGTACCGCCCATGCTCACTGTGGTCTGGTTTAAGCGCGACCTGCGATTACAGGATCACGAACCGCTTCATTATGCAGTTACCCTTGCTGCCGATAAAGGCTACCCGGTATTACCTCTGTACCTTTTTGAACCAGATATCATGGCCGACCCGCACCATTCAGAACGGCACTGGCGGTTTGTGTGGCAGAGTCTGCTGGCAATGCAGCGCACGTTACAGGCGGCCGGGGGCGAACTGCATGTCAGCTACGATAACGCCGTGGCGTTTTTTCGCCGGTTGATAGAGACACACCCACACATTGAAGTGGTGAGTTATGCCGAAACCGGGCTGCATTGTACCTTTGAGCGGGATAAGCAACTCAGCGCGCTATTTAAGGGGCACAACATCAACTGGCGGGAATTTCCCTATGCCGGGGTACAGCGCGGTATTACTCATCGTCGCACCTGGCATCAGCACTGGCAGAAAGTGATGGCCGAGCCTGGTTTAATAACTGATCTTCACCATCCACATTGGTACATCAATAAAAATCTGGTGAACCGGGTACCCGGCGACAATGCCGCCCGTTTACATCAGCCAGACGATACTAAACAGCCCGGCGGCGAGCACCACGCCCATAATCTGTTGGCCAGTTTTCTTAATGATCGGCACACCCATTATCACCGCCATATCTCCAGCCCGTTGGCCAGTTTCAACAGCTGCTCCCGGCTGTCGCCCTACCTCGCCTGGGGCAATATCAGTCTGCGCCAGCTTTATCAGGCTTTAAATAGTGCGGGGAGCAAACGCCCACGCTCGTTAAGCGCGTTTGCGTCACGATTACACTGGCATTGCCATTTTATTCAGAAATTCGAAAGTGAGTGCGAACAAGAATTTCGTCCGGTAAATCATGCTTATAAGCATTTTCCTTATCGCGATGATGACAAGGTTGAAGCCGACCTCGCTGCGTGGAAAACAGGCACCACCGGCATTCCCATGGTAGATGCCTGCATGCGCTGTGTTAATCACACTGGTTATTTAAACTTTCGCATGCGTGCCATGCTGGTGAGCTTTTTAACCCATTACCTGCTGATCGACTGGCGATTGGGCGTGCGTCATCTGGCCCGTCAGTTTCTCGATTTTGAGCCGGGAATTCATTACCCGCAGTTTCAGATGCAGGCGGGCGTAACGGGTACCAATACCCTGCGTATTTATAACCCGGTAAAACAGGCCGAAGATAACGATCCCGACGGCAGTTTTATTCGCCAGTGGATCCCGGAAATTGCCCATCTGCCAAACGAAGAACTTTTTGCGCCCTGGCGAATACCACCACTCACCCATATGGCAATGGAACACCCCGCACCAGAGCGCTACCTGCACCCAGTTGCTCAGCCGGATGATGCCATTACACGGCACCGGGATTTGTTATGGAATTGGCGTAAAAGAGATGATGTAAAACGGGAGGCAAGACGGATCCTGCATCGCCATTCTATACCTGCCAGCCAGGTAAAGCCTAATCGCTAACTGAGATGCTGGCGTGGAGCTGTGACTGATCGCACTGACTGAGGGTAAGTCTGGCTGGCGCTAACTCAATGCCCAGCGGCGCTGCACGACTAAGTAGTTCCATGCCCAGAATGTTGTGCTCATTGTTCATTACCGCCACGCTGACATTAGTAAACTGGCAATCGTTGCTCAGGCTTAGCAGCGGCACATTATAGAGTTTTACATTGTGCTGACGGCCATTCGCCAGTCTCGCAATAACCAAACCATCTTCTGTAACCTGCTGGGTTTGTTTGATGCGGGCAAAGGTTGTCTTATTAAGTACGGTAAGCGAGGAGCCTGTATCAATTAAAAACAGCGTAGCAGACTCGTTATCCACCTGACTGTGCAGATAAAGCGTGCCGCCTTCACTGGTAGTCAGTGCAAAGCTGTTGGCCTGGGCTGCAGTGGCCAGAGCAAGATTGGTGCTTACCAGCACTACCAGGGCAGCAAACAGGGTTTTGACTGGTTTAACAAACATACGCATTCTCGCTCACTGACTGATCCAGGATATACCGGGGTGAGTTCATCTTTTTGAGACTCAATGAATAGTCAGCAAGTTAAGCACCAAAACGTAGGTGATTGTTTTTAATGATATGCGCTCAGAAAACCTACCGCCAACGCACAAAATAAGTGCTACGTCGCACCACAATCTAACAATTAAGACCAAGCCTTATCACCAAATAAAGCATAATTATTTATATTGATAGCTTATTACTATCACGAGATGGTATTACTTTTTATGAAAGGCTTAATTACACTCGTATTGCCTATAAAAAAAGCTAAAACTGTTTTAAATCTTCAAGGACACTACAATGAAATTATCAATTTTGCCTTTATTGGCTGTTTCCTGCTTATCATTTGCCCACGCCTCAGTACAGGCTGCACCAGAAATGAACAATGCCGATACCACCATGGTTGTTGAACGCTCTGGTAAACCCCCTTTTAAACGTACTTTTGTACAAGCGCGTACTGTTGATGTTGCCCAGTTTGAAACCAGCGCTCAATGTGAAGACGTAAAAACTGTGACTCTGCGTGGCAAACCACCGTTTAAACGCTCTACCGAATGTGTTCGGGTAGTAGACGTTGCTCAGTTTGAAGTTGGCGCACAAAAGTCATCAACCGATTTCAGCGGTAAGCCTCCTTTTAAACGTCACTAAAACTCCCGTGACTACTCAGCCCGGGCTTAATCAACCCCTTAGCCCGGGCATTCATTACAGCGATACTGATCGCTCCCACCCCGTTGTTCGTTTATATCAATTAATCAATACAATTTATTTCATCAATTGTTTTCGTTGCGGTACGGTAAATTAACGGTGACAGCAAAATAAACGGAATTGCATAATGAAGCGTGCCCTCGTTGTAGAAGGAGGCGCCATGCGTGGCATCTTTGCCGCCGGTGTCCTCGACATTTTTCAGCAGCAACAGTATTACCCTTTTGATCTGGTGGTGGGCGTCTCTGCCGGCGCCACCAGTGCCGCGGGCTATCTGACTGGCAATGCTGAACGCAACCGCCGGATTATTTTACGCATGGCTACCCAGCGGGACTTCTTTAACCCTCTGCGGTTTGTTATGAAAGGCCATATGACCGATGTAAAGTGGCTTTGGTGTGAATCCCGTGAGCGCTATCCACTCAACATAGACGCACTGAGCCAGCAAGTACCGCTGCAGGTGGCGATTACTAATATGCATACTGGCCGCGCCGAGTATCATCAGGCAACGGCAGACAATATTGATGAACTGATGGAAGCAACCTGCGCCCTGCCGCTGGTTTACCGTACCCCGCCACAACTGGAAGATGACTTTTATGTGGATGGCGGCGTAGCCGACGCTATTCCGATACAACATGCTTATCAACAAGGCTGTCGGGACATTACGGTTATTCTGTCGCAGTCATGGGGCTATCAGAAACCAGAAGAAAAAACACCGTGGATGACCGACAAGATGTTTGCCGACTATCCGGCGCTAATCAATACCATCCACCAGCGCAGTGCCACTTATAACGAAACATTGAAGTTTATTGCTAATCCGCCGGCCGACTGCAAAATACAGGTAATCGCGCCGCCGGCAGACTTTCCGGTAAAACGTCTGACCATGAATAAAGCCAGGCTGATTAAAGGTTACCGAATGGGCCGTCAGTGTGCACAGCAATATTTCAGTCAGTATACCCAGGCAGCTTAGGCAAGCTGGCTGATGGCATATTCAATAGTAAACAATACACCACCAATCAGACCACCAACCAGGGTGCCGTTAATGCGCACTTTCTGTAGGTCCTTACCGATATTTAACTCAATCTGACGCGCCATGTCGGTGGCATCCCAACTTTCAATGGTACGGCGAATGTGGTCGGTAAGAAAACCGGCCAGCTCCGGAGCAATATAACGGGCGGCTACGCCTATATGGTGATCCACTGCCGCTTGTAAATCATTATCGGCCAATAGTCTCGCGCCAGTGTCGCTGAACAATCGGCTCAGGCGGTTTACCACCTGACCGTCGGCGTTGGCCAGGTCATCGCTTAACCATTGATGAATATCCTGCCAGATTCGCTGCAGGTAATTATGCAGTGCCTCGCTTTCCAGCAGCCGCGTGCGGAAGTCTTCGAGTTTTTGCTGCGCCACCGGGTCTGTTTCCAGACCGTCGATAAAGCGGGTGATTTGTTCATTTAAGGCCTGCCTGACCGGGTGCGCCGGATCGTTATTAATATCCTGCAGAGTATGGCTCACGGCACTTACCGCTATTGCCGCACCCTGCTCACTTAACCAGCCTGAGGGCAGTATTTTCTCCAGCCGGCGATACTCGGTTTTCAGCCAGACGTTGAGCTTATCAGCAATCAGCGCCTGGGTTTCCTCGCTTTGTAGTGCGCCCGCCAGCTTATCGATGAGCTTATCCACCAGCTGTTGGTGGCGGTTATCCCTGGTCATCACTCTTAGGGAACCTGCCAGCAAAGCTGCCATGGGGATTTTACGCAAACCGCGGTCTACCGAGCGGCGCAGGGCTTGTTGAATGGGCGTGTCATCAATCACGTTTAATAAGCCGGTAAGACTGTCGGCTACATAATGAGCGAGTCGTGCGGCATTATCTGTTTGTGATAGCCATAAGCCCATGGCTTTTGCCGGTGAGCTTCGCGCCACCAGAGATTCGATAGCTTGTTCATGGAAGAATTTTTCCTTCACAAATTCTGCCAGGTTAGCGGCTATTGTGCGCTGGTTGCGCGCCACAATATTAGTATGAGGAATGGGTCGAAACGACGGAATTGGTCGAAACAGAGCGCTTACGGCAAACCAGTCTGCCAGCCCCCCTACCAGCGCGGCCTCGGCCATCATTTTAATTAGGCCCAGCGCCGTATGATGACTCAGCGATGGTTGCAATGTTTGCCACACACTGATGCAGATAAACAGGCCCGCCGCGCCCAGTAACCAGAGTCCGGCCTGTCGCTTTGCACGGCTTAATTGTAGCGCTTTATCCATAAAATCTATCTCTGTTCGGAGTCGGTTACTTATTTTGATGTATAGGCAAATAGCCATTAAGCAAGAAAAACTCTTTGATTCCCCTAATTTATTTATACATTTAAATTTTTTTAAGATTTATTTTTATTATTTTGCATCCAGTCCGGTAACTCGCTCGTTTGGCTAATGACGGCTGCTTTAAATCCCCCTGCTGTATGGCAGTCATACTCATTACAAGGAGATACGGAAAATGAATACAAAATATCATTGGAGCTTAGGCCCGTCGATCATCGCGCTGTCACTCACCCTGGCACTTGGCGGCTGTGTGGATGACGGCGATACCGGCCCTGCAGGCCCGGCCGGAATGGATGGCGCGGATGGTAGTGATGGCAGCGATGGCGCACCGGGATTGCCCCAAGGCGTATTCTTAATTGCCAACAACGGCGATTCAAATCGCGGCACCCTGACCCGGGCCGACCAAAATGCAGCTATGTTAAGCCAGTTCACTAGTGGTAATAATGAAGGTGTGATGTTGGATAGCACTGGTAACCTGTTTCAGGCTGGCGACAGCAGTACCGGGAGCTTACGTACGGTGTGCCGAATGACATCCCGCACAGGTGGTATGTATATGCCTTCTTATGACAAAGACATCACCGGGGCCAGTACCGGCCTTACCAACCCTAAAGGGATCCATCTGGCCGAGCACAGCGGAATGGTGTTTGTGGCGGATTTTAATGGCATGCGGATCAGCATTTTTGGCAGTCAGGCAGCAGGCGATGTAACGCCGGTTGCAGAAATTCCCCTGTCGGCCAAGCCATGGGATGTCACGGTAGATGAAGTTAACGACCGGATGTATGTGGCTCTCACAGACGGTACTGTAGCCGTTTACGATAATGTCATGGGATCCGGTTTTGCACCTACAGTCATGCGTTCTATCGTACCGGCAGATGCCGATGGTAATCAGCTGTCAGTTAACCTGCACGGTATTGTTTATCATGCCGAGAGCGATCGACTGGTAGTGTCGGATGTGGGCGATGCGGCCGTGGCCAATGATGGCCAGTTGTTTGTGATCAATAATGCCGCCATGGCGGATGGTAATACAGTACCTGCCCGTCAGGTTGGCGGCCCGATGTCGATGCTGGGTAACCCGGTAGACATTATTCTTACCGGCACCACCTTGCGTGTGGCGGAAAAATCAAACGATGCCATTCTCGTCTTTACTAGCATTTTCGATGGGCCGGATGGCGATATGGCTCCCACCCTTGCAACCACTACCAGTAAACCCGAGTCACTGGCTCAGGTGATGCCGGCAATGGACCTGACGGATGCATCAGATAATGCGCTGACCGCCACCACCATAAATGGCATTGTGGTATCGAGTAACCCTTCGGCAGCGGGCCCGACAACCGGCCAGATATCCCGTTACAGTGCGGTTCTCAGCAGTACCCTGGGCAGCTTTGATGCGGGCATGAGTATTGAAAGCGTAACCATAGACGCCTTAGGCGATGGTGCCATTACCTTTGATGATGTCGATTCTGCCATGGGTGGCGTACTCATCATCAACCGCCTGGCCAGCATGCGGGATGACGATAGTTACACGATGTCTCAGGATCACAGGATTATGGGAGCCAATACCGGCCTGGTTACACCGAAGGGTGTGGATGTGTCGTCTGCTCACGGACTGGTCTTTGTGGCTGAGTTCAATCCGGATACGCCAGCGGTGCGGGTATTTTCGTCTTGCGCGTCAGGAGATGTAGCGCCACTGCTCTCTCTGGTTGCCAGTAACGATGCGCGCCCCTGGGACGTTGACTACGATGCTGCAACCGACCGTGCCTTTGTGGCTCTGACTAACGGTACCGTAGCAGTATTTGACGAAGTCACCCGTAAGCTTATGTCAGGTATGACAACGATTACCGGTGAAGACCGTTTAATTACACCTGCCATGAACGGCGCACCAATCGCAGCGCCAACTAACATTCATGGCATAGACTACGATCCCCAGTCAGAAAGCCTGGTAATTTCTGACGTGGGCAGCGCCGCCAGTGCCACCGACGGTAAGCTCTATGTTATTCCGGCAGCCGGAACGGCAAATGGCTTAGCTGAGATGAGTGTAATGATTGCAGGGCCGAACTCTATGTTGGGGAACCCGGTAGACTTAATGCTCAGCAATGGTCATGTGTATGTTGCGGAGAAGTCTAACAACGTGATCATGCGCTTTGATAATATTCTCAATAGCGCCAGTGGCGACATCGCCGCGGATTACAGCATGAGTTACACCGCGCCGGAATCGGTTGTTGTGGTGCCGGTTAACTAATCTAACGGCCAGAAACCAAAGCGTCCTAAACAGGGCGCTTTTTTATTCCTACTGGTGAGTTACCGGTACAGCTCCACCACGCCGTTTTTACCCACGCCTATACAGCCTTTATCTGCCTGACAGGCCAGACTCCAGATATTGCTTTGGCTGACTATCTGCCACACATCGGCGCCAGGTTTTAATACTGCCACGCCCTGAGGGTTACTCACCCAGTACTCCATGCCTTTGGTTGAAGCCAGTAAAGCTGAGCCATATACAGCGCCTTTTAGCGGTAATTCAGGTAATGCCTGCCAGTTTCCACTATCAATGAAGTACTGCCAGGCACTGGCCGGAGCGCCGGCCAGCTTAAGACTGCCACCACTGACAAACACGGTATTTGTTGTTGCCTGCACCGAGAAAATTCCACCCGCCTCGCCGCCGGCAATCGGGCTTTCAATACTGTGCCATTGGTTACCCTCAAGCATTAGTAGCCGCGGCGTATCACCATTGCCGGTACCAATTACAATGCCTCTGCCAGGCGCGTCATTCAGGCAGGTACCGCTGGAAGCAAAGCCGCCTTCTGACGGCTGAGCCTTGAGGGGCAGAGACTGCCTTTGCCAGTTTAGCCCGCCATCGGTGGTAGCCAGCACAAACAAGCCCTGCTCATCGGAATCGCCGTATAACCAACCCATGGTTGGCGAGGTCATATAAAAACAGTCATAAAAGGTGCTTTGCTGCTGCCCTTGTGACACCTGCTGCCAGTGCTTGCCATTATTATCGCTGATAAACACGCCGGAATCCGGCCCTTCCCCGGCACTCATCAGCACAAGCCGGCCATTGACAAGACGTTGATTATCACGAAACTGCCTGCCTTCTGAGCCGGCTGGCGCGGGTATCAACTGCCAGCTTACGCCATCATCCGCGGACAGATAAATCCCACCGGCGGTCCCGGAGGCGACAACGTAATTATCCTGCCAGGTGACAGCCTGAAACGAGACATTTTCGTCTAACTGATGAACAGTTACACCAGCCCTGGCCGCAGGCAACAGACTGGCGCAAACCAAAACAAAGGAGAGGAGTGTTTTCATAGGCGGGGGCAGAAATCCTTGGTTAAATTTGCTAACATTAAAATTATCATACAATTAGAAAAAGCATTCTATGGCAAAGCCAAAACCCATAATAGAAATAGTCACTTATGGTATTCACACCAAGTGGGATGCCGACGCCAAAGCACTACCAAAAATTAAGACATTCACCAACCATATTCCATTGGAGCTGGATATAGAATTTGGCTTTATTGTTAACATAAAACGGGCCAAAAATCAGCAGGTTCGCTATTGCATTTATCATCCCGACATTCCCGACGAAGACGGTATGCCCATGCCGCCTTTTGACGGCGAGGAGTATATTCGCTCCAATGACTGGGATTTCTATCTTGGCGATACGCTGTGGGAACCGCTTAGTAACAAAGTGGGTGACTGGCGCATGACCCTGGAGCTGAATGGCCGGATCATTGCGGATAAAACCTTTACCGTCGAAGACGATCTCCCCTATGACGGCGCCCAATTCTGGCAACGGGGAAAACCCAAACTACGGCGCTAAGCCGGCTGTGGTGGCTTGCCATGTTTTCGGGCAATTTTGCACCGTTGTGACACATCTGGCTGGCCATCACGATAAACAACCTCTTTTTAAACAACCGGTTAGATTTTTCTCCGCCAGGGAATAATCCTTGCAAAACCTATCTGAATGATCTCCACAAAAACCCGATGAATACCATCTAACAAGAATACGGAGTGTGTATGCAAGCATTTATCGAAGGTATGCCAAAGGCAGAGTTACATGTTCATATTGAGGGCACGCTGGAACCCGAACTGAGCTTTGCACTGGCGAAAAAAAATAACATCGAACTCCCCTACGATACCCCTGAAGCACTGATCGCTGCTTACGATTTTCACGACTTACCCTCTTTTCTGAAAATTTATTATGCCGGAATGAGCGTGCTGATTGATGAAGACGATTTTTACCAGCTAACCTGGGATTACCTGGAAAAAGCCGCGTCACAGAATGTGGTATACACGGAAATTTTCTTTGATCCCCAGGGCCACACCAGCCGCGGCGTTAGTTTTGACACGGTGATCACCGGGATCAGAAAGGCGCAGACAGCGGCAGAAGAAAAACTGGGAATTCGCAGCCAGCTTATTATGTGCTTTTTACGCGACATGTCGGCCGAAAGTGCCATGGAACATTTGGTGATGGCCAAGCCTTACCTCGGCTGGCTGGTTGGAGTGGGCCTTGACTCCGATGAGCACAACAACCCACCGGTAAAATTTCGAGAAGTGTTTAAGCTGGCCAAAGAATGGGGGCTCAAGCTCACCATGCACTGTGATGTAAACCAGAAAAATACCCTGGAGCACATTCGCCAGGTCATCGAAATTATCGGCGTGGACCGCATTGATCACGGGGTTAATTCACTGGAATCTGATGACCTTTGCGAACTGATTAAAAGTCACAAACTGGGGCTCACCGTGTGTCCGGTATCCAATCAGTTTGTGGTGCAATCGTTAACCTCAAACGAAATTCGCCAAATGCTCGATAAAGGCATGCTGGCCACCATCAACTCCGACGATCCGGCTTATTTTCGGGCTTACATGAACGAAAACCTGATTGCTTTACAGCAAGAAGGCGACTTTAGCCGCGAAGAGCTTAAAACGTTGATGGCCAATGCCTTTACCGTGACCTGGTTACCCGAAGACGATAAAGCAGTCTATCTGGATCAGCTCAACTCGTATTGTTAAAGACCACCACCAGAGGCCAACCCTGAAGCATTTTATTAATGAAGAATAACGCTGGAATTCATTAGTCGATGGCTTTAGGGTACTGACCCATTGTATTCGTCTTCTTCAGTCACCTTCTGTGACCTCTGTTCAAGGAGTTATCATGAACCTGCCTTCCCCTTATTTACTTTTTATCGGCAATGCTACGGATCCGCTCAGCATCAAAATGGCTAAGAGCGCAGCGGACTGGAGCCCTGACATGTGCGTGGGCGAATATTCCCTGCCGGGCTGCAGTGTGACCACCGGCCTGCCAGCCATGACCATCGAAGAAGGTGCAGAGCAAGGCGCCAAAGCATTTGTGCTGGGTTTTGCCAACAGCGGCGGCGTGCTCGACCCGTCGTTGGTAGCTTCCATTATTACCGCACTTGAAGCGGGCATGGACATCATCAACGGCCTGCACGATAAACTGGCTGATATTCCTGAAATAGCTGAAAAAGCCCAGGCACTTGGGCGCCGCCTGATAGACATTCGCCACCCGACCACCAAATTTAAAACCGGTACCGGCGTAAAACGCCCGGGCAAACGCTTGCTTACCGTTGGTACCGATTGCTCGGTGGGGAAAATGTACACTACGCTGAGCCTTGCCCGGGGCATGCAAAGTAAAGGCATGAAAGCCACGTTTCGGGCTACCGGACAAAGCGGTATTCTGGTAGCTGGTGAGGGTATCGCAGTAGATTGCGTGGTGTCTGATTTTATCTCCGGTAGTGTTGAAGCGCTCTGCCCGGCTAATGACGATGACCACTGGGATTTAATTGAAGGTCAGGGCTCGCTGTATCATCCGGCCTTTGCAGGCGTTAGCTTAGGGCTGTTACACGGCTCACAACCCGATGCTCTGGTTATCTGCCACGCCTTAAACCGTGATCACATGCGCGCCCTGCCTGGTCGTCCGCTACCCAGCCTGGAACAGGTTATCGAAATGAATCTCACCGCCGCGCGGATCACCAACCCGGATGTGAAAGTTATCGGCATATCAGTAAACACGTCATCGGTCAGCGAAGATGAAGCCCAGGCCTATTTTAAAAGCGTGACCGACCAGCTTGGCCTGCCTTGTGTCGATCCGATCCGCCACGGCGTTGGCGCGTTAATGGAGGCATTGGAATGAGTCTGAGCCTTAAAGCCTTTACCGAGTCTTTTCCGTTGGCCCGTGAGTTTCGCATTTCACGCGGAGCAAAAACCCAGGCCGATGTGATCACCGTAGTGGTAAGCGACGGCCATTATTATGGTTGGGGCGAATCAGTCCCTTATGCCCGCTATGACGAGTCATCCGATTCAGTATTAGCGCAACTGGCGGATATTAAGAGTGCGTTTGCCAGTGTTTGTGACACCGAGGATTTACTCACTCTGTTGCCCGCCGGTTCTGCACGTAATGCGCTGGACGCTGCTTTATGGGATTTAAAAGCCAAGGTGAAAGGTAAATCGGTGGCTAGCCTGGCCAACCTGCACACGGTACAGCGTTGTTATACTGCGCAAACCCTCAGTATTGATACGCCAGAAGGCATGAAAAACCAGGCACTGGATATTAAAAATGCGCCGCTGATTAAGATTAAGCTGGATGAACATCAGGTGCTTGAACGTCTGGCTGCCATCCACGAAGCGTCACCGCAAAGTCGGTTAATTGTAGATGCCAACGAGGGCTGGCAGGTAACGATGCTGACTGAATTGCTGCCGGATATGGCTAAGCTTGGTGTCGCGTTGATAGAACAGCCGGTGCCTGCCGAAGCCGATGAACAACTGGCAGGGCTTAACAGCCCGGTTATCCTCTGTGCTGATGAATCCTGTCACGTGAGCGCCGATATAGAACGTCTGGCAAAATACTATCAGGCGGTCAATATAAAGCTGGATAAAACCGGCGGCTTAACCGAGGCGATTCGCGCTTACCATGGCGCTAAACAGCACAATCTGCAAATCATGATTGGTTGTATGGTGGGCTCGTCGCTGGCCATGGCACCAGCCTATGGCCTGTGCGCGGATGTCCAGTTTGTCGATTTAGACGGGCCGCTGCTGGTTGCCCAGGACCGTGCCGATGGCTTTACCTTCGACCAGGGCCGCATGATCCAACCAGAGCCTTTCTTGTGGGGCTTGCCGGGCCAATACGGCCAACAAGGGCTTGCCCGTCTGTGGAAGGAACTGCCGGATTAGACCTCGCGTCCGGCCAGCTTGGTTAAAATATGCCATTCGCTTTCTGTTACCGGCATAACAGATAAGCGATGGCCTTTTTTTACCAGTCCCAATTCGGTAATTTGCGGACAGTCTTTAATCACGCTCAGCGGTAGCACGCGGGCAAACTTGCTCACGTACTTCACATCCACACTGTACCAGCGCGGCTTGTCGGGCGTTGCTTTCGGATCGTAATAGTCCGACTCCGGATTAAACTGGGTTGCATCCGGGTAACCGGCTTTAACAATCTCTACAATTCCGGCAATGCCAACCGTTTTACAACTGGAGTGATAAAAAAATACCTTATCCCCCACGCCAACCTCATCGCGCAGGAAATTACGCGCCTGATAGTTACGCACACCGTCCCAGGGCTCGGTCTGGTCAGGTCGTTGAACCAGGTGGTCGATACCAAACACGTCCGGTTCCGATTTAAACAGCCAGTAGCGCATGAATGCTTCTCCGTAGTTATCCGGCGCAGAGTATAAGACAGCGGAGTTCACAATTCAGCCCTTGAGAAAGGGAAAAAGCACACAATATATAAGCAAAAGCTTATAGGATTACTTACATGACGACTAACATGAGTGCCATTCATATTGTTTGCCCCCACTGTCAGGGACTCAATCGCAGTCCGGTTGAGCGTTTGAGTGACAACCCGGTGTGTGGAAAATGTAAACAGGGCCTGTTACCCGCCCACCCTATTGAATTAAAACAGGCGGATTTTGCGCGCTTTATCGAGAAATCCGAGCTCCCGGTAATTGTAGATTTTTGGGCCGACTGGTGTGGCCCGTGCAAAATGATGGCCCCAGCATTTGCCCAGGCCGCTGCGCAGTTACAAGGTAAAGCCATTTTTGCCAAGGTTGATACCGAATCTAACCCCATGTTAAGTCAGCAATTTGCTATTCGCAGTATTCCCAGCCTGTTAGTGTTTAAACAAGGTCGTGAAGTAAGCCGCCAGGCCGGCGCGATGCCAGCCGGACAACTTATCCAGTGGGCACAGCAGGTAATTCGTTAACAGCTGTGTTTTTATTGTGCAATTTGCTTCACGGTTGTGAGCGGTAAATACTGACTTAGCTATTTTCGCCTGCGGATGTTTGCTATAATTCAGCCGTTTTCACAACCCTCTGAAGAATTCCATGCAAGCAACCATAAAAGCCGATCGCGGCCTGTTTTCTTATCCTAAATACTGGGCACACTGCTACGGTAGCGCGCCTTTTTTACCCATGTCCCGGGCCGAAATGGACGAACTGGGCTGGGATAGCTGCGATATTATTCTGGTCACCGGCGACGCGTATGTCGATCACCCCAGTTTTGGTATGGCAATCATCGGGCGCTTGCTGGAAGCACACGGTTACCGGGTGGGCATTATTGCCCAGCCTGACTGGCAGAATAAAAACGATTTTATGAAGCTGGGCAAACCCAATCTGTATTTTGGTGTGACCGCCGGCAACATGGACTCCATGATTAACCGCTACACCGCCGACAAAAAGCTGCGCCACGACGATGCTTATACCCCCAACAACGAAGGCGGCAAACGCCCCGACCGGGCGGTAACCGTTTATTCTCAGCGTTGCCGCGAGGCGTTTAAAGACGTACCGATTATTATTGGTGGTATTGAAGCCAGCCTGCGTCGTATTGCCCATTATGACTACTGGTCGGAAAAAGTACGTCGCTCAGTGCTGTTTGATGCCAAAGCCGACTTATTGATGTTCGGTAACGCTGAGCGTCCACTGGTTGAAGTGACTCATCGTCTGGCCGCTGGCGAAGCCATTAGTGATATTACCGATGTGCGGGGCACTGCTATTATTGTTAAACAACCCTTGCCCGAATGGCAGGGCGTTGATTCAACGTCCCTCGACCGCCCCGGCAAAATTGACCCGATCCCAAGCCCTTACATCATGGAGCCGGATTGTGAAGGTGAAAACGAAAATAAAGGCAACGGAAATAAAGATAGCCAGCCGGCTACCGAAGCAAAGGCACAACCCATTGTGGTGCAACCGGCCGAGCGCCGTAAACCCTGGGAACAGGTCTATGTAAAATTACCGGCATTTGAAGTCGTGCGCGATAATAAAACGCTGTATGCCCATGCTAACCGCATACTGCATCAGGAAACCAATCCTGGTTGTGCCCGGGCGCTGTTGCAGCGCCACGGCGATCGGCACATTTGGATCAATCCGCCGGCCATGCCGCTGGAAACCGAAGAAATGGACGCGGTGTTCGATTTACCCTATCAACGGGTGCCCCACCCGGCCTACGGCAAAGCAAAGATCCCGGCCTACGATATGATCCGCTTTTCGGTCAATATTATGCGTGGCTGCTTCGGCGGTTGTACATTCTGTTCCATCACTGAGCACGAAGGGCGCATTATTCAGAGCCGCTCAGAAGACTCGATTATTCGTGAAATTGAACAGATCCGCGATACAGTTCCCGGCTTCACCGGCGTTATTTCAGACCTTGGCGGCCCTACGGCCAACATGTATCGCCTGCGCTGTAAGAGTGCTAAAGCCGAAGCAACCTGCCGTCGCCCATCCTGTGTGTACCCGTCTATTTGTGCCCACATGGATACCGACCACAAACCTACTATTGATTTGTACCGTCGGGCCCGTGATTTACCCGGCATCAAGAAAATCCTGATTGCTTCGGGCGTGCGTTACGACTTAGCCATTGAAGATCCCAACTATGTTAAAGAGCTGGCCAAACACCACGTTGGCGGCTATCTGAAAATCGCCCCGGAACATACCGAAGATGGGCCGTTAAGCAAGATGATGAAACCGGGCATGGGCACTTATTATCGCTTTAAAGAGTTGTTTGATAAGTATTCAAAGGAAGCGGGTAAAGAACAGTACCTTATTCCTTACTTTATAGCCTCACACCCTGGCACCACTGATGAAGACATGCTGGCGCTGGCTATCTGGCTGAAAGAAAACCGTTTTAAACTGGATCAGGTACAAAATTTCTATCCCTCGCCTATGGCAACGGCCACCACGCTTTACCACACCGAGGTTAACTCGTTGCGTAAGGTGAAAAAAGACAGCGAGTCCGTGCCGTCGGCGAAAGGTGAAATCCACCGTCGCTTACATAAAGCCATGCTGCGTTATCATGATCCAAAAAACTTTGCGCAAATTCGCAAAGCACTAATCAAAATGGGCCGGGAAGACCTGATTGGCCGTGGTCCGCAACATTTGGTTCCACCTGAGTCAGCCAGCGAAAAACGCCAGAAAGCCAGCAAGGCCCGCCGTGGCGAGCGCGCGATGACCAAACATACCGGTTTTAAAAATGCGGCGAGTCCGAATCCGCGCGGCAAAAAGCGGCCGTTTAAAGCCAAACGTAACGACCAGCAGAGTCAGTGATGAATCGGGCGGGTTTTCCCGCCCTTTTTGATGATTCACACCGAAATCATGACCTGAATCAAGGTAAAATCGAAGCTGTCAAAGTAGACTTAAGTTAGTGGAAAGGCCACTGTTAACAACCAGATAAGAGCTACTATGACTATTGAAAAACATGATCTCGTCCATGAATTCCCTGATCATCAGCACACTATTCGTCATTTAAAAATGAATGACCGCCATTTCGCCAGATTATTTGAACAATACAACGATCTCGACAGCCTTATTCACAAAATGGAGGAAGGCGCAGAGCCAACGTCGGACGAAGTTTTAAACGAGAAAAAAGCTGAACGCGTGCAGTTAAAAGACGCTCTGTTTACGTTTATCAAAGAAGCAGAAGCTGTTAATTAATTTGAATTAATTCTAAAAAAAGTAACACCCAACCGTTCGCCGGAGTATTTTTGCTCCGGTTTTTTATTGGTGAATAAGCATTTTCCCCGTTTTCAACCTGGTATTTTCTGATTCGAAAACACCAAAAAACGAAGAGGCGTAGCCGTCCCTTCGCTTCTTATTTCTTTAAACCGGTTACTTACCGGTTGTCATACTTACGCTTATCTCAACGGGTACATCACGACTGGCGGTAACGTCCTTAATTTCGATAATCGCATGAGGATAAGTGTACTTTTTCAGCAGCGTATAGGTGTCACTGGCACCATAGTAACGGGCAAAGGCAGCGAGTTGCATACCATTACAAACCAGCCCGTTAGCCAGTACCCGATAAGTCGAAGTATTAATCCGGCTGGAGGGTGTCAGCTCTCTGACAGCCTGGCGCAAGCCGGTTCGATCATCCTGGGCAGCACTTCTACACACCGAAATAAGATCTTTTTCTAACGCTTTGGGATAGCCTTCTGCCATGGCGGTGCCACATACTGCTGATAGGGATAACACCGTCAGGCTAACAGGTAAAACTTTACTTATGTTCATCATCTTTCCTACACCTGATTTTGTTTGAATGGGTCTTTCGCTGGCGATACAACTGCTCAGACCCTAGGATTGTAGGCCTGTATAGAGGCTTTCGTCGCTGACAAAACCATGACGCTTAGATGACAAATTTAATCTGCCTTATTTCATTCGCTTAGCCTGGAAATGTCATTTCTTTGTCATCGTCGTCATTTGTTTTTCATTTGTTCTGCTAAACTTTAGTAGCAGATATCGGGTTAGCTTTGTAAAGATTTGCTCCCATGACTTACGATAAACCTTCAAGAACCATTACCGACTCAAAGGGTGAGCAACGGGTACTTTCACCACAGTGTGGTGACCTGTTAGATTTGCTAATGGAAAATGAAGGTGAGATTGTTACCCGTGCCGACATGCGCCAGTCAATATGGGGCCACAAGGTAGTCAGCGAAGACCGGATAAACCACCTTGTCTGTCGACTGCGAAAAGAGCTTAAATCACTTCCCGAACCGCCGCCCTGGCAAATTGAGGTTATCCCCAAGCGCGGCTATCGCCTGACGACTCTTGAACCCAGGCATAATATTCCGCTGTGGTTACACCGCTGGATTGACTGGGTGCATGACATCATGCGCTAGTTTATTCCTTGTAATATCCCTTTCGCTTTGCATTACGTTACAGTCCCTTACAATTCGACAGGCTCATTTCGCCTGTAACACTGTCTGTCCAATCACTTAATGCGCTAAGATAATAAATTAACAGGCACAGGAAACAGGCATTATCATGGCAGAAAAAATATTACGCAGTGCAAGCTTTAACCCGAAAGTAAAAACTTACTGGCTTATCAGCCTGTTGATTGTCTCCGGCCTTACCGTCATTGGTATTCCGCTTCTGTTAATCTCTATTCCCATAATGTTGTTTATCAGTGAAAGAATGCTGCGGGCGATGTCGGCAGACCTTACCGAACGAAAACTGGTGGTGAAACGTGGTGTATTCTTCAAAGTGGAAAAGTCGATCCCACTGGAAAAGATCACCGATGTAGCCATGAGTCAGGGTCCATTGATGCGTGCCTTGGGGCTTTTTAGCCTGAGCTTTGAAACTGCAGGTCAATCAGGCCAGGGCGCTTTAGTTTCAATGCTTGGGATCGACGACGCGGCAGATTTTCGCGAAGCAATACTGAATCAAAAAGACAATTGTTCAACCTCCTCCCGGACAGACACATCGCATTCTGAGCAGCCAGCTTCAGAACTCACTGAGCTTACCGAAAGTGTTAAGCGCATCGAGAAAATGTTGGCGACACTCATTAATAGCAACGCTTAACCAAAGCCATCACTGATAAGTACCTGACTGGACTCATACATATAAAAAAAGCGGACTAACGAGTCCGCTTTTTAGCTTTCAACATAGATGAAATCAGTGGTTTCAGGCTACAGCTGCCTGCTCTTCAAGCTCTTCTTCTGTCTGGTGAGACAGCAGATATTCAAAGGCTGCCAGTGAAGCTTTAGCGCCCTCACCCATTGAGATAACAATCTGCTTGTAAGGCACAGTGGTCACATCACCTGCTGCATAAATACCTGGCTCAGAGGTGTTGCACTTACTGTCGACCACGATTTCACCGTACTGAGTGAGATCGACAACACCTTTCATGAACTGGCTGTTAGGTACCAAACCAATTTGTACGAATACTCCGGCCAGTGGTAACGAATGCTCTTCGTTGGTCGCTCTGTCCTGATATTCGATAGCGCTGACTTTACCGTTTTCCGCCACGATCTGTTTGGTTGCTGCGTTTTTGATAATGGTAATGTTGTCGCGCTTTTCAGCCTGGTCAATCAGAACCTGATCCGCTTTTAACGTTGGCATAAACTCAAACACGGTTACTGACTTAACGATACCGGCTAAATCCAGTGCTGCCTCGATGCCGGAGTTACCGCCGCCAATCACTGCCACGTCTTTACCTTTAAAGAACGGGCCATCACAGTGTGGGCAGTAGGCTACGCCATTACCTACGTTTTCTTTCTCGCCGGGTACACCAAGCTCTCTCCAGCGGGCACCAGTCGCCACAATAAGCGATTTGGTTTTAATCTGTTCGCCAGATGATAACGTCAGGGTTTTAATATTACCTTTTTCAATGTTATCCACGCGGACATGTTCTTTTAAGGTAATATCGTAATCTTTCATATGCTCTGCCAGATTACCAACCAGCTCAGGACCAGTAGTTTTTGGCACAGAAATCAGGTTTTCGATACCCATGGTGTCTTTTACCTGACCACCAAAACGGTCGGCTACCACAGTGACTTTCAGGCCTTTGCGGGCACTGTAAATTGCCGCGCTTACGCCTGCCGGACCACCACCAATAACGGTAACGTCCTGAAGCGGTAAAGACTGACCTTTATTAGCCTCTTTAAGGCTCGGGTCGAATTCCAGTAATTTGTCGATCAGTGTGGCGGCGTCTACTTTGCCGTTTGCAAAGAGTTCACCATTTAAATACACACTGGGTACACCCTGAATATCGCGCTCTTCTACCAGCGACTGATAAAGACCACCGTCAATCATTTCTGCTGAGATATTCGGGTTGAGCAGCGCGAACTGATTTAACGCCTGGACAACGTCCGGGCAGTTATGACAGCTCAGGCTGATGAATACTTCGAACTTAAGTTCGTCTTTTACACCTTTCACCAATGATGCAACGCTGTCATCAATTTTCAGTGCGGTGCCTGACGCATGCAGCAGTGCCAGTACGAATGAGTTAAACTCGTGTCCGCCTGGGATCCCGGAAAAACGAATACCGGTATCTTCACCATCAGCTTCCAGTAAAAAACTGATTGAGCTGCGTAGTACGCCGTTTGTATCACGTTCTTCCAACTGGATCTTGTCGCTCACTTCTGCCACACCAGACAGAAACTGCTTCAGCTCGTCTCGCTTGCTGTGTTCGCCGCTTTGCAGAACTAACGTTATGTTTTTCTGCATTGACGCGAAGTAGCCTTTTAACGCGTTTTTAATATCTTGCGTAATCATATTCAATTCTGCCTTAGATAATGTGGTTGAGGAAATGTGCGGGCCGTGGCCCGCACCGACATTACTCGTTGGTTAAAACGGTAATTAGATTTTACCTACCAGGTCTAAAGATGGCGCTAAGGTTTCTTCACCTTCTTTCCATTTAGCCGGGCATACTTCACCTGGGTGAGAGGCTACGTATTGAGCCGCCTTCACTTTACGTACCAGGTCATCTGCGTCACGGCCGATGCCTTCAGCAGTGATTTCCATTGCCTGGATGATGCCATCCGGGTCAACTACGAATGTTGCGCGGTCAGCCAGACCCATGTTTTCACGCATGCAATCGAAGTTGCGGGTAATTTCACCTGTTGGGTCGCCGATCATGGCGAACTTAATTTTACCGATAGTTTCTGACGCTTCGTGCCATGCTGCGTGAGTGAAGTGGGTATCAGTTGATACTGAAAATACTTCTACGCCACGAGATTGCAGCTCTTCGTATTTGTCAGCAACGTCACCTAACTCAGTTGGACATACGAAAGTGAAGTCAGCCGGGTAGAATACAAATACTGCCCACTTGCCCGCGATGTCTTCGCTGCTTACTTCGATTAATTCACCATCTTTAAACGCGTTCGCTTTGAATGGTTTGATTTGAGTGTTGATTAAAGCCATTTACTTTCTCCTAAAGTTAGGTTTATTTAACGCTTTCAATATTAACTGTATGAACACGATAACCCCTTTGGATAATCACATTCATACTGTTGATCTGCAGTTAAGGTTACGAGAATTCAACGGTTACGGATTGCCGTCGCGAATTGTTTCTTTCTCGCTTCCGTTTGACTTGGGATAAGAATAGCGATTGACGCTGAAGATTTATAATTGGATTTGTTGAAAGTCTGATTCGATAAAAACTATCAGAACAATAATTTTGAATAGGAATTAATCAAAAAGTAAACCCGCCTGAGATTGGCGGGCTTATCGTGGTGTTTATTCGGGCGTGGCGTGGACGGCCGTTTCATTAAGAGATAGCGCGCTGAGATATTCGTCGCACTTTTGTTGTTGATTAGCCGGTAAACTGGCTTTACCGAGCAAATCTGCAGCATTCACTGCCACTTCATACTGGCTGTCTGATAAAGGTTCATTCTTATTAATCTGTACCAGCACTTTTAGTAAGCTCAGCGCTATCGACTTATCGTGAGGCGATAAGGTCATAGCCTGGCAAAGATTATTGTAAGCCGGGATAATGCGATTTTCGCGATAATTTACCGCCGCCATTTCTTTTAGCTCTTTGGTGGTAAATTTGATTTCCCGACGTTCAATTTCTTCACGTTTGAGGTATTCATCTACCACCTGACTTGCCAGGGTATCACCCGCAAGTTGCGCTCGCAGCGTGTCAAGAATAGCCAGGCAATCTTCTTTCATGCCAAGTTCATGGTACGCCTTCATTAAATCCAGGTTATCTTCCAGATTCATCGCTGCGTCGGCTTGCAGGTTTTCTTTCAGCAGTTTTTCGGCATCGCGTTTATTGTTTTTCAGCGACTCAATGCGCGCTTTTACTACCAACATTTTGTTAGCCAGAGCAGGCTCCACAAAGTCGCCGCGGGTTAAACCTTCAATCTCGCGGGTTACCTGACGCAGCAGTTTTTCCGACTCTGAGCCCGAAACCGTTGCGGCCAAATCAATCATGGTGCGCACTACGTTAAGGCCAAGCTCCGGTGAATCGTGAATGGAGTTTCTGGCAAATTTTGCCATATTCTGCACGGCGGACAGCTGCCCGTATTTGTCGCGGTTAAGCCTGGCCAGATCCCACAATTTTTTATTTCGTTCAATATTACGCGGCGCCAGTTTACTTGCGGCTTTAACCTGCTCATAAGCAACATCAAACTGCTCTTTGCTGATGTAGTACTGAGCCAGTAAATCGTAAGTTAAGAAACGGGTATCATTACGCTGCAATAAATCTTCGATCAGCAGCTCGGCTTCATCCACTTTGTCCTGGCGGAAGAGGGTTTTAGCCAGGCCAATATGCACCCAGGCATGATCGTATTCTTCCTTGAGCCGGCTGAAATAGCGCTCAGCGGTAGCATAATCACGCAGATGAATAAGACACTCGCCAATCATTCTTTTCAGGCGCGGGTGATATTCAGCTACGCCTTCATCTTTGAGACCACGCTCGGCATGATATATCGCCGCCGCGTAATCGCCGTTATCCATGCAATGCATGACTTTGTGTAATTTACGGCGGATATTCACCAGGTAATTAAAGCGCTGCTGAACCCGACCGGCATCCAGAGGTTTTACCCAGAAGTCATCCGGTTGCAGTTCGATAATGCAGTTAACCAGCTCCATACTGGTTTCTGCACTTAAGAACACTACGGTAGACTTGTCGCTAATATAATTGTTGTGTTTGAGCTCTTCAAACAGGTGGAAACCGTCTTTATCGCTGCTGACGTTAAATGCCAGCAGAACGACATCGAAAGTGTCTTTCTGACACAGGCGAACGGCATGAAAAGCGTTTTGCGCGCTGCTCACCTGCTTGACGCCCAGTTCCAGCAGGGCCGACTTGATTAGGTCATGAATAAGCGCTTGGTTGTCTACAACCAGTACTTTTAACTCATCAATTGCTTTCGGTAATGGGATTTTATCCATTGTCACAACCACTTAACACGAAAATGCTTTCCTTGTCTGTGCAATGCCCGGCTTGCGGCAGCGTTGTGTTGACCACGTCTGCCACTGCACGAAGCGCTAAACCTGAGGATATTTATTACCTGATGTTATCCCGAATTTCATAAAACTGCCATACTGATATTTGGCAACAGACACATATTTAGCCACTTCCGGACAGAATCCGCTCTTTATCGCGGCGGATCGACCCGTTGTGCAGTCGAATTGTTCACCCTGAACCAACCGGCAATTGAGAACCGATCGCGCCTGGCAGGCAGTACTTCATGAGGAAACTCCTCACTAAGAAATATCACCATAGTGCCAGCCAGCGGGGTAACGGAAACCGCTTCATCCGGCGTTGCCGGCGGGTAAATGACCAGTTCACCGCCGTCGTCCTGTGTCCAGTCAGAATTAAGGTAAAAAACCGTCGACAGTACCCGGTTAGATTCGCCCTGAAACGCATCCATATGTCGTTTATAAAAGCTGCCTGGCGGGTAATGGGCAAAGTGACTTTCGTATGAGAACAAGCCCAGAAACAGCCGCTTATTAAGGTACGCTTTTAAGCAATCCATCCAGTTTAACCACGCAGTGGTTACCGCAGCGGTACCCTGGATCCAGCATATCTCATCGGTGCGAACGAATTCATTCTGATGATACTGCCCGGCCCGGCCAATCCCGGCGGGATCAAAATTAATCGCTTCCTGGGCATAGGCTGTCAGCCGGGTGATCAATGCCGGTGGCAACGCGGCGGGTATGACACTGTAGCCTCGCTGATACAGATCATCAGCAATGCGTTCAAACAATTCCTCAGGGGCCTTAGACCCGGCAAGAACATGATTTTCTAAAGAAGTTGTCAACAGAAGGGTTATCCAAATAAATCAGGCGTGATAAATATACTGAAAACAGCGATTAGACAAGTTATTTTTTGTACGATTCGGTATTTTTTACTCCAGCCTGATCGATTACGCCACCAGTATTGATCAAATGCCCTGGCAGCAAGGTATAGGTTTGTAATAACTGGAAAACTTGGAGTGCATCACCGGTGCATGCTATGTTGCCAACAGACAAGTCATTTTTGAGAAAGTAGCATGAGCGACGAATTATATACTGAAGATACCGAACACCATCTCGACCTGAGACACCTGACCCTGGATGACTACCAGGATGTGAAAGAGCTCATGGACGATGTTTATCGCAATGTAGGTGGTGCCTGGCCCTATAAAAACTACAAGGCACAGATAACCACTTTTCGCGACGGCCAGATTTGTATAGAAGATAAAGGCAAGGTAGTCGCGTTTGCCATTTCAGTCATTGTGGATTACGACCAGTTTGGTGATAAGCATTCCTATGATGAAATTACCGGCGATGCTTACCTCACCACGCACGATCCAAATGGCGACGTGCTCTACGGCGTAGAAGTTATTGTCTCACCGGAATACCGCGGTTTACGCCTGGGACGCCGATTATATGAAGCGCGTAAAGAGTTATGCCGTAACCTGAACTTAAAATCCATTATGGCCGGTGGGCGTATTCCTAACTATGCCAAGCATGCATCGGAAATGTCGCCCTACGAATATATCGAGCGGGTAAAATCGAAAGACATTTTCGACCCTATTCTTACGTTTCAATTGTCCAACGGATTCGAAGTAAAACAAATCATGCAGGCCTACCTGCCCGAAGACAAAGCGTCTAAGGGGTATGCCACGCTGCTGCAATGGCACAACATTTATTATGAGCCCGGCAATCCGCAGCTGATAGGTGGAAAGAAAAGTTCGGCAAGAATTGGTTGTGTGCAATGGCAAATGCGCTATTTTGAAAACGTCGAAGAGCTTATTCAGCAAGTAGAGTATTTTGTCGACGCGTTATCGGATTACGGCTGTGATGTAGCCCTGTTCCCGGAATTTTTCAATGCCCCGCTGATGGGCCTGGCAGAATCAGAATCCTCCATTGATGCGATCTGGCATCTGGCCGAATATACCGACGAAATTCTCACCGCCACCTCGCTACTGGCTGTTTCGTACAATATTAATGTTATCGCCGGTTCCATGCCGGTAATTGAAGACGAAGAGCTGTATAACGTTAGCTACCTGTGCAAACGTGATGGGACCATAGAAGCTCAGTATAAATTACATCCCACACCGCACGAGAAAAAAGACTGGATCATGAAAGGCGGTAACTACCTGCGCTGTTTTGACACCGACTTCGGTAAAATCGGGATTTTAATTTGTTACGATGTAGAATTCCCGGAGCTTGCCAGGGTGCTTTCTGAGCAGGAAATGCAAATACTGTTTGTGCCGTTCTGGACCGATACCAAAAACGGCTACCTGCGGGTACGTCGTTGTGCCCAGGCGCGGGCAATTGAGAACGAGTGCTATGTAGCCATTGCCGGCAGCGTAGGCAACTTGCCGAAGGTAGATAACGTGGATATTCAGTACGGCCAAACTGCGGTATTTTCGCCGTCTGATTTTGCTTTCCCACACGATGCTATCGTCTCGGAAACCACGCCTAACACCGAAATGACGCTGATTGTGGATTTGGATCTGGATAAATTAACTACCCTGCAAAATGAAGGTTCGGTGCGTAACTACCTCGACCGTCGTCGCGACCTTTACCGGGTGGAATGGCTCGGTGGTGAAGACTAATTATGTTGCGAATATTCACTGCGGTATTCATGCTGGTTGTTGCCTGGCCTCTGCAGGCCGGCGACGACACCGGTGGTTTTTATCAGCGCTATGATAACGAGGCCGCGATGGTAGAGCATACCATCGCTCAGGCCGCTGAAAATCAACAATTGGTTGCCCTGGTGCTGGGTGCCCAGTGGTGTCATGATTCCCGGGCGCTGGCTGGTTATTTTAATGACCCTGCGCTGGCATCTGTCACCGATAACCTTGCTTTGCTCCCCGTAGACGTGGGCTATTTAGAAAACAAACAGACTTTGCTGAGTCAGTTTGGCTATCCCGCCTATTTTGCTACACCTACTTTACTGTTGATTGATCCGCAAACCCGGCAGGTGATCAACCGTGCGACCTTACCTGCCTGGCAAAATGCGCATAATGAGTCTGCTGCGACTCTGCAGGACTATTTGCAAGCACAACAACAGTACTGGCAAACCCAGTGGCAACCGGCTCCAATGGTGCCCGAGGTTGAGGCTTTTGAAACACAGCAAGCCAACCAGTTATATAATCATTACCAGCAGCTTGGCAAATTACTGGCCAAAGAAGATAACGGCCAGCCAGCGCCAGATCTCAACGCGCAGTGGCGTGCTGTAAAGCAATACCGCATGGCATTGCAGTCAGACCTTATCCGGATGCATCAGGCAGGTGAAATTGGGGATAAAACACCCAACTATTCACCCATCGACTGGTAAACTGCCAAAAAGTACCGGCTAACATTGGTATTGCACAGAAATTAGCGATAACATCAGAGGATAAGGGCTCAGCGCCCGTTTTCATGAATAATTATATCGCCACAGTTGTCATTAAGAGGGAATATGGCTAATAACTCGCGCAACGATGACTTTCCCACAATCAGACTCGACGAAGAAGACCGTCGCGGATATCAAACCAAAACGGCACCGGTTCACCGCTCGGTGA
>Ga0213831_1000293_pt1 | contig 43755 bp, 46 predicted proteins | sample SWATP12_FD_163421 | JGI IMG/M metagenome (GOLD analysis project Ga0213831, IMG submission 163421) | Coastal seawater microbial communities from Marineland, Florida, United States - SWA TP1 #2 | ecosystem: Environmental > Aquatic > Marine > Coastal | place: USA: Florida | collected 2016-08-06 | reverse complement strand
TCTCTCACGATTTAGCCCTTGCCATTCGCTAGTAGTTAGCGTTGAATAACAAAGTGTTAAACAACGGTGATCTTCCTACAGAGGACTTTCACCTCATTAGTTCATGCCCATGCTGGGCGTACACAAGTCAAAGCACTCGGACGCAGCAAAGCTGCGCCGGTGTTTGAGGCGTTAGCTTACTATAGGAATATTGTGCAACTCTTTACGCAAATAGTTTCAGATGCAAAAAAACAAATCGATTTGAGCTCAGCAGCCACTGTTGAAGAAGTTTATTTATGTTTGAAAAATGTATGTCTTAAAAGTAATTTGGATACACACCAAAGTGTAGATAAGGTGGAAATATATCCAGAGTATTATGAAACTGAGACAAAGAAATTCTTTCGTATAGCTATTCAGTATTATCTTCAATTCGAAGATGATGGTGAAGAGTATGGGTATTATGAAGCTATTGATTGTATTTTTAATCCTACTGAGTCACCGGTGAAGGCTAGTGCTTTTCCTCACATTAGCAGCGCTGAGTTGAGTATGAGTAAAATGTTCGATTTGCTAGAAGAGTGGCCTATATACTTACAACTAAAAGGTAAAAAGCTAGATTATCTTCTTGACGGTGAAGAACAGTAAGCTAACAAACGACGCTTTAACCAAAGGACGCAAAACAGCAGGCTTGCGCTCCTTTGTCGCTAATTTTAGCCTGCTATTTTGCGCCGGTTAAGCGAGGCGTTAGGTGCCAAGAGGAACACAGTGAATACAAAGGACTATATTAACTATTTCCCTGAACTAGACGGCAAAGGAGAAGATGAGCAATTTGCCATCTTGGAGAAAGCTCGCTACCACGCATTTGTTGTACAACGCTTGTCCGCTAAAAGTGTAATGTTCTTGCTTGCCTCTTTTGCCATTGGAGCTATTTTTCCAGCAGTTTCCTTTGTGCTTTTCGGTAATAATATCATCGCTAATGCGCTTTCTATTGGTATCGGCATTTTCATTGGCTTAACTGTAAATAAAAAGCTTAATAGTTTTATACTCAAGCAAGGATTACAAAGTGTTTTATCAGGCAATGGCACCTATAAAACCGTGGCCAAAAATACTTGACCACTACAACTGGCTTGTAAAAAATGTTCACACATTATGTGGTTTGCAAAATCAGTCAAAAAGGTTGTTTAAATCTGCTTTTAACAAAAACTGTAGTCGCCTCCTTATAAGCGCACTAGACGCGAACAGGTGGCGAAATTGCACACTGGCCTACTTTTTAAGTGTTAGGTGCCTATGGCGCTGATGTTTGATTGGGTATTCCCTTTGAAATTTTTTACTGTATTAATGTTACTTGTATCAATGAATGTTTCTGCAAACTTTGGCGTGAAACAAATGACGTTTTATGAACAAGCAGAAAAAGCAGAATTCATTGCGTTGGTGAGACTTTTAAAAATTGAACACCATGTAAACTCCTACAAAGAAAAAGTCTTAGTTGTTGAAGTGGTTGATGGAATTCTTAACCTCAATAAAGGGGACCAAATCCGCTTGCTTGCCCAAGGTAACCTGCTCGGTATTGATATTGGTTTCGATGAATTAGGCAGTAAAGCAATTATTTTCATGGATATGATATTGCCTCCTTTGAAATATCAAGGGTTTTATCGTACAACGAGTGTCAATAACTCGGTTTATCACTTAAAAAATAATTTAGTTTCGGGTTATGGCTTGCCTTCTATGAGCCTGGAAAAAGTTGCAATGGAAATTCGCAAAGTGCGAGATAAACGAAACTGGTTTGAGTGACTTGTAAGTTAGTTGTCTGATATATAAAAATACACCTTACAAAGCGATTAGGCCGCTATTTTCTATAGCGGTTTATTGGTGCTGAAACACGCGGGCCGTTCCAAAAAATTACCTCGCTGTTGTATCTGTTTACTCAGGTTTTTGCCAGGAGGCGTTAATGAAGTCTATTGTTTTATCAGGATTTGAAGCAATTAATAAGGTAAAGCTGGATAAGGGCTTTAAGGCAATTCTTAGATTAGGTCTCAAACAAGGTAAAGGGTTAACTGAACAGCTGCTAGCAAAAGAATATCTTGAAATCACTAATCTGACAGATGAGCAAGTTTCTAGTTTTGCAATATTAGCGAAAGAGACAAATGTTACGATGAGAGTTTTTTAACATTGCCATGTAATAAAGATGCTCTAGTTGGCCGCCAAAGATGATATGAGATACAAAAAACACAGTTGATATAGCCATTATAGCCTAACCATTTGTACCTTTTATTTCCGTGTTAGGTAAGCAAGGAAGTTTCATGGAAGTAAGATATACCAATACCAAAGAGGACCTGATCGCATTCAATGAGCATCATCTTGCGAACAACAAAGCATTTCAAAAACGAAGAAGATTAAATTTATATATTTCGCCTCTTTTCCTTTTACTTGCCTTCTCAATTTATGGCTACCTCTCTGACTCTGTGGGTTTTTACATAGGTGGCATATTAGGTGCGTTTGTCTCGTATATATGGGCACTTATTGCTTATAAAAGATATGCAAAAAAGTGCGCAGATACACCTCAAAAAGAAGTTTTCTGCGAGCACAAAGTGACTGTCTCTGACAAAGGCGTAAGCGAATCTACACAAAATAGTAACTGCCACTTTAATTGGGATGCGATTGATAAAGTTGAATATAACGAAAGTTATCTGTTCATCTATAACACCCCAGCGACAGCCTTTGTGATCCCTAAAAGGGAGTTAGGTGATGAGGTTTTCGGGAATCTGAAAAAGGCAGTATCTAATGCCATGTAGAACCATTTACCTTATTGCGTTTTTTGTTGTCTGTCTGGTGCCAGTTATTACCTTGATCGCACTCTTTGTGGTTAAGCTTACAAAACCCACTTTTATCCGCCATCGTAAACCGCTTTTTGTTTTTTCTGGCGGCTTGTTAATGCTGATGCTTTGTGCCTGGCTGGCAATGGAATTCTCTTTGCCTGAGAGAGTAAATATAAGGCTGGATCTGTTTATTGTGATCCCGGCCTTTGCGGTGCAAATAGTATTGATCGCATTGTCAGGTTACTTTTATGGGCGTAACCGACGGGATGCCTGATATCATCGTTAACTTCACTGGTTTATCGCCTTGCAGCGAGCCTCTAGGGCTGGAAGCTATCATCCGATTAAGCAATATATTCAGAGGTTAAAGTCTAATAAGGACGCAAAAATATGAAAGAAAAGGATTTTAAAAACTGGCAACAAAAAAGACAGCAGGGGCCATTAAAATTTACCTTTGTTCAGGGGCTGCTATGCTGGGGTATCCCAATGTTTATCATTATGACCTTTGTGGTAAACGACGTGACTAACGAGCAAGGCATGATCGAGTGGGCCCAGGTGTTTATTGGAGCTGTAGTGTGGTCTATAGGCGGCTGCTTGTTTGGTGCTTTTTTGTGGTTTGTTACGGAGCGACAATATCAAAAAGCATTGCAAAAGCAGAGTGATACTGAGCAAAGCACCTGATGATGCTTTGCTGCCAATGGGCGCTGCTTGCCAGGATAAAAGTCGGTTTATTTTGCTGAGTAGGTTGTGGTGAAAACTCGCCAGTTTAAACAGAAAGCAGGGTGGTTAGTTGCTGTTTTTGTAAAACAGTACGGCTACATAGTTGTTGGTGTGTTTGTCTTTTCTTTTTTATTTACGCTGTTTTTTGGTAACTACCCACAATGGCAGGATGAGGCGTACCACGATGCCTTAAAGCAGTATTTTGAGCCGGAATTACAACATATTACCTTTAATGGCATCAGTACTTCGCAACCGGTGATCAAGCTGATTTTTACTTATTCTGATGGTGCTGATCTCGCACTCACAAATTATCAGCGCCCGAATAAAGCAACACTCAAAGCCGGGTGGAAAGCCACTATTCTCAATCTGGTTTGTGTTCATGATGACCTGCGAAAGCAGTTACAAAAAGGCCGAAAAATCGACATAGACTTGCGGGATGGCAACAGCCAAAGCCGGGTAAGCATGATCACCAATATGGTGATCACTAATGCCAGGTGTTAAATCTCGTGAAAAAACCTAAGCCCCCAGAAGCAATAAGAAACAAAGTATATGGAACCGGATTATAAAAATTATAGTGTGGATGAACTCTGTGAATCGCTTGACTCTATTGATAAACAGGCATATCCGGAGCGGGTAGAATCGATAAAGGCCGAATTAAAACTTAAGGGCTATTCCGAGCCTGTAGAACCTGTTGATGAAGTGTTAGAGCAGCCTGAGGAGGAACAAAAGCCCTTAGGGCCGATATCACAGATTGTAGGGGTGCTGATGGCTATTCTCTTTTCATGGTTTGCATTCAGTGCAATACAGACCGGTTCTATAAGTGGCCGAAGAGGCAGAGAATACACTTATGAGTCATCGCCAATGATGTTTTTATTCTTACTGTCTGTCGATCTTCTGTTTATAGTGATGCCTCTCTACGCTGTAATCAAATCCCGGTGGCTCTCGCCTGAGCATTAAAAAAGGCTCCCTGAGGAGCCTTTACTTTATTTATTGGCTTTTACGGTATTCTTCGTAATCCATGTTGCTAAGCCAAACCGTTTGGTACGGCTTTAATTGCACGAAGCCAAGCACATCTTCTATCTGGTCGCGGGTGATCAAATCAATCCAGTTGTCGGTGCCAATCAGGTTCAGATCGGATAACAAAATAGATTGTTCTTCATCAGTCACGTTAGAAATACAGAAAATGCTCTGCCTGCGATTCAGGCTCTGACGCCAGTAGCCAAACAGTGATGGGCCCAACTGTAAGGTAAACTGCGTAGCGTTAGGGTGGAAAGCTTCCTGAGCCTTACGGATGCGGATCAACTGCGATAAACGGGTTAGCACCTTATGATGTTGCGAATAAGGTGAGTCCAGCTGTGATTCCAGTTCTGAGTAATCCCAGCGTTTGCGGTTAATCGAACGATTCTGGCCGGTATTGGCCACTTTATCGTAGTCGTTGGACGTACCCAGTAAGCTATGAATATATAAGCCCGGAATACCTTCCATTCCAAGCATCATTGCATGGGCACACAAGAAACGGTCGACCTGGAATTTATCCGGGCCTTTTACCGTGCCTTGCATGGCATCAAACAACGTAATGTTGATTTCGTAAGGCTTTTGTTGGCCATGCTCACTGGAACGCCACGATATGCGGCCCCCAAAGTTTTGCATCGACTGCACCAGCGTACCAATTTCCTCGTCGCTCAGCAGGCCTTCTGCCGGCCGTAACCCAATCCCGTCGTGGGAGGCAATAAAGTTAAAGTAGGTGGTACCATTCTGCGCTGGTGGCATACTCATCATCCAGCTCTTAAGGTAAGTACAGTCACCGGTGACCATGGTATTCACCAACAGCGGCGGCAGCGAGAAGTTATAAATCGCGTGGGCTTCGTTAGCGTTACCAAAATAGGTCAGGTTCTCGCGATTGGGAATGTTGGTCTCAGTAATAATAATAATACTGGGATCCACATGCTCAATCAGCGTTCTCATCAGGCGAATTACTTCATGAGTTTGCGGCAGGTTAATACATTTAGTACCAATGATTTTCCATAAAAAGGCCACCGCATCCAGGCGGAATAACTTGGCGCCGTTATCAATGTAATGCTTGATGATTTGAATAAAGGTGATCAAAACCTTGGGGTTTCTAAAGTCAAAATCCACCTGGTCATGACTGAATGTACACCACACGTGCTGTGTGCCGTTTGCCGTTTCTGTTTCACGCAGTAACGGGCTGGTGCGCGGTCGGGTCACATCGGTTAAATCTGCCGTGGGATCGGCTGTTAGAAAGAAGTCGCTGCCCGGGCCTTCGCCTTTGATAAAGTTGTCGAACCACATACTGCGTGAGGAGCAGTGGTTGATCACCAAATCAAACATCAGGCCGTACTCCGCTGCAATGCGGTGTACATCCGACCAGGTACCCAGTGATTCGTTTACACTTGAATAGTTTATTACCGAAAAGCCGTCATCAGAACTAAACGGGAAGAAAGGCAGGATATGCACCTTGTTAACGGTGTTTTTGCAGTAGGTATGTAAAAATCTAAACAGCGTAAACAGGGGTGACTCGTGTTCGTTGATCACGCTGTCACCGTAGGTGATCATCACGATATCCTGCTCATCCCAGTAGTTTCTGTGCGGCTCGGGGATCACTATGTCATCTTCCTGGTTCAGGCCAATCGTATTCATCAGCTCTGTGGCCAGCTCGCCAATAGGCGTGCTGGTTACCACATCTGCATAAATAAACTGAAGATGATGACTAATTTTTTCGTGTAAGTAATCCCAGCGTTTTGTCATTGATTATCCTTTAAATTCTTCTGTGTCAGCTTCAACCGCTTCGAGCAGGCGATCAAGAATGTCGGGTACCGCACTGGTTACTCGGTTCCAGCTTGGAATAAATGGCGTTTCCATTGGATTTTCCAGGAAATGCTGACCGGCTTTCATAATGTTACTGGCAAACATTTCCACCGCTTTTTCTTCACTGTGAATATCCAGTGACAAGCCGTTCATTACCGCATCATTGTGATAAGTCTCAATAAAGTCCAGCGCAATACGGTAGTAAGTGGCTTTAATCGAGCGGAACATTTCATTACTGAATGATTGCCCCTGGGTAGCTAACTTACGGAACAGGGCTTTGGTAATGTCTATAGACATCTTGGATAAGCCGCCTTGTTCGTTATTCAGCGACAGATCCTGGTGTTTATGGTCGTAGGTTTCAGCAATATCGGCCTGACACAAACGGTTGTGCGAATAGTTACGGTGCATTTCTGAAAGTACGCCGATTTCCAGGCCCCAGTCACTTGGGATGCGGATATCGTTAAGTACGTCACGACGGAAGGAAAACTCACCGGCTAACGGGTAGCGGAAACTGTCCATAAATTCGATGTATTCATTGTCACCCAGCGTACGTTTAAGTGCGCGCAGTAACGGTGTTACCAGTAATCGTGATACGCGGCCGTTGATTTTACCGTCGGCAACCCGGGCGTAATAACCCTTACAGAATTCATAGTTAAACTGTGGGTTGGCAACCGGGTAAATCAGACGAGCGAGTAAGTCGCGGTTGTAGGTAATAATATCGCAATCGTGCAGGGCTACCGACTCGGCTTTATTTGACGCCAGAATATACCCCATGCAATACCATACATTACGGCCTTTACCCAACTCCTTCGGAGCGAGGTCAAGAGCCTGTAATTCTTCATCAATGGCCTTTAAGCGCGGGCCATCGTTCCACAGGATCCGGTGGTGCTGTGGTAACTTGCTGAAAAAGCCCTGGGCGTGACGGTACTGATCCAGATTGGCCCGGTCCAGTCCGATAACGATTTCAGACAGGTAAGGAACATTCGTCAGTTCGTCAACGATATGGCCTAATGCCGGTCCTTCAAGCTCTGAAAACAGTGATGGCAAAATAAGTGCCATTGGACGTTTCTGAGAAAAGCGTAATAGCTCAGCCTCGAGTGCTTCGGTCGAGCGGCTGGCGAGATTGTGTAGCGTTGTCACGACACCATTTTGGTAAAAATCGGCCATGTGTCCTCCTATTCTTTCAATGAAAGCAATTGTGTAAGCGTTTCTGTCCAGCCCTCAGGGCCAAGTTTTGTGCTGGTATATACGTTATCTTTTTTATCCAGTGGGGGAGGCTCATGCGAGGGTGACGCAATACGCACAGCAATATCGGCAGCTTCCATCATGGCGATGTCATTTTTACCATCACCTAATGCAATAGACGTTGCAGTAACCGCCGATTGACGCCGATACTCCTCCATAAACCAGCTCAGTGCCTTACCTTTAGTACAGTCTCCGGAAATATGGATGAAACGCCCGCCTTCCAGCGGTGTTGCGCCACGTTCTCTGACTGACTCGATAAATTCGGCTTTGCGAATATCACTACCAAGCCACATTACCGGTTCGCCAAATTGGCGTTTGGCTGCTAAGCGGGCTTCATCCTCGCTCAAACCGGTGGCAGCTATTAAATCTTCGGTGCTCATTTCGCTGAAGTGAGTAAATTCACCGGCGAAATCTGCTTTAACGATTTCAAGTAATTTTAACCAGTAGCCTTTTGATGAAATAAAGGACTTACACCAAAAACCATCCTGCCAGATAGTTCCGGCGGGTTTTTGTTTAAAAAAGCCGTGTGGAATATAAGCCGCTGCGCCATTCTCCACCACAAACGGGCCGTTCAAACCGATCTTTTCCCGTAGCTCGGTCATCTCTGCAAAGGTTTTACTGGTATTGGGTATCACCGGTATCCCGCGCGTCGCCAGTGCATCCAGCGTGGGCTGGGCGGCGGCAAAACTATAGGTATGATGATCCAGCAACGTGCCGTCCATGTCAGTAAAGATCACAGTACTTGATTGATCCATTAAACAGCCTTTTCTACATGAGTGATTTGACGGGTTTCGTCCAGATGGTAAACGTAATTACACTGCGGCGGCAATGTTTCCAGACTTTGTTCTGTTAAGCGTTGATAATGCTGTATAAACCGTTCTATTTCCAGGTCGGTCATAATGCCACTGTGCGCTTCAGATGAACCCAGTTTAGCAGCCAGTTTGTGTTCCTGCTCTTTGCGCCAGCTATATACCTGATCGAAAGAGGGCGCTTTCAGCATTACCCAAAAAGACATTTGTTCAAACAGAGTCTGGTAAGAGTCAGCCAGCTGTTTGTTAACGTAATTGCGCCAGGTGCCAAGTGGATCTTCATCATGCTCCAGTGCGTTAACCGGTTCCGCCAACTGAGCTTTGGTTTGCGGTTTTACGCCCCAACACCAGCCCTCTACCAGCACTATGTCTGGCGGCGAGTGGATAACCGGCCACTCAACTACCGGAAATGGGTTGTCGATAGCCTTATTAAAGCGGGGAATAGAAACAGTGCCATAGCCTCGTAAGCGGTCGAATGTCGTTTGCGCCAGTGATACATCGTGTGTGCCAGGTACGCCCCGGGTAGCCAGTAACGGGTGCACTTTTATGGCCAGCGCATTGCGGCTCGATTTATCCAGATAAAAATCATCCAGCGATAACGACACCACATTGAGCTTTTTAATTTCGCTCAGATAAAACACTAAAAAGTCGCACAGCGTTGATTTTCCCGAGCCCTGGCAACCATTTACACCAACGAAAAATGGCTTCTTTGCACTGTTTTGGTGCTCATGGATTTCATCTGCTAATGGGATGAACCATTTTTGTGCAATGTCGCGGTAGCTCTCTGGAAGTTGATGCGCCGCAAGAAATGTAGAAATGTCCATAAAGCTGCCTTAGTTATTGATGATTCGCACAGCATACTTGTAATTTTGTTACAACATTTGTGCCAATTCAGTCGATAATTACTGCTTAACGATCCCTTTTGGTTATGATTGCACAAAAAGCGATCGAATGCAGGTGTCAGCATGCTTTAAGAAGCGGTTTATCCCTTATTCGCTATAATCACTGCCCGTTTAGGGGCGGGGTAACCCTCAATCGTTTTAGAAGGGTCATCCGGGTCAAGAAAATCCACCAGGGAATGATTAGTCATCCAACTGGTAGCGCGCTGCTCTTCGGTGCTGGTGACGCACTCATCTACAACCTGGCAGTCGGTAAAACCAAGCCGCTGCAACCACACTAACAGCGCTTTTGAGCTTGGCAGAAACCAAACATTGCGCATTTGCGCGTAACGCTCGCCCGCCATCAATACGGTTTGTTCGTCACCATCAACCACAAGGGTTTCCAGAACCAGCTGGCCGCCTTTGCGTAATTGTGACTTAAGCTGCTGTAAAAATTCCATGGGGTCACGGCGGTGATAAAGCACGCCCATCGAAAAGACCGTATCGAAAGCGCCCACCGGCTGCATCTTTTCGATACCCAGTGGTAAACAGTGCACGGGTGCCTGGCCGATAAAATGCTTAATCGCTAAAAACTGAATAAGGAACAATTGGGTAGGGTCGATACCGTAAACGCCGGCAGCGCCTTCGCCATGCATGCGCCACAGGTGGTAGCCGCTACCACAACCTACATCCAGAACCTGTCTGCCGGTCAGTGGTGCCAGATGAGGTAAAACCCGATCCCACTTCCAGTCGGAGCGCCATTCGGTATCAATGTGGATGCCGTGAACGTGATAAGGCCCTTTGCGCCATGGCATAAACTGGCGGAGTAACCCTTCGATCTGTTTTTGAGTATAGGTATCGATGTCTGATGCTGCACCTATGGTGACAGACGCTTTAAAGTCGAGTGTACTGGCCTCAGTGTCTGGCAATTTGGCAATCAGCTTTTGCCACTTTTTAAATTCACCGTGCAGCGCCGTGCTGTGCCACTCGTCCATTTGTCGGGGCAGGGTATTGAGCCAGTGTGACAAAGGCCCGTTAAGCAGGTCCTTATAACAGCTGTGAAAGAGTTCAGATGCAGACATAGATAGTTAACCCGGGTTATTTAATTGCCACCAGTGACATAAAGTTAAAACAGCGATACCACATTACCACATCGGCAAAGCCGGCTTCTTTGAGTCGAGCCTGATGAATATCAAACGTGTCGATAAGCATGACATTTTCCAGTGCCGCCCGTTTCTGGCTGATCTCAAGCTCGCTGTAACCGTTCTGGCGTTTAAACTGCAGATGCAAATCATTGATCACATCGTTGCCGCGGTCATCATCGTGGCGAATTTTTTCAGAGATAACAAAAATCCCGCCCGGCAGCAGGCCGTCGTAGATTTGCTTAATAATAGCAGCGCGTTCTGGTGGGGGAATAAACTGCAGGGTAAAATTCATCACCGCCATAGACGCATTAGTAATGTCTTCTGATTGCGCAAACCCCTGTTTTACGGTGATTGGGTTGGGCAACTGAAAGGCTTCAACTTTGCGCTGACAACGTTCAACCATGGCCGCTGAGCTGTCGACGGCAATAATATTGCAGTGGTCTTCGGGGCAATGGCGTGACACCGAAAATGACGCAGCGCCTAAAGAACAGCCCAGATCATACACATTGGTATTGGCTTTTACGTGGCTGGCTGCCAGCTGACCTATAGTTTCGATAATGGTTTGGTAACCGGGAATAGAGCGGCTAATCATGTCGGGGAATACATCCGCAACGGCATCATCAAACTGAAAATCGCTGACCTGTTTTAAGGGCGAAGCAAACAGATTGTCTTTATTCGACACGATAAATTCTTCTTTAGTAGCAGTTTGGGCGGCAATTTTACCCGGTGGCAGCAGAAAACCAAGTCTGTATATAAAAAAATTCGGTAATACGGCATTCTTTACTTCAATCGTTTAATCTTTAGTATTAACCTATACTCATTGATAATAATGACAGCCACCGAGGCACCGATTTAATGAAGTTTATAATTGCCGACGATCATCCGCTTTTCAGGGAAGCTTTATCAGGCGCGTTAACCCCGCTATTTGAAGGACTGGAAGTTCTTGAAGCTGAATCGACGGATGCATTAATTGAACTCCTGGCTCGCAGCAAAGATGTTGATCTGCTGCTACTGGATTTATCCATGCCGGGCGCCAACTGGTTCGAAACGCTCACTACAGTGAAAGAACGTTATCCGGCATTACCTATTGTGATGGTCTCGGCCAATGATGATATCGATGTTATTTCACAGGCAATTACCCTGGGCGCAAAAGGTTACATCACTAAAGCCACGCCAACGAAAACCATTGCTGAAGCCATTGATGTTGTGCTGAGCGGTGAACAGTGGCTGCCGGCCGATATTGCCGAAAAAATGACGTTCAACAGCGGTAACATGAATGACATGCTTGAGCGCTTCAAAGAACTCACCCCTAAGCAGGTATTAGTGCTGAAATATGTGCGTGCAGGCATGATGAACAAACAAATAGCGCACGAAATGAATGTTACCGAGGCAACGGTAAAAGCGCATATCAGTGCGGCGCTTAAAAAACTGGATATCAATACCCGCACGCAAGCGGTGCTGTTGATGGACAAGCTGCAAATTAACTGATCCACTGTGATAGACCCTCGGCTTCCTCTGGTGGATATCCACCGTCACCTCGACGGTAATATCCGCCCGGAAACAATATGGGAACTTGCCACCAGGCATAACATTGCACTCCCCGCCAAAGATCTCGACGAACTTCGCCCGCTGTGCCAGATTCAGGATAAAACCGCCGACTTGCTGGCGTTTCTGGCACGCCTCGATTACGGCATTTCCGTACTTGCAGATACCGACGCCTGTTACCGCATTGCTTACGAAAATATGCAGGATGCTAAGCGGGCCGGGCTCGACTACGTTGAGTTAAGATTTTCGCCTTTTTACATGGCGCAATCACATAAGTTAAACGTAGCGGATGTGGTGGAAGCGACCATAGCAGGGTGTGCCGACGGCAGTCGCGATTTTACTATCAAGCATAATTTAATCGGTATCCTGAGTCGTACTTTTGGTACGGATGCCTGCACCCGGGAGCTCAACGGTTTGCTGGCTCACAAAGACCATATTACGGCACTGGATCTAGCCGGCGATGAGCTGGGTTACCCCGCACCATTGTTTACAGAACACTTTAAGAAAGCCCAGGATGCCGGGTGGCAGATTACGGTGCATGCCGGAGAAGCCGATGGCCCGCAAAGTATCTGGAACGCCATTGAGCTGCTCGGAGCCAGCCGGATAGGGCACTGTGTGGCAGCTAAACACGATGACAAGCTGCTTGAATATCTGGTGGAGCACAACATTGGCGTGGAAAGTTGCCCAACGTCTAATTACCAGACCGCGACCGTGGTGGATACCGCCAACCATCCTATGAAAGCCTTTTTAGAAATGGGCGTAGAAGTTACGCTAAACACCGATGACCCGGGCGTATCGGCCATTGACATCAGTGATGAATACCAGGTAGCCAAAGACGTTATTCAACTGACTGATGAGCAACTCAGGCAAATCCAGATTAACGGTGTTAACCAGTCCTTTATCTCCGCCACAGAAAAGCAGCAATTATTTGAAATAGCTCTGCAGCGTTAACCCTTGGTGACGATTTTTTAGCGGTGGAAATATAACTAAAGCCGTTATGTTTATGCGCCCGGAAAGACGATCTGAATAGGTAAACAGGTTTAAAAAAAGCACCCGAAGGTGCCTTTTTGATTTTCAGCCCTAAACCACCTACTTCAGTAGGTGGTCATCATTCGTGGTAGTGCTTGGCCCGTATCTATAAGTCAGCAAATAAGGGTGTCTATAGATTGTTGTCGGAGTCGCCGACCGCGACCAAAGGGTGTTGTGCGACACCCTCTGGACTCCCCGCAGCCCTTAACAGTGATAAAGCGTCATAGTCCCTGACAGAACAAACTAGACCGTCAATGACGGCACGTCCCTGTGCCGCATCGACTGAATCCTCATCCATGATGATTCTTCTAGTTTGTTATGTCTGCCAGTGACAATGACAACACTGAAGAAGGGCACAATTATTGTCCTTTCTTCGATTTAAACAGAGCCCCCTTTTAGTGGGTTAATGTAAAGCCACCTTCTTTAGAACGTGGATTCTCTACAAGTTTAACGCCGCGCTATCTGATAGCGGCAACCAGTTCTTCGGGATCAAAATCATCGACAGCGATAATCTTAGCGCGACCTTTTTCGGTGCGCTTGAGCAGCTCTGCTTCTGCTTCGCTGATCAGATCTTTCGCCAGGGCTTCGTCGGCCAGTTTATCTAACTGTGTAAAGCTGCGTTTTTCGCCCAGAGCACGGCAAATATTGTCAAATACCGGCTCTGCTGCCAGTACATCTTCTAATGTTTGCTCTAGTTCACCAGGCAGGCTGCCAGGCTCGCGGGTGAGATACTGGCCCTGTCCAAGGCGGGTTCTGGCAGTACCGGGTTGCTGCAACAACCTGGCAATTGCATGCTCAGTAGCATCGCTCGGCTTGGATACCCGATGACCAAAGGGGATCAGTTTTAACTTTAATACCAGTCCCAGCCACTTAACCGGGAAGTTATCCAGAAAGTCCATCAGAGCAGTTTCCAGGTTATAAATCAGGTCCTGCATTGCCCAGTGGAGTAGCGGCAGATCTTCGTGCTGACGGCCTTCTTCGTCGAAACGTTTAAGGGTAGCACTGGCAAGGTAAATGTAGCTTAGCAGATCACCAAGGCGTGCTGATAACCGTTCACGACGTTTGAGTGTGCCGCCAAGAATGCCCATGGATAAGTCGGTTAGCAGCGCCAGGTTAGCGCTGTAGCCTTGCAGCAGCTGGTAATAGCGCGCTGTGCTATCTTTAAATGGTGATTGGTGGAAGTAACCGCCGGTCAGCGTAAACCAGATGCTGCGGTAAGCATTGGCAAGCGCAAAGCCAATATGGCCAAATACGGCTTTATCGAATGCCTTAATCGCTTCCTGTTCATCAGTAAGGGCGGCGGCCTTAATTTCGTCCAGTACAAAGGGGTGACAGCGCATGGCACCCTGGCCAAAAATCATCATATTGCGGGTCAGGATGTTAGCGCCTTCTACCGTGATAGAAATAGGCATACCCTGATAGCCGCGGCCAAGGTAGTTATTTGGCCCAAGCATAATCCCTTTACCACCATGCACATCCATGGCGTCATTCACGGTAACCCGAGACCGCTCGGTAAGGTGATATTTACAGATGGCTGAGATCACCGAGGGTTTTTCACCCAAATCTACGCCCACGGTGGAGAAGCGGGTCACCGCATCCATCATGTAGGCATTACCGCCAATGCGGGCGAGCATCTCTTCCACGCCTTCCATGTGTCCTATCGGGAGTTTGAACTGGCGTCTTATACGCGCATAGGCACCCGTAGACATCGCGCAGGATTTGGCGCCGCCAGCTGAGGTTGAGGGCAGGGTGATACAACGGCCTACCGACAAACACTCCATCAGCATTCGCCAGCCTTTACCGGCCATGTCTGCACCACCAATGATGTAATCGAGCGGTACAAAAATATCGTTACCACGTACCGGACCGTTCTGGAACGGTGTATTAAGCGGGAAGTGGCGTCGGCCCACATCCAGCCCTTTGGTATCGTGGGGGATCAACGCGCACGTGATACCCAGCTCTTTTTTGCTACCCAGCAGACCATCCGGATCGTACAGTTTAAACGCCAGTCCAATTACCGTGGCAACCGGTGCCAGGGTTATGTAACGCTTGTCGAATGTCAGGCGCATGCCGAGTACTTCTTCACCTTCCCATTCGCCTTTACACACAATACCCTGATCAGGGATTGCTCCGGCATCAGAGCCCGCTTCCGGGCTGGTTAAGGCAAAGCAGGGGATTTCATCGCCACTGGCCAGGCGCGGCAAATAATGATTCTTCTGCGCTTCGGTACCGTAATGCTGAAGGAGTTCACCCGGTCCTAACGAGTTGGGAACCCCAACCGTACTTGAGAGCACAGCGCTGGTGCCGGCCAGCTTCTGAATAACACGGGATTGCGCAAATGCAGAAAACTCCAGACCACCGTATTCCTTTTTAATGATCATGGCGAAGAACTTATGTTCTTTCAGATAAGCCCAGACTTCCGGGGGGAGATCGGCATCTTTATGATTAACCTGCCATTCGTCGATCATGCTACAGACTTTGTCTACCGGCCCGTCGAGAAACGCCTGTTCTTCTAACGTAAGACGGCCCATTGGAATGGCATGCAGTTTCTGCCAGTCAGGACGGCCGGAGAAAATTTCGCCGTCCCACCACACGGTACCGGCGTCGATGGCTTCCTGCTCGGTGGTCGACATCTCGGGCATGACCTTGCGATAAAAGGCCAGCATTGGCTTAGTGAGGTAAGGAATACGGATGGATGACACCGCGAAAGGGGCCATAACAATAATAAACATGAGCCAGCTAAGCAGCCCTAAAGAACCAAAAATAGTACCAACTAACAGTACGCCGCCTGCAACAATAATGGCATTCATTAACGGCAGGCGTTGATAAGCGGCCACGCACAGTGACAGTATTACCAGTAACACCCAAATAAAATCAGACATTTGTTCTCCTCGTCCAAGTACTCTGTTTTGAGGTCTGACCAGATACCTTAAAGCTATCCTCGCTGCCGCGAAAAATCAAGTTATAGTGCGATGACAATTGGCTAAGGTAGTGTCATTAAATAATGACGAATGCTATGACAGGCGGGAATATCCGGCAGATGTGAAGGTGGCATGCTCCAGCGCATGCCCCTATAAGGTTAATCGCTGCGCTTGGTGGAAAAGGCTTTTAAGCGTAAGTCGCCTTGTTCATCACCGTCCTTAAATTGCTGTAAACGTACCAACTGGTAGTTTAAATCTGGCGCAAACCAGGCCAGCGTATAGCGGCTTTTCGATTCACGCACAATTTCTACTTTAATGGCTTCAATTTTGCCATAAGGTAAATCCACGGTTTCTTTACCCAGTACGCGCATACCATAATGGCGCTGCTGGCCACGGTAGTTAATAAAGTCGTAACTTAAGTTTTCCACTCCCCGGGATAGGCGAATAGGCGCATCAAGGCGGTAAAGCTGGTTGTCCAGCTCGCCCTGCCAGGGCAACGTGAACGCTTCGTCATCATTCTCAATTTCAATTTGCCCGCCATCGTTGTTGGGAAATTCCACTTTAAGGCTTTTGTCCGGGCCGGTGCCGGTGCGTGAATAGTTATACTGCTGCGGCACCAGGTGATCGCCCTCGACCATAAATATGGAGTGTTCAAAGCGTTTATCCGACAGGAAGAATTTAGACACTTTAGACTGATAGGTCAGTGAATACAGGCCCTCAGACAATTCTTCGAGAGAAATTTTGGCGGAGCCCAGATTATCGTCCCATTTGTAAGCGTAATAAACGGCTTCAAAGGGAGTAATTAAATTGGTGGAGTCTGATGGGGTGGTGTCGGCCAGCGCCGACACACATATTAAGCCTGACAGGAGCGTCAGGGCCAGAGATTTAGTCGTTCGCGTAACCGTTGTCCGGAAGAACTTTACCATCTAATAATGCCTTATTGTTGTTCATTTTAAGCCGGCCACTGCAATACCAGTGAACCACTAGCGGGTAAATACTACGTTCCTGCTCCTGCACCCGTTGGGCGAGGGCATCGGCGTTATCATCTTCAAACACCGGGACTTTACATTGAATGATGACAGGCCCGCCGTCAAGCTCGGGCGTAACAAAATGAACACTCAGGCCGTGTTCATCGTCACCATTGTCCAGTGCACGCTGATGAGTATTTAACCCTTTGTACTTGGGCAACAAAGATGGGTGAATGTTCAATAGGCGGCCGCTAAAATGTTCGACAAACTCACTGGTGAGAATGCGCATAAAGCCGGCCAATACAACACAATCAGGCTGATAACTGTCCAGGGTGGTCAGTAAGGCATGATCATAGGATTCGCGGTCATCATACTGTTTGTGATCTAAACAGATGGCTTCGATGCCCGCATTGCGGGCTCGTTCCAGACCATATGCGTCAGGGCGGTTAGAGATAACACAGGCGATATTCGCATTGATTCTGCCAGCCTCTACCCAGTCGATAATAGCCTGGAGGTTAGAGCCATTACCCGAGATCATGACGCAAATGTTAGGTGTTGTACTCATGTGACTAATTGATCTCAACCTGGTTTTCGCCGTCCAGATCGGCAATTTCACCTAACAGCCAGGCTTTTTCACCGGCGTCGTTTAACACCGCCAGGGCCGCATCCACATCCTGCTCGTCTACAACCAGGATCAGGCCAACACCGCAGTTGAAGGTACGGTACATTTCGTGAGTTTCTACGTTGCCGTTATCCTGTAACCAGTTGAATACCGCTGGCCACTGCCAGCTGTTGGCATCTACTACGGCTTTTTTGTCGTCAGGGAGTACGCGCGGGATATTTTCCCAGAAGCCGCCACCGGTGATGTGCGAGATGGCTGCAACTTTAACGCTTTCCAGTAACTTGAGTACCGATTTTACGTAAATGCGTGTTGGAGCAAGCAGTTGGTCGATAACCGGTGCGCCGTTCAGGTCAGCGTTTACATCGGCACCACTGACTTCGATAATTTTACGGATTAATGAGTAACCATTGGAGTGTGGGCCGGATGAGCCGAGCGCCAGAATTTTCTGACCAGCTTTAACTGTGCTGCCGTCAATCACATCATCGGCTTCTACTACACCAACACAGAAACCCGCGATATCGTAATCGTCACCATGATACATGCCGGGCATTTCTGCCGTTTCGCCACCAATCAGGGCACAACCAGCTTGTTCACAACCGGTGCCAATGCCCGATACCACCGCTGCAGCCGTATCGACATTGAGTTTACCTGTGGCGTAGTAGTCGAGGAAAAACAGCGGTTCGGCGCCCTGAACGATCAGGTCGTTTACGCACATCGCAACCAGATCGATGCCCACGCTGTCATGACGCCCAAAGTCCATGGCTAAGCGTAACTTGGTACCAACACCATCTGTACCAGATACCAACAGCGGATTTTTGTATTTTTCCGGCAGTGAACACAGTGCACCAAAACCACCTAAACCACCGCGTACTTCCGGGCGGTGAGTGCGTTTGGTAACGGACTTGATACGTTCAACGAGTTGGTTTCCAGCGTCGATATCGACACCGGCATCTTTATAACTTAATGATGTATTTTTTTCAGACACGGGTAAGCCTTGTTGCATGGACTGGTTTGAATGCGCGGATTCTACCAGCATCCGGGGGTAAGTCCAACGTGTATGCAGGGTTTACCAGGTAAATTGCACCAATGTTTAATCCTGAGTCTGTATAAATTGTCGCCAGTCAGTTTGCTTATTGGTTAGCAGAACGCAGATAAGCCAATAATTAAGGTGAAAAACGTGTTTAAATAGATAACAATAAACCGTCCGAAGGGCGTGCACCTTTATTGCGATTAACATGGAGTTTGCCAAGCTTTTGCCCGTAGCAGAATTACTTAATTTACCGAGAAAACTCTCGCAGTTGACGGCCGCCATTACTTTGCTGGCAGGTAGTGCCTGGTTCGGCACGGCGCACGCCAGTTCCACGGTTGAACTCGGCACCGGCAAGGTGTCGGTAGACAACAAATCCAGCCGTGCACTCAGTAATGGCACCCGCGCAGCGCTTGAACAGTTGTTGGTAAAAATAACCGGCCAACAGGACATCGGCGATTATCAAACCGTTGATGCCATCCGCCGCAATGCCAACCGGTATCTGCGGGCTTACCGATTTACCGAAGAACAGGGCGAATTGTTCTTAGTTGCGGAGTTCGACCGCGAACTTATTGAAACCGAACTGGTTAAGCAAGGCTTGCCTATCTGGGGAAACCGGCGCCCGGATGCATTGTTATGGCTCGCCATCGAAGATGCCGACGGTGAGCGCCGTATTGTCGACGACGGCAATCAGAGTGAACTGGCCAGAATGACCCGTCGTCAGGCCGAAACCCGCGGCGTGCCTCTGGCCTTACCGCTTATGGATCTGGACGACACGCTTACCATTAATGGCTACGACGTATGGGGCTTGTTTCCACAACAGCTCGTTAACGCCGCCAGTCGCTATAACGTAGATTACGTGCTGGCCGCGCGGCTATATCCCAACCGCACCCGCGAAATTGTGTATCGCGAACCAGAGCGCCCGGTATCAAGCCGCTTCATCCCTGAACCTTTCAATGTACCGGTACTGCGAATCAATGAATTCGGCGAGGTTATCTTACCTTTACCGGCAGAAATGGACGCCATTGAAATGTCATGGGTAGAAAAAGAGTCTGCCAGCGGGCCGGTGTTTACCCAGGAAGAGTTTTCCACGGTTGCGGCGCGAGCTAAAAAAGGCCGGTATTCATTAGATTATTTGTATCTTGCCGCTAATCAGGGCGCTTATCAGATCACCCACGACACGCTTATCGGCGACGAACCGGAAGCGCTGCTAACCACCTTTATTAATGACTACGCTAATTATCTCGGTCAGAATTTTTCGATTTTACCTACCGATGATAACGCCGCCCAGGCCATTGAAATTTCGGTGGGTAACCTGTCGAGCCTGGCGGGCGTGGTTGCGGTACAAAACTACTTAAAGAACCTCAGCGTGACCGATAAGGTCATGCTGGTTAAACAGCAGGGTATGGTGAGTACGTTCCGCCTTAATCTGCTGGGCACCGAGCAGGACCTGCGCTCAGTGTTATCACTCGACAGCCAGTTACAGCCGTTGACCGATGCCTTCGGTCAGCCCCTGGAAGGCATGCATTACTTCTGGAGTCAGTAACCATGCAGCTGCCTCTACCGGTTACGCTTCCTGATGATGAGACCTTCGACAGCTTTATTCCCGGCGGGAATGATGAGGTGGTGTCGTTATTAAGCTGTGTGGCCAGCCATTCGCCCGACTGGCGCGGCGAACCGGCTCTGGCGTTACTGGATGCGGCGTCTATTCCTCTTATCAATCTGGTCGGCAGTTCAGGCCGGGGCAAAAGCCACTTGCTTTATGCCACGTGCCATCAGCTGGCAGCCCGGGAAATCCCCCATGCCTATGTGAATTTTACAGATGTGGTTAATTTGTCGCCCAAGTTGCTCGAAGCGCTTGAACAATTGCCGGTGATTTGTCTGGATAATCTGGAAGCCATTGCCGGCCATGCGGCATGGGAAGAAGCGGTGTTCGATCTGATTAACCGCGTCAGCGAAACGCGCATTGGCCTGTTGATTGTGGCAGCGCAGTCGGGCCCGAATGCCAGTAATGTGCGACTGCCAGACCTGCGCTCGCGGATCAGTGCCGGTTTAACCTATCAGCTAGTGTCGCTTAATGATGAACAACGTGGTGAAGTGTTAAGTTCGCGGGCGCAGCAGCGGGGACTATCATTGTCGGCCCAGGCGCTGCACTATCTGCTCAACCACAGTCAGCGGGACCTGCCGAGTTTAATGGCGCTGCTCGACCGACTCGACCAGCGCTCATTACAAGAGCAAAAGAAAATTTCAGTGGCTCTGGTTAAACGAGAGCTGGCTGAAGATACGGATCCGTCTGCTTCTTAATATCTCAGGTGGTTATCCCATTGCCTCATTTGCAGGGGCGGGCGATAAGGCTTGTGTGAATCCTCAAGACGCAATGGTGAAACCCGTTGCGAATTGGTCAGTGACTCAAAATCAAACCACGATGTATTGGCCCGTAGTTGAATAGTGGCTGGTAATTCTGCCTGGATCTGCGCCACATTCAGGCTGGGTAATACCCGTTCTACCGTAAAAGCCGCTCTGGCCTGCAGGGTATCCTGATTGATGCGGTTGCGCTGGCCCCAGGTGATTAGGGCATCGGGATTGTTATTGTTACCAATGACGCCCACATCGGCACTGACTCCCAAACGATGCAGCATCATAAACCGTTCAAATAAGGTCGCATAATCCTCACGCTCGGTATAGTAAGCGTAAAACGCCGGTGCGGTATCAGCACTGAATTCATCGGCTGCTTCGCTTGCTGTGTAATTGCGTTGTGCGGTGGTGGCCGTTTCGCCGCCAAAGGAGACATCTGCCAGTGCGTCCAGCACTGACGAGTTCAACGGATACTGGTTGTAGAGTAAAGTAGACTGAGGCGCGTTGTTCTGGAAGAAACTAAGTGGCGATTGTGAATCGGCAATGCTTGCCCAGGACGTTGGCGGAAAGAAGTCATTGGCGTGAGCCAGCTCATGGTACATCAACCAGGACAGGGCCGCTTCCAGCTGATTCAGGTTACGGCTGTTGCGGCTGCTCGCAGCCAGCGAGGCCTGTGGATAATAATAGCTGTCGTTTTTAACGTAGCGCCAGTAAATACCAAACTGTAAATCATTCCCAAAATCACTGCGGTAGTCAGGCGCTGTATTTAACGTATCTCGTTCCTCGGGCGTTCGCCAGAAGTTGCGGGCATCAAGGTAAATAGCGCCGGTGCGGACCCAGTAGAAAGAGGGGCGCACGTCATAGGAAATCACCACCGCCGTAACACCGCGCAGTAAATTCAGCATATCTTCTGAGGTAGCGGAATTTTGTAGGAACTCAGCAAAGCGATCGCCCATCCACGGGTGCGACACCAGTGTTTTATTCAAAATGGTTTCTATGGTGGGGTTACTGGTTTGCATGCCTATTAATGGCAATTCATTAAAGGTGCAGCTGTTAACCAGCAGATTTGTGTACACACACTCTTTTAACCCATCTGCCCAGGGCGTATCGGCCCGGTAAGGAACGAGATCGGTAGTAAGATACATATCGTTCTGCGTGAAAATACCATTACTGCTTATCGGAGCATCGTTAATCCCTACCAATACGGTATCAGTGGCAGAGGTGCCATCATCAAAAGTCAGGGTTACTGAAAATTCCATGACTTCGTCTTTAGAGACTTCCGGCGCAGCAAAAAATGCACTTTGTAGTGGGCCGCCGGAGCTGTCTTCCTGATACACAATGTCTTCTGCCTCTGGCCCGGCAAGTTGCTCCCATTGGGCATCAGTAATAATTTTGCTGGTAGGTGAGTCGACCCGCAAAGATACCCGGCCACGCTCGGTTGCCATATGGTCGAGGCGAATATTGGCCTGATTTTCCTCTGCTGATGCTTCGGCATTGAGGGTAAAACTTAACGAACGCTGCTGACCATTAGTGGTAGCCGCTGTTACAGTAAATTCATAGCTGCCGCTGGCTGGAATATCAAAGCCAACGGCCTGGGTATGGGCCGCCAGTAACTCAACCGCGGGGCCGCTGGTTTGCTGCCAGTTAATGGTGTCGAGGGATTGACTGTCGTTGCTTAATACCACAAATCCAACCGATGCGCCGACGCTGGCATTCAACTCGCCAAACAGGCGCAGGTTATCTGCAGTGAGGGCCGGTTCGACTGCCGTGAATCCGGGCGTTGGAGTACCTGGTGTTGGGGTTACGGTGCTGCCACCGCTATCGCCACCTCCGCCACAACCACCGAGCAGTAACGCAGCCGATAATGTGGCCGCGGCGCGGGTGGTTAAGAACGCTTTGAAAACCTCTCGCATTCCTCTTTCATCTCCTCTTTCAGCTTTTTCAGCCCCAGGCCCAGCTCCCGGCCCCGTAAACGGGCAAATACGCTGCAGCCGGTAAACATGCCGACCACCAGTACCACTTCCACTGCGGCCAGCCAACGTTCGCTGTCGACGGCGTAAAATACAGTGAGTCCATGTAGTAAATAGTACAACGCAATAAAATTTGCCCAGGCATGTGTGTAAGGCTTAGCCTTGATGATGCCATGCAACGGCAATAATAAGGGTAAAACGTACAACAGAAAGATAAAGACCAGTGAATACTGCTGGTCAGTTGTTAAAAAAAGTTGCCACACAGAGATCCAGACCAGTAAGCCAAGATGGCTGGCCAGGGCTAAAACGCGAAAACGTTGTGTCTTTGCGGACATAGGGATCATACTGCATTACCTTTTTCTGTGTTCATTGCTGTCAGCGCGCTGGCCAGTTGTGCCAGTCGCTTACCCTGGGCGTGACAGAGCTGCTTTTCTTCGCTGCTTAATGTGATGACATTATTGGCCGCCAGGTGCGTTACACCATAGGGCGTACCGCCGGTTGTTGTATTGTGCAGTGCCGGTTCAGAATACGGCAGACCTGCTATTACCATACCGTGGTGAATCAGTGGCAACATCATCGACAATAACGTCGACTCCTGACCACCGTGCATGCTTGATGTAGAGGTAAACACGCAGGCGGGTTTGTTGATCAGCGCACCGTTTAACCACAGTCCACTGGTTGAATCGAGAAAGTGTTTCACCGGCGCGGCCATATTACCAAAGCGGGTAGGGCTGCCAAGCGCCAGCGCGCTGCAACCGGTTAAATCGTCGAGGGTGACAAAAGGCGGGCCGGCCGCCGGGTCGTCGGGTTGCTCTGCACCCGGATCCGATGAGATAGGCGGTACAGTGCGAATCTTCGCCGTCGCGCCGCCTGCCTCAACGCCCACACCAATAGCCCTGGCAAGCTGTTCTGTGCCACCGTGACGGCTGTAGTACAGGATCAGTACCGGTGCCATTATCAGAGAATATCCAGTACGGATTCCGGTGGGCGGCCAATGCGGGCTTTATCACCGTTAATGACTACCGGGCGTTCCAGCAGTTTCGGGTATTCTGCCATGGCCGCAAACCGCTGTTCGTCGGTCACGTCGGCGCCATTGAGGCCAGCTCCTTTATATTCGGCTTCTTTTACCCGCATCATTTTTTTCACGTCGTCCAGGCCGAGTTTCGCGAACAGGGATTTTAACTCAGCTTCACTTAATGGCTCTTTTAAATATTCGACCACGTCGGCTGCAATGCCTTTTTCTTCGAGGAGTTTTAGCGTTTCACGGCTTTTTGAACAACGCGGGTTATGCAGTATTTTTATTTCAGTCATAGTGTTCTACTTATTCATTGTGTTGTTATGATAACGCCAGTTGTTGTACTTACGGTTATCGGGTTGAACAGATTGAAAATTGTCGCAGATTATAAACGAATTACACAACAACGTGGATCTTTCCGTGTTGTTATTATGGTGTTGGTGGGTTTGCTGGCGCTGGCGGGCGGTATTGCCCTGAGAAGCCTGCAGCCTTTAACTGTTAACACGGTTCAGGGCCAGCCTTTCAACTGGCAGAGCGAGCAGTGGACCGTGGTCAACTTTTTTGCTGAATGGTGTCAGCCTTGCCTGCGGGAAATTCCCGAACTCAATCACGTTTATAATGACCAACAATTCAGAGTGCTGGGTGTGAGCTTTGACGAACTCGATAACGAAGCGCTTAGTGGGGTTGTAGCACGACAAAGCATTCGTTTCCCGGTAGTGATAAGCGAGGCGGTAGCGGATTTACCGGTATCCATGCCTATTGTGTTGCCCACTACTTATATTGTCTCTCCCGCCGGTGAGGTAACCATGACCATTCGCGGTGAAGTAACTCAACAGAAGCTGCAAAAAGCCATTAAACAGGCCCAATCAGAACTGCTTTAGCTTTTCCTGTTCGTCTCTGAATTGCTGGATCCGCGCCCGGATCCGCTGTTTTTCCAAATGATCATCGCCAGTGTAGTTGTAAGCGTGCTGCAACTCATCGATGGCATTAGGATAAGCGCCGTAGAGCGCCAGTAATTCCGCTTTGCTCTGATGCATCCCCTTATACGCTTTTTGGGCTTTATAAGCATTACTTAATAACTGATAAGCGAGTTGATCGTGAGGGTGTACCAGTAAATAATCGCGGATAAGCTCAATGGCGGCGTCATTGTTGTCACTGGCCATATAGGCATTGGCCAGGTTAAGTACTACCACGCTGTTACGCGGTTTATGCTCCAGTTCTTTTTGCAGCATAGTAATGGCTTCATCCGCTTTACCCATGGCCAGCGCAATGTCGGTGGCTAAATCAACGTAAAACAGATTGCCGGGCGTTCTGGCCAGTAACTGATCATTGATTTGTTTGGCTTTGAGGTTTTCCTCATTAGCCAGGTAGGCAATGGCAAGACCATAAAGACCGGCGTCGCGAATGGCAAAGGTGTCATTTTCTACCACCGCTTTAAAGTGTTCCAGTGCGTAGTCTGGTTCAAACTGATAACGGGCCAGCAAGCGGGCCTTGGCCAGATTAAACGACAAGCTGGGGCGCAGTCTGACGTCCGGGTAGCGGCGCATGCGGTTGCGCGCATCGGCGATCCGTTTTTCGGTTAAAGGGTGGGTGAGTAACCGTTCGGGTGGTCTGGAACTGGTGCGGTACTCCTCGGCCATTTTACCAAAAAAGGTCGAGGCAGCTTTCGGATCGAAACCGGCCTGATACAAAATATCAATACCAATGCGGTCGGCTTCCTGCTCATTAGAGCGGGTGTAATCAATGTTCAACTGATTGGCCACGGCTGTGGAGGTTTGCATCGCGGCAATACCGGCTTCCGGGTTAGCCATGGCCAGCAGGATACTGCCCAGCATGGAAGCAATCTGTAATGGTGAACTGCGCTGTTGCGATAATGCTCTGCGGGCAAGATGGCGCTGGGTAACGTGAGTTACCTCGTGGGCGAGCACGGAGGCTACCTCACTTTCTGTATCAGCCCGGGTAATAATGCCGGAATGCACGCCAACGTGGCCGCCATAAAAGGCGAAGGCGTTCATTACGCTGTTATTAATAATGAAAAACTCAAAGGGGAATTTGGTGTTTTCGGCCTGTAGGACCAGCCGGTTACCCAGATCCTGGATATATTCGGTAAGTACCGGATCGTCAATAACCGGTGCCTGGCCGCGCATTTGCCGCATAATGGCATCGCCAACCAGCATTTCTTTATCCAGAGTAAGGACCTCTGATGCCACTACACCGATATCTGGCAGCGTGTTTTTATCGCTACCGATTGACTGGCCAACAGAGGAAACCGGCAACAAAGCCGTAGCTATGCCCATCGACACACCCAGGATACCGGATCGAAAAAATTGTCTCATTTTCCCTCAAATAAAGCCTGATACTGCTATATATACGACAATCTGACAGCATTCAGTTCCCTGAATTTGATAATATATTTCAGATTACACCCTTTTAATGCCATTGCTTGCAGGCCTGGCAAGGCAAAACAGCAATGGTGCAGATGGTCTGATCACACCACATGGAGGGCTCGGGTGCAAGTTCTATGCGTTACAATTCAAGTGTTTGTCGGTATAGTAACGCTCTTTATTGTTGAGTGCCGGTAGTTAGCTTTGGCGTCGGGCAGTAACCATACTGTTGGCGAAAATGCGTGAAGGAATGATGAATGTTTAGTGTTTTTGGGCGCTGGTACAAACGCAAGTTTTCCGACCCTGATGCAGCCATGCTGCTTATTCTTATTTTAATCAGCAGTGCATTGTTGCTGCTGTGGGGCGACATGCTGATGCCGGTTATCGTGGCAGCGGTGATTGCTTATTTGCTCGACTGGCCGGTAACACAGTTAAACCGCATGGGGCTGGGACGTTCGCCTGCGGTGGGACTGGTGTTGTTGTGTTTTATATTGATCATGGTGTTGCTGGCCGTTGGCCTGGTTCCGGTTGTCACCAAACAAAGTGTCAGCCTGGCCCAGGAATTACCGACCATCTGGCAAAACGCCCAGTCCTGGTTACTGACGCTACCGGATAAATACCCGGAGTACGTACAGTTTTCGCATATCTACGAAATGATGGAAGGGGCTAATCAGCGCCTGGTGGATTTTGGCGAGCAGGCGTTATCGGCGTCTATAGGCTCAATTACCAGTGTGGCAGCCTTATTGATTTACTTTATTCTGGTGCCGCTGATGGTGTTCTTTATGCTGAAAGACAAACAGTATTTCACCGACAGCATCTCCCGTATTCTGCCCAAAGAGCGACGTTTGATTGCTCAGGTGGGTAACGAGATGAATGTGCAGATTGCTAACTACATTCGCGGTAAAGTGATTGAGATTATCATTGTGGGTGCGGTGTCATGCGTGACATTTGCCATTATGGATCTGCGCTACGCCTTGTTGCTGGGTGTACTGGTAGGCCTTTCAGTGCTTATCCCCTACATTGGGGCGGCAGTGGTAACTATCCCGGTTGGTGTGGTGGCGATGTTTCAGTGGGGCATTTCGCCGGAATTCTGGTACCTGATGATTGCCTACGGCATTATTCAGGCGCTGGATGGCAACCTGCTGGTGCCAATTCTATTCTCTGAAGCGGTTAGTCTACATCCCTTATACATCATTATCGCCGTGCTGTTCTTCGGCGGTTTGTGGGGGTTCTGGGGCGTATTTTTTGCCATTCCACTGGCTACACTGGTGAAAGCAGTGGTGACCGCCTGGTCGTCCTCGCCTGAACAGCTAACTGCCAGCGAAGACGCTTAAGTCTTCTATCCTGTTTTATATCGCGGCCAGCGTCTGCTGGCCGTGTTTTAATCAAAGCGCTTGTTTAAATAATGCCAGGGTTTGTTGCCAGGCGCGCTCGGCCTGTTTTTCGTTGTACACCTTTGAGTCCGGCGGCGTCCATCCATGCAGGGTGTCAGGGTATACCTCAATATGCGCGGTCAGTCCGGCTGCCTGATAAGCCTCTTTAAGCATGGGTTGCATTTGCGGTGACCGCTCATTGTCATTTTCTGCAATAGCGTGCAGGGCGAGCGCATCCGACTCAACAATAGTGTGGTGAGGACTATCTGGTTTATCTGTTGCCAGTCCGCCGCCATGGAAACTGGCAATGGCACCAATACGCTTGGGCATGGCTGCGGCAGCAAACATGGTAAACGAACCGCTCATGCAATAACCCATTAATGCGCCCTGACGTTTGGTATCCACCGCCGACTGCTGATCAAGAAAAGCAAAGAATGCTTCGGCATCGCTGACTACCGCTGACTGAGTGAGTTTTTCACGCATAGGGGAGAGAACCTGCCAGGCCTCCTGGGAAGGAAATTCAACCCCTTCAGGTAATGCCGCTCCGCTGACATCCCGATAGAAAGGATTGACCACCAATACTGCATAACCCTGTGCAGCCAGGCGCTGACCCATCAGATCAAAGGCTGCTCTGCGACCCTTGATGTCGGGCCACATTACGACGGCCGGATGACGCCCGGTTTTCGGTGCCGTAAATAAACAGTCCGCGCTACCGTGTGGGGTCTTCACAGTTACTTCCTGCTGCATAATGCTTTCGTCAGCCACAGCAAACTGAGGTAATACGGCACTTAACGTGCCCAGTGCCAGTAGCTGATTAAACTGCCGGCGATTTAACTTGCCGCCTTGCTCGGTAAAACGCTGAATATCCTGTTCGGTTGAATTATCACACATAGTGTTTCCTCAATAAGGGGGGCAGAGGAACAGTATACGCTGAAATGGCAGGTAAAGATTGAATTTGCAGACAGTGTTATGGCAGGCCGGGCGACCTGCCAATAAGCGGTTTTATTCGCCGTTATTCAGGTAATTAAGAATGACCAGGTGATGTTCCTTGGTTTTAAACTTATTAAAGACCTGCTCAACATTACCTTCTTCGTCGATTAAGAACGTAATACGATGGATGCCGTCGTATTCTTTACCCATAAATTTTTTCGGGCCCCATACACCAAATGCATCGGCAACAGCATGGTCTTCATCGGATAACAGGGTAAAATTTAGCTGTTCTTTTTCGATGAACTTAGGCAGACGTTTCACTGCGTCGGGGCTGATACCCAGCACTACGACGTTGTTTTGTTGCAGTTCGTTCTGAATGTCGCGCAGGCCCTGGGCCTGAACGGTACAGCCTGGGGTCATGGCTTTAGGATAAAAGTAAACCAGTACTTTTTTGCCTTTGAGTGATTCCAGAGAAACCGGGTTACCGTCCTGATCGGGCAGACTAAAAAGCGGTGCTGCATCACCGGCAGAAAGCGTATTCATATTATTATCCCTTATGTTTATCAATAATATTGGATGTCAGGTGTAGCACCTGACACAGCAAATTCAGGTTGTAGCGAAACTCCGGCATGGCAACATCGTCAGGGATATTTACCACCAGCTTAAACCGCATCATCTTGTGGCCGGTTTCATCATCCACACTGGTGGTTTGACGAAAGGCGCTGATAGAGACGTGCTGGTCGGCAAAAAAGCGGGTAATGGCCTGGATCTGCCCCGGGTTATCCACACCATTAAATTCAACATCGTAAAGGTGAGTCAGATTTTGTTTGGTGTGTTCACGAGTACGTTTCAGAATCGACAACAGATCACGGCGCTGGCACATCTCAGGGATGCTGAGCTCGACCCGGGTGATGGCGTTATGGGTGCCTTCGATGATCATCGTTAACGAAAATTCCTGACCGTAAATAGCATGTCTGCTGTCAAGAATATTGCAATCTGATTCGCTGACCAGGGTGGCAATATCACTGAGAATACCCACCTGGTCGGTACCTAAGATAACCGCAATTAACTGTTGTTTCATGGACCTGACTCATATTAAGGGGCGCAGATTCTAACATAGCCGTGGCCAAAGTCGAATCGGTCGCTGGTAGGATTTTGCCAGGCTGAAAACCTGCGGTAAGAGTTAAACGGTTTTAAAACACCGGCAGCAAAAATAAAAACCGTCATTTTCTGGTAATAATATGCGATCCGGGCGTTCAAATGCTTGTTTTTAACCAGTGCGGCAATTACCATGTGCGCTCGCAAAAAGTGGAGAGAATATGTTTACCGGTAGTTACGTTGCGCTTGTCACCCCAATGTTTGATGACGGCCAAATTGATTATCCTGCGCTGCGGGAATTGGTTGAGTTTCATATCCAACAGGGCACCCATGGTATTGTGTCGGTAGGCACCACCGGCGAATCCGCCACGCTGCCTTTCGATGAACATATTGAGGTTGTCAAACAAACGGTAGAAGCCGCTGCGGGCAGAACCAAAATTATTGCCGGAAGTGGGGCAAACTCCACCTCTGAAGCGATTTTCCTGAGCGAGCAGATGGCTGGTCTGGGGATAGATGGCTTCCTGAGTGTTGTACCCTATTACAACAAGCCTCAGCAAAAGGGCATGATTGCGCATTTTGAGGCCGTAGCCGACGCCACCGACTTACCGGTACTCCTGTATAACGTGCCGGGCCGCACTGTTGCCGATATGTTACCTGAAACCGTAGCAGAGCTGGCTAAACACCCCAAAATTGTTGGTCTGAAAGACGCAACCGGTGATATCGCCCGTTTAAAAGCCACCCAGGCGTTGGTAGACGATGACTTTGTGTTGCTGAGTGGCGATGACGGCACCTCATGTGAATTTTTATGCGAAGGCGGCCATGGCGTGATTTCTGTTACAGCCAATGTTGTGCCGGCAGCCATTGCACAAATGTGTGAAGCAGCCCTGGCCGGCGATAATGCCCGTTGCCGCGAGCTTAATGCCAGCATTGAAAAGCTTCATTCTGCACTGTTTATCGAACCAAATCCGGTGATCCCGAAGTGGGCATTGTATAAAATGGGCATGATGAAAAGCCCATTTTTACGTTTACCGATGGTTTTACCGGAACTTGCGAGCCAAAAAAGCATCGAAGCGTTGTTACATGAATACGCTTTAATTTCAGAATAAGAGATAACTATGAATAAAAAACTGGCTTTGGTCAGCGGTATTGCCAGCCTTGTTCTTACTGCTTGTGCTTCACAACAAGAACGCGTGACGGCCTCCGGGAGTTACGAATACTTAAAATCAAAAGAACGCACGCAGTTACAAGTGCCGACCGAACTTGATGCGCCGGAATTTACCAGCGACTACAACATTCCGGCTTTACAACAGTCTGCCGATTCCACTCTGGTGGGACGTAACCTTGAAGTTGTGCCGCCGGCACTGGTGATCCCGCTGGTACAGGGATCCCACGTGGAAGAAGGCTCTAAAGGCGCTACAGTGCTGCTGGACCAGGTAAGAGATAGCGAAACGCTGGATAAAACCATCTGGAACTCGTTAATTGGTTATCTGGAAGAACGCGGCATCAGCGTAGAAAACTTCAGCCCGGAACAGGGAGAACTGATTACCGGCTGGATGAATGTTGCCCCGGCCAGCACCGAAGAAGGTAATGGTGGCTGGTTCGACTGGTCGTCTGACGAAGGTGAAGTAGCTGGTAAAGGTCGCTATAAGTTTGATGTTGAGTTAAAGCCCCATGGTCGTACAGCGCAGCTAAGCGTTGCACTGATGGATTATGAGCGTGGCGACAAGTCTGTTGAAGACTTAAATGCTATGGAAAAGCGCCGTGACGAAGTTATGGTGTTAAACCGGGTAATCAGCCACTACGAATACCTTAATCAACTTGAAACCAACCGCCGTATTGCTCAAATCCGCCAGGGTCTGGATATGGAAATGGGCTTTGATGACGACGGTAACCCGGCTTTCGTGTTAGATGCTAACTACGACATTGCCTGGCCGCGTATCCAGCTGGTATTACGCAAACTGGGTTTCAACGTAAAAGATTTAGATAAGTCGAACGGATTGATTTTTGTGCAGTATACTGATGAGCAGGTGAGTTGGTGGCGTGACCTGTTTTCATCAGACGATGCACAGTTGCTGGATTATGAAGACTATCGCCTGAAGGTGACAAAACTTGGCCCTAAAACGTCTATCACCTTTATGGATAATGAAAGCACACCATTTGATGCCAAACAGGTTGCTGATCTGTTCAAACCTTTTGAACAGGTAATGACCGAAGACGGCTTAGACATTTAATACGAGACCTATAATGGAAAAACGCGACGAGCTTTATCGCGGTAAAGCGAAAACTGTTTATCACACAGACGACAGTGACAAGTTAATTTTATTGTTTCGCAACGATACTTCGGCTTTCGATGGTGAAAAAATCGAACAGTTAGATCGTAAAGGCGAGGTCAATAATAAGTTTAACCACTTTATCATGACCAAGCTGGAAGAAGCCGGTATTGCTACGCAGGTAGAATCACTGCTATCTGACACCGAGTCACTGGTTAAAAAGCTGGATATGATCCCGGTAGAGTGCGTTGTACGTAACGTAGCCGCAGGTTCTCTGGTTCGCCGTCTGGGTGTGGAAGAAGGTCAGTTACTCAATCCACCGGTATTTGAGTTCTTCCTTAAGAATGACGCGCTCCATGACCCAATGGTAAATGATTACCATATTGAGTCATTCGGCTGGGCCACTGCCGCTCAGGTTGCCCGCATGAAAGCACTGACTTTCGCCGTTAACGATGTACTGAAAGCATTGTTCGATCAGGGCGGTATGATTTTAGTGGATTATAAACTGGAATTTGGTGTGGACAGTGCCGGAAACATTGTACTGGGTGATGAATTTACGCCAGATGGTTGCCGTCTGTGGGATAAAGAAACCCGCAAAAAGATGGACAAAGACCGTTTCCGTCAGGGCCTGGGCTCAGTGGTTGAAACCTATATTGAAGTGGCAGAACGTTTGGGCTTAAAGCTCTAATCGTGTTCTGACACCGTAGCTAGTGTAAATACCCGCCAGTGTGCGGGTATTTTTTTGTCTGTTATCCGGTCTGGTTCTCAATAACCACAAAATCACACTGGTGCAGAATAGGCGCAAAGTGGTATTGAATTTAGCTAACAATATGCAACTATGGTTAAAAATGCTTTGCGGGACATCCTATGGCACTGATTAAACTGGTTTTACTGGCTGCATTGGCAATGACGGCCTTTGCTGCTAATTCGTTGCTTTGCCGGATGGCGCTGGTAGAAACCGATATCGACCCTGCCTCCTTCACCTTCTGGCGATTAACCAGTGGTGCACTGATGTTAACGCTCCTGGTGGTTATGCGTAACCGAAAACCGCTACAAGAAGGCAATATGGCTTCGGCGATAGCGCTGTTTGTGTATGCTGCCGGCTTTTCGTTTGCCTACATCAGCATGACCACCGGCGCCGGTGCTTTATTACTTTTTGGTGCGGTGCAGGTGACAATGATCAGTTGGGGCCTGTTTAAAGGCGAAAGGATGAGCGCGCTGCAATGGGGCGGGTTTCTGCTCGCCCTAGTTGGACTGATACTGCTCCTGCTGCCCAACGCGGCAGTACCGCAGCTTTCCAGCGCGCTGATGATGCTGGCGGCAGGTATTGCCTGGGGTGTTTATTCGTTAAAAGGTAAGGGCGCCAAATTTCCCATAGAAGCCACCGCCGGTAATTTCATCCGCGCCACGCCGCTGGCGCTGGTATTGCTGGTGATATTCTGGCCGGGCGGGGAGCTTCATGCTGAAGGCATAGCGTACGCAGTTGCATCAGGTGCTATTGCCTCGGCATTAGGGTATGCCTTGTGGTACAGCATTCTGGTGCACATAGCGGCGATTAAAGCCGCGACATTACAATTATCCGTGCCAGTGCTGGCGGTTTTTGCCGGATGGCTGTTTTTAGATGAGACAGTCACACTCAGGATCATCTTAAGCTCGCTGGCCGTTATTGGCGGGGTTGCCATGGTGATTTGGGTGAAAAAGCTCGACCCGTAAGCGGCCTTTGTTGTGCCGCTAGCTCTCCCTTCAAACTCTTAAACTGTCTGCATTGGCAGTTTTCAATAATTAATTCTGCTCCGTAAAAATAGTAATAATCCATATAATTCAATGCACTATGTGTTTTTAAGGAAAATATCAGGTTTTTATAAGGCCAATTTTTGCGCATCTGGCTAATTTCGAAAGGCGACTTATTCATTCATCAAAGGAAATAAAAATGAACAACGCACTTTCAAAATTTACTCTGATATGTGGACTACTGTTTACGTTCAGCCCGTCTCAGGCAGGCGTAATGACGTTTAACTTCTCGGTGGGCGGATTCTCTGATGGTGGCAACGTCACGGGCACCTTTACCGGTGAGGATTTGAATAATGATGGCTATATCAGCTCATTCCTGTTTAAGCAAAGCGGCGATTTTGTTGGTACCGGTTTTGATGAAAGCCTAAGTGAGGTGTACACCGCCAGTGCCAGGTTTAGTGGTTTATTCACTGCTGATGACGGTTCACAGCAGCCGGTGACTGACTTAACCATCAGTAATGATTTAACCGATACCACCGATATGTTTATACCGGGATTTCCCATGGATTTGTTCTTCCTGCTTAATTATAAGCTGGATGGGGGATTACTCGGCGATGAGGAATTCGAAGGCATGTTGTTTGGTCAGGCAGATGCACCTTACGTGTTTGGTTTAGGTCAGTTTTTGCCAGCGCCGGCAGGCATTGTATTTGATGCGCCGGGAATGCTCCCCGGTGGCGCCACCCTTACTTCACAAATGATACTTAATGGCTCTGATGGTTCACCCTGTCAGGGGCTGACCTGTGGCGCAGTGCACACCGTGCTGACAGACCAGAATTTTATGCCTTATGTGGGCGGGCGTAGCCTGACCAACTCTCTGGCCGTGGTAGAAGAAGTCCCGGCACCACCGTTAGGTTTTTTAATTGCCGGCATGATGGTAGTAGTTTGCCTGAAGCGTAGCCGTGATTTGGAAAACCTGAACTAACCAGTTAAACCGTCTCCCCGGTTAGGCTAATTCTGGTATGGAATTAGCCGTTTTTGTTTGCAAAGCCGATCTCGCTGCCTAACTGATTGGCTATTTGTTGCTGAAACTTCTCAGCTTTATTTTCTAATCGCTGCTTTAACTGCTGAAAGCGTTGGTTTTCAGCCAGGGGTTGCACAGGCATTTTAAAGTAAACATACGAATAGAATAACCAGCCTTCATCGATAGCGGATTCAAGCCGGTCCAGCGCCTCTTGCATATTACCCAGTAGAGCCAATGCTAATACATCGTCAATACCAGATGTATAACCGCCATCCTGGAGCTTGCGCGATTTATCAACAAAATCCAGTACGGCATGTAAAATGCGTTCCGCCTGAACAATCTCACCGGTGCTTTTCAGGGCATCAGCAAAACTGGTAGCGCCCCAGATATTACTGGCCGTGATTGTCGGGTTTTGAGTTAATAAATTAGGATACAGGTCAGATAGGATAGGGATGGCTTCCTGCCATTGCTGGTTGATCACCAGGCGGCTGGCTAATTGCAGCTTGTAATACAGTGCATTGGGATAAGCTTCGACCTGTTTACTGATTAATTCAATGGCACCGTCATGATCGCCGTGCAGGATAAAGCGATATTGTTTAGCCTCATAGTAATCGGGGTGTTTACTCAACAACGCAGCAATACAGGCTTCTGCTTTCTGTTCGTCCCATACCTGAATATGCATCAGGCATACCGCCCAGTGGCGACTGGGGTTATCCGGATCCAATTGCCATTCTTTTACCGCGTATTTCATAGCATCAAAGGCATTACCCATTTGTAGTGTCCAACGGCTCAGTAAACTGTAGTTATTAGCCGCCTGGGGATTGATTGCAATATTGTCCCGGATCACGGCGATGGCTTCTTCGGCCCTGCCGTTGTGCCACAGGGCATTTGCCAGTAACTGATGTAGCTTGTTGTCCTGAGGGTTCAGTAATAACGCCTCCCGGGCGGTAATGACAGCCTGATTAATTTTGTTCTGGCGAATATTGAGCACGGCAAGATCGGCCAGGGCCATGGCATTATTCGGGTTAATTGCGGTTGCCCGATCAAGTGACAAGCGGGCCAGTTCATACTGACGGGACTGCATATACAGCTTGCCTTTTAGCGAATGGGCTTCACTTAACAGAGGCTGCAGCGTGATTGCCGAGTCTATTAACTGGTGAATGGCCTCGCTGGAGTAGCGCTGTGCATTGTATTCCTGAGTTTGTGGATTAATGCGATTCAGTTCCATCAGGCTGTTGGCCAGCATGATGTAGGCGAGGGCATAGCCACTGTCCAGTTCAATGGCTTTCTCAAAATGGACCTTTGCCTCAAGCACGGCTTCGGTAGATTGCAGATTTAGCGCATGACGGCCGAGGATCATTTCATTATAAGCCTCAAACGTAGGTTGGTATTTTGTTTCGGTAGTGCCAAGAATAGAACCGCTAACGGCAATCAGTACCGAGTGGGAAATATCTTCCTGTATTGAGAGTAAATCCGAGAATGAGCGGGAAATGGTTGAGGCCCATACCGCTATTTCGGTATCCACATCGATTAACCGGGCACTGACTTTAAGCTTATCGCCTTCCAGTTGTGTACTGCCTTCAAGAATAAAATCAGCGCCCAGCGTTGCGGCAATATGGGCTATGGATGATTGCTCCTGGGCAATTGAAAAGCTTGAGGTACGGGCGATAACCTGCAAATTCTGCTGCGCGGACAGGGCCGAAATGATGGTATCGCTTATCCCTTCGCCGATATACGCTTTTTGGGTATTACCAGAAACATCCAGAAACGGCAGGACGGCAACGGTTTGAGTGGCAGGCTCTGCTGGGGGCGCTGGCTCAGAAAGAGGTTTATCCGGATTCATCAGGCTTAACAGTGCGATGGCAACTATGGCTATGCTGATTGCAGCAATGAACCAGGGCTGTGAGCGATGACGAGTAGTGCCAGCGTTGCTTTCGGTCGTATCTGATGCTGTTAGTGGTTTTACTACAGGCGATGCCTCTGGTGCATTTAGCGGCTGCTGTGCTGCCTCGTTAATAGTGAACATTGCCTTGTAGCCGCGTTTGGGCACTGTTTTTATGTAGGCGGTTTTTTGTTGAGGGTTGAGTGACTGTCGCAAGATAGAGATCGCGCGGTTTATCGTGTCATCAGAAACAATTCTTCCCTGCCAGACTTCGGCAATTATCCGGTCTCGGCTGAGCAACTCATTGTTATTGTCAAGAAAGAAACAGAGTAAGCGGGCAATACTGGGTTCAAGTCTTTGTTGTTGGTTATTACTGGCTAGCTCGCCGGATAGACTGTCGAACGTAAAGTCATTAAATCTGTATAAGGCCAATGGTGACTTCCCTGCTGCGAGTGTTCGAATGGGTTGGTGTCGGTAAAATGAAACACCTTTTTAACAACATTACCTGCATGTGGTGAATAGCGCAAATGATGCGCATTTTACTGCGCTCAAAACGTTATCGTACGAGTGTTAGATTTCGCGGCTTTACATTGTTTAATCAAGAAGTTAAACAAAACTAAAACTAAAGTATAGAGACGGCGGGCCGATACGGATATCAGTGAGTCGTGAAGTAGTCATGGAAGATGTCTTTAGTTGTTGGTCACAATCAGTCAGCGCTTAATATTCAGCGTCAGCTGTTCTCGGTAACAAACCGGCTGGACCAGTCTTTTGAGCGCCTTTCCTCGGGTTTTCGCATCAATAGCGCGGCCGACGACGCGGCCGGATTACAAATAGCCGATCGGCTGCAAAGTGATGTGATATCAACCCGTCAGGTGGTGCGTAATCTTAATGATGGTATTAGCTATGCGCAGATTGCAGAAGGGGCGTTAGACGAGGTGAATACGGCAGCGCAGCGTATGCGTCAACTTGCCGTACAGGCACAAAATGGCATTCATTCAGATAGCGACCGCTTAGCGTTAGACAAAGAGTTTCAGCAATTAAAAAGCGAGATCGATCGCATAGCTTACGAGACGGAAGCGTTTGGTCGCCATCCGTTACTCTCTCCCGCCACATTATTATTTGAGGATAGTTCACCAGACAATGTGACATTGGGGTCCGGTCAGCAGATATCCAATAATCTGCCTTTCAGTGGCAGCGGCAACGATTTTTACTTTATTCCAGCAGACTCCGAGAATATTCGATTTACCTTCGATTCCTATAGCCTGGATGATGATATTCACCTGTTCTCCACCAGCGGTGAGCATTTGGCGGGCGTAGAAGTACCGGCGGCCGGTGATCCGCTGGCGGATTTTAACTGGCAGGATCTCGGGCTTGATTTAAGCAATATTGATTCGGCTTTTTTAACTACCATTAATGGATTTGATGCCGGAGCCACTTATGATGCGAGTAACATTAATGCCGCGAATGCGGTGGGCACCACAGTGACTTATAGCGGCGACGGAGATCTGGATAATGATGGTCGTATTTTCACTGGCGAGACGGATGTAGAAATCATTACGCTAACCGGTACCACTAATCAGGATATCATTCTGGCAGTCTCAGGTCAGAGCTCGGGAAGCTCTTATCAGGGGCGCATATCCTGGGACCGGTTAGGTGGAGTGGCCAGTGCAGCCATACAGGAAGAAGAACTGGCTGATGAAAACCCGGAAGAAGACGTGAAAATTACCACGTCTGCAGCAATTAATGGGCCCCAGGATTACCATGAAATTGCTAAAACACCGGCTACAGCGGCCGATTTGGGGCTGACCGGGTTATCGTTAAGTACCCAACAGCAGGCAGAAGTGGCTTTGAATGCGCTGTCCGGCGCTATTGATGACATTGGCGAAAAGCGCGCTGGTTATGGTGCTGTGATGAACGCCATGCAATCCAATTTACGCAACCTGTCGATTCATGCCGAAAACACTCGTGCAGCACAATCACAAATAAGAGATACAGACTACGCCAGTGAAACGGCCAGCCTGGCAAGAAACCAAATCATTCAGCAAGCGAGTCAATCATTACTGAGTCAGGCCAACCAGCGGCCGGAAATCGCCTTAACGTTACTGAACGGCTAGGCCCTAGAAACCCAGTTTGATTTTTAAATGGTTTGTTGGCTTACAGCAGCATGGCAGGATTTCATCGTCATCAATAAAGGCGAGGGGATCAGTAGTGTATTCCACTTCGCCTTCCAGCAGGGTAGTACGGCAGGCACCACAAAATCCTTCGCGGCAATGGTATTGCACGTCAATCTGTTGAGATTCAAGGCTTTCCAGCAGCGTTTTATCGGGGGAAGCGGTCACCGTTACCGTATCGACAATGTCGATACGGTAGGTGTTGTCGCGGTCGGTCATTACCGGTTATTTAGAGTTCGAAATCGGCAAAGTCGTCTTCGCTAACGGCTGAATCAATCTGACCTACCAGGTATGAGCTGATTTCAGATTCCTGTGGTGCCACCTGAACATTATCGGAGATCAGGTAGTTATTCATCCATGGCAGCGGGTTAGAGGTAACGTCATAGGGCTGGCCCATACCGATAACCGCCATTCGCTGGTTAGCAATGTATTCAACATACTGACACAGAATTTCTTTATTCAGGCCAATCATAGAGCCGTGCTGGAACAGGTATTCTGCCCATTGCTTTTCCTGCTCTACGGCTTTCATAAAGATTTCTTTCGCTTCATCGGCACATTCCTGCGCGATTTCAGCCATTTCCGGATCATCTTTACCTTTGGCCCACAGGTTCAGAATATGCTGAGTGGAGGTTAGGTGGAGGTTTTCATCGCGGGCAATCAGACGGATGATCTTGGAGTTACCTTCCATCAGCTCGCGCTCAGCAAAGGCAAAAGTACAGGCAAAGGATACGTAGAAACGAATCGCTTCCAGTGCGTTAACCGAATTCATACACAGGTAGAGCTTTTTCTTCAGCTCGCGCATGTTAACCGGGTAGGGCTGACCTTCGTTGGTGTACATGCCTTCGCCCTGTGTTTGCCAGAGCTGCGTGGCATAAATCAGGTCGTCGTAATACTTGGAGATGTCTGTTGCACGACGTTTAATTTCATCGTTAACCACAATATCTTCAAAGATACTGCTCGGATCGGTAAACAGGTTACGCAGAATATGCGTGTAGGAGCGTGAGTGGATTGTTTCGAAGAACGACCATGTCTCTACCCAGGTTTCCAGTTCCGGTAACGAGATAATCGGCAGGAATGCGATATTCGGGCTGCGGCCCTGCACCGAATCTAGCAGTGTCTGATACTTCAGGTTAGAAATGAAAATGTGCTTTTCCGGCTCGGTCAGTTTTTGAAAGTCGACCCGGTCACGTGTGACATCCACTTCTTCCGGACGCCAGAAAAAACTAATTTGCTTTTCGATGAGCTTTTCAAAAATCGAATGTTTTTGTTGGTCGTAACGAGCGACGTTAACCGGGTTACCAAAAAACATCGGCTCGTCGAGCTGATTCACATTTTGCTGATTAAACGTGGTGTATTTCATATTTTATTATCACTTCACTAGCGCAATAAGAAGCCCGGCTGGCACCGGGCAAATGACCAATTGTTATATTTTACAAGCACCGCCGGCGCAATCGTCGTCTTCTTCTATCACGACTTCCTGAGCGGCCGGTTTCGCTGCTGCAGCGGTGGTTGTTTCAACCGGGGCGTCGGCAGCACCATCACGGGTGTTATGGTAATACAGCGTTTTTACGCCCAGTTTGTATGCGGTCAGCAGGTCTTTTAGCAATAAACGCATTGGTACCTTGCTATTTTCATACTTGGACGGGTTATAGCTGGTATTTGCCGAGATTGTCTGATCGACGAATTTTTGCATGATACCGCACAACTGCAGGTAACCATCGTTAGACGGGATATCCCACAGCAGTTCATACTGGTCTTTCAAACGCTCATATTCCGGCACAACCTGCTTAAGTACGCCGTCTTTACTGGACTTAACGCTGATATGGCCGCGCGGTGGCTCAATACCATTAGTAGCGTTAGAGATCTGTGACGACGTCTCAGATGGCATCAGTGCCGACAGGGTTGAGTTACGTAAACCGTGCTCTACGATATCTTTACGCAGGCCTTCCCAGTCCAGATGCAGTGGCTCGTTGCAAACTGCATCCAGATCTTTTTTGTAGGTGTCGATTGGCAGTACACCCTGAGAATACGTGGTTTCGTTAAACTTAGGACAGGCGCCTTTTTCTTTCGCCAGGTTGTTTGATGCCTTAAGCAGGTGATACTGCATGGCTTCAAAGGTTTTATGCACCAGGCTGTTAGCACTGAAGTCTGAATACTTCACGCCGTTCTTTGCCAGGTAGTAGGCAAAGTTAATCACACCGATGCCCAGCGTACGGCGGCCCATGGTGGCGTTGTAAGCAGCAGGTACCGGATAATCCTGATAATCCAGCAGGCTGTCGAGTGCGCGAACGGCCAGGTCTGATAGTTCCTCAAACTCATCCAGAGACTTAATGGCGCCTAAATTAAAGGCAGATAGCGTACATAACGCAATTTCACCATTTTCGTCGTTTACATGTTCCAGCGGCTTGGTCGGCAACGCGATTTCAAGACACAGGTTACTCTGACGAACCGGCGCCACTTTTGGATCGAACGGGCTGTGCGTATTACAGTGATCCACGTTCTGCAGATAAATACGGCCGGTGCTGGCACGTTCCTGCATAAATAAGCCAAACAGTTCCATGGCTTTAATGCGTTTTTTGCGGATTGACTCGTCCTGCTCGTACTTAACGTACAGCGCTTCAAACTTAGGTTGGTCGGCAAAGAACGCATCGTACAGGCCGGGTACGTCTGACGGGCTGAACAGCGTGATGTAATCGTCTTTCATCATGCGCTGATACATCAGCTTGTTAAACTGCACGCCGTAGTCGAGGTGACGTACGCGGTTTTCTTCTACACCACGGTTATTTTTGAGTACCAGCAGTGATTCAACTTCCATATGCCATAGAGGATAGAACAGCGTTGCTGCACCACCACGAACACCGCCCTGAGAACAGCTTTTAACCGCCGTCTGGAAGTACTTATAAAAAGGAATACAACCAGTGTGGAAAGCCTCACCGCCGCGAATAGGGCTGCCCAGTGCACGGATACGGCCAGCATTAACCCCGATACCGGCACGCTGACTCACGTACTTAACAATGGCACTGGCTGTAGCATTAATTGAATCGAGGCTGTCGCCGGTTTCAATTAATACACAAGAGCTGAACTGACGGGTAGGGGTTCGCACGCCCGACATAATCGGGGTTGGCAGAGACAGTTTAAACGTAGACGTTGCATCGTAAAAACGACGAACGTATTGCAAACGGGTTTCTTTGGGGTAGTTGGCAAACAAACAGGCCGCTACCAGAATATACAGGAACTGAGCGCTTTCGTAGATCTCACCCGTTACACGGTTCTGAACCAGGTATTTACCTTCCAGCTGTTTAACGGCCGCATAGCTGAAGTTCATGTCACGCCAGTGATCGATATAGCTATCCATCTCGGCGAATTCTTCCGGTGTGTAGTCTTCTAACAGGTGCGTATCATACTTACCCATGTCGACCATACGGGCTACGTGGTTAAACAATTTAGGTGGCTCAAATTCACCAAACGCCTTTTTACGTAAGTGGAAAATTGCCAGACGAGCTGCCAGATACTGGTAATCCGGTGCTTCAGTTGAAATCAGATCTGCCGCTGATTTAATGAGGGTTTCATGGATTTCGGCGGTTTTGATACCGTCGTAAAACTGAATGTGGGCTTTTATTTCTACCTGTGACACCGAGACATTTTTGAGTCCCTTTGCTGCCCAGGTAATAACTTTGTGAATTTTCTCCAGATCAATGGGCTCTTTTTCACCATTGCGTTTGGTGACTGATAAATTGTTATTCATTTTAGTGGCCGTTTGTCAGTTAGCGCTGTTCGCGGGGCAAGTTTGCACTGCCCAATTTGTTTTAAATTATTAATTTCGAAGGGATCCATCGGCGATCGCTTCGATCCGTGAATGTTTAATCCGCCTGAGAAATAGCTGTATCAGTCGGTTTTTTAAACAAGACTGCTATCGGATAACCACAAGATAGTGAGGTTTTGACTTTAATGCAACCCAATATCTGGTGCTTAATTCAGCGATCAAATCAAGGCTGGTAAAAGGTTAGTATTGACTAACCTTTTAGGTTTGAACAAAGCAAGATTTGACTGAATGCAAGTACTTTAGATTTTTTTTGCGATCGCTTAAAACAATTTATTCCGAATATTTAATTTTTATAAATATGCGATATATAGTGCTGAGACATAAAGTTGGACACTATATATTGTGTGTCGTCAAGATTTTTCACATTGCAAAATGTAGTTGACGTCAACGTTCCGATCCGACAATACGAAGGCCTGATTGAAGGGATCAAAATGCAAACCGGTGGCAGATCGGGTAAACAGGCCAGCCTGATCGGCAATTTTCATCAGTTCAGACGGTTTGAGAAAACGTTGATACTGGTGCGTACCCTTAGGCACCCATTGTAATACGTATTCAGCTGCCACAATGCCCATCAGATAGGCTTTCAGATTGCGGTTTAAAGTGGAAAAGAACACTTTACCGCCAGGCTTGACCAGTTTGGCACAAGCACTGATCACCGAAGCCGGATCAGGCACATGTTCAAGCATTTCCATACAGGTGACTACGTCGAAGGATTCCGGCTGTTCAGCTGCCAGGGTTTCAACACTCACGCAGCGGTAATCTACTTTAACACCTGTTTCCAGACTGTGTAGCTGAGCAATTTCCAGTGAAGCACTGGCCATGTCGATACCGGTAACCTCGGCCCCTCGTACTGCCAGTGACTCAGCAAGAATGCCGCCGCCACAGCCTACATCCAAGATCTTCCTGCCAAATACACCTGCGCATTTTTCTTCTATAAAGGAAAGACGTAGCGGGTTGATGGCATGCAAAGGTTTAAACTGGCCTTGTGGGTCCCACCAGTGGGCAGCGATTTCAGAAAACTTGTCGATTTCCGTTTGATCTACATTTTGCTGTGTTTCTGTCATGAGCGTGAGTTTTCATCTTACCTGAAGTTAAAAATCCGTCTTACATTACCGCAAATCGGCATTCTGCACATGGCTTATTTGCAGGCGGGTTTAGCAATCGCGCAAAATTTAAACGCTTAGGAGATAAGTGAAGCTAAGGATGCA